>OKRW01000298.1_pt1 | contig 50481 bp, 60 predicted proteins | sample 1601151 | NCBI WGS metagenome assembly OKRW01 (sample SAMEA3541471, study PRJEB24748) | human gut metagenome | biome: human gut; feature: human-associated habitat; material: faeces | place: China | collected 2012 | reverse complement strand
GAAAGTGAGTGGATACAACCATCCCGAGTGGGTGGGAATGCTCCGTTTTCGCCAGCCTTCTTTGCGAAGTGTTTCCACAAGTGCCTTGATGCTACTAGCATTATATTCTTTGGACGCATTCTCATAACCGTCAGTAATGATAGTAACAACAACCGCAACATCCTCAATGTCTTTGATCTGTTTATGCATCGCAGTAAGGGTGAATCCCATAGCATCGTATAAAGGAGTTGAACAACATGGTTCATAGTCGTTCATGCTCAACGGATGCGCTTTACCCACAGGAACTTTGTCAAAAACATTACATGTCTCACAGCTACAAAAAGTAACCAATGAAACGAAATGTTCCTGTGTGTCGGAAAATTTCTCTTGCGCTTTCTTGATTCCAACCAAGGTTTCGTTGAATCCATCCACTGCTGCTTGACGTATTCTCTGCATAGAACCACTGCGGTCAAGGATTATCACATTGAAGATTTGAGTCTTCTGCATTGCAGTCTTGTCTTTTAGATCTTCCATATTATCTGATATTTTTTTGTGTTATAAACTTTATTTGTTTATGTGTATAGAGTAAAACAAGTAACCATTCCTATCATCAAAGTATATAAAAATCCCTCAGCCCATTCGATTTTATATCAAATTGAGCTGAGGGAGACAATTTCCTTTATTCAGTAATTCTTTACTTTACCTATTAATTGATGATATCAATATCATTTCTTACACCTGGAGATAATCAAGTACACTCTCCCAATTAGGAAATTCCTGACTTCCAAAGCGAAGCCATTCTCCCTTGAATCCACTTGTTCCATGTTTTCCTCTATCATCAATGATATAGTCACTTCTGAGTAAATTCTCGTAGTGAGAGAGTATTAGACGTTTACAATAGTTCAAAATCATATTGTCCTTTGTAAAAACCATCAAGAACTTTTTGGAATACATCATCTGGTGACACTGCATCAAATAGGGTCATACAAGAACATATTTTCATAGCATTAACTTCCCCCAAAATATCTACCACATCCATATCAATATGCGCTAACAAAGCTTTCATTACAACTCTTAACCTCTCACCTAATATCAGATGATTGAGATATGCTTCCGCTTCATCATACCCACTGATGCCATAATACTTGGCATTGCGACTATGACCAAGGATTGAAAGTTGAGGAATATAGTTTGGCGTAAATTTATCCTTCATGCATTGTTCCTTTTATTTTATTCTGTGCATTCTTTCCTATATGCCATCCGTCACACCAAGCACATTTGTATATAGAGAAATGCATACCATGCTTCTTACCCATAGCCTCAGCAGCTCTTAATGCCACCTTCTTATTCGGATAAGGAATCTTGGGTTTTCCGCTACGACGAGAAATATGGCTATACTCGCTGAATATTCCAAAGGCATTGTGTGTGACAAAAATGTTTCGCCATACACCCTTTCTTGTTAATTGGTTCCAAATGGCAAGAATACAATTTTTGAAACTTACTTTACATGCATTCATTAGCTATAAACATCTTGATGAAGTCTCTTTGCTGTTGGTTCTCTGGAGAAATCCTATACTTGGATTTTGGACAACGGGAGAAGCTTTCAGACAACATGTCCATCGCTTTTTGATAGATCTCATCAGCCGTATAACCTTGTCCTTTCAGCCAGTAGGCATAGTAACAAGCAATGATGGTACCTGTACGCCCAACGCCGCCCCAACAGTGAATGTAGGTTTTTTCATGACCATGTATTATACTTTGATGGTTTCGCTGACTTCTGGTAATTATTTCATTCAATAGCCGAGCAACACTTGCAGTTTCATTAGGTGTTCCACAGTCGGGGATGGAAAAATTATGATACTCCTGCTCAGCCCCAAGATATTGCCTGTATGGTCGCAGTTCACCTTTCTCCGTTAAATCATAAAAATAATTGAATTTACAAGGATAAAAGTCAAAGCTGCCAATTTTTAGTTTACATTCAAAATCATCTTTGTCTCCAGGGTATTCACCAGCATATATGCCAAGTTCCCTGTCAACCAAATATGAGTTTTTTATTGGTACAACATCTAAAAAAGGACTATAAACATACTTATAAAGCCAATTCTGTTTTTCGGGTGTGTCCTTTGTAATATCATGAGTATGTACCGGCATTCCTATAGCAATGTCATCAGCAAGTTCTTCTACCAACCATTTCAACTCTAAATGTTCCTTATAGTAAGAAGGAATGGCTGAATCTCCAAGAAGGGCACCTATGATGTTGCCTGTAACAGATCCCGTAGAGTCGCTGTCGCCTGAATGATTTACAGATGCGATGATAGCACGTTCAAAATCATTCGGATATCTCATGATACAAAAGACTGCTATGGCCAAAGTTTCTTCTGCAACCCATCCTTCTCCTATCTGACGGATCGCTTCTTCATCAGAAAGAGTGGATACTGCTCTACGTCCTGCTTTTTCCAGCAAATATTGAAGTTTATGGATATGATATAACTGATCTGGATATAAATGCTCTAAACTTTTGATGCCGTTGTTGATGATTTTGGCAAATTGATAAGGAGTTATGGTCGACAATTCTATCACTTTATCGATGATGTATGCAAGAAGAGCCGCTGGTAACCAGCCTAAAGGATGCTTATGGGTTATTTTTGCAACTTCACCTGATAATAATACTGCCGAACTGTTTTCTTGTATAACAAAGTCATTCTTGCAATTATTCAAGGCATTGTAAAACAATGGAATTGGGGCGATACGCATGATGCCCCCGCACCCCTTGCTTTGATTGTTCACTTCGTTATGTCTTGATATTTCTTGCAATGCTTGCATGCAAGTGTTTCCTGGAGCACGTTGGGCACGTAGCTCCTTTATGTCTCTTATCCAATTATAATGCCATTGTGTATAGTCAACATTGTTAGTTTGAATTTGCCACCATTCAATATAAGAGTCTCGAATATAATCTTCAGGATTTGCTAAAGCCGCGTCCAACTCTGCTCTCGTAAAACCAAATAACAAGCCATTGGCAGTAAACAAAGTCATCTGCGTGTCATCAGAAATCTCTGCCACTCCATTCTTATCCAACTCAAACCGTGTTATGCCTTCCTCCCCATACTTTGATTTTATCTGCGAATATGACATGAATTCAACAGGATAGCCGAGTGCATCACCGATGACTCCACCAAGGAGTGAACCGCGTGTTTTATCTTGTCTTGATATGCTCATTTTTTTAGTTGTAGTTAGGTTTATATGACTACTATCGTATGCTTTTTTCTTGCGGTTTCTTGACACCGAAAGCTTTCTACTTCATAAATATCAAACAGTCCTTTCTTTAATGGAGTAAGTTCGTATGTTACAGTAGAATCGTCTGCACCATCTAACATGTCCCTATCTTCTTTGGAATATACATATTCGCAGTTATATTCAACTTGAAAAGCAGTTTTATCATACTCTATACGATATTCTATGCCAACAGAGCCATGAACTCTGCCTTTGAATGTCAAGTGATCACCATTAAGTTTAATTACTTGCATAACCTTTTTGATTATATGTAATGGAAATTGTTATAGTTAAATACAGATAGAGAAGTTCTTTCAGCATCCATGTTTTTAATACGCTGTGGTATTTCGCATAGGGGAATTTCCTCGTCAAGCAACCAACGTAAGTGTTCAAACATGATTGTATTGGACTTTAGAATCTCCTGTTTTGTAGCAGTTATTCCATATTCTTCCGCTTCTGACTCCTCAGATATTATCATGCCAGAGAAAAATCCATGCAAACCTTCTGTTCTTGCAAACTTATCAGCATTACACCATATACCAATCAGATTACCACCGTGCTTACGCAAATGGAATGCGTGTGGGTGTCCAACAATGATTTTGTCAAACTCATCCTTAGTGTCATCCTCTCGATAGAACAGCCCTTTGTCTGAGCCATGTCCAAGTAGCATGATTCGTTCTTGCGTGGAAACATGATGCAGCAAATGTTCCATTTCTTTGTTGGAACATTTGCCACCAACCACATTTGCATCCATTCCCTCATACAAGGTAGAGAGTACAGAAGTTGTTCTGTCTTTTGGATGTACAACTAACATACTTACTTCTCGTATTTCTTCAACATTTCCTTTACATCGTCCATTGGTTGAAAAGGCACGATGATTTCCAAGTCCTTATTGATAATGCAATAAGCATTCTCTTCGTCATTATCTTCCATTCCGAAACCATCCTCATCAGCAAAGTAGCGTCCATCGGGATATATTGTCCAGCAGATGACACAAACACCATTTCTGAATTTGTCATATCTGCCGAACCAATATCGAACAGATTTACATCCATTGAAATCAGGACATCCCTTATATATTGCATCAAAGTCAATCTCGTTATCTGTCACAAGAAGGCTTCCGTCTTCACTTACAAGTTGCCTTGTCTTACCCGTTTCCTTATTGATGATGGTGTAACTTCTTCCTTCACCACTAAACACTGCCATATTCTCACCTATATCGTAGGCATCCTTTAAATTATTCTTGTCCATATCCGTAAGTTTTTATTTGTTGTAATAATTTTCCCATCTGTAATTTTCACTGATTACATTCATGTCCTCACGAAACTTTTCAATGTTAGGAACATTCATGACTGAAGTTGATATTGTCTTCAATGCTTTGGTTTTATAATCAATGGTCTCAAATGTAACTTTGACCTTTTTGTCTGATAGGAAAGAGTACGTTTCCTTTTTCAACACCGTGCCATACTTGTTGATTTCCTGCTTATATGCCAACAGCCCGTCTTTATACACACGTTGATGCTTGCTGCCATCTTCCCATGTAACGGAATACACATTCAAGTCATCAGTTATTATTGGGATGAAGACAAGATCTTTATCATCTGACTCTATACATGGATCATGGTGCCATACTGTTTTGACGATGCGCCCATTTCGATATTCCGAATCCATTGAGGGCAGATAATCTGCAAATCGGCAAACCTTATAATATTGCAAATCCTTTCTTTTAGGTTCCATTGTCACATGGAAGATATAAAAGCCACCATGCAAGTCGCTTTGCCAAAAACTCAGGCAAGGCTTTACCGCTATGGTCAACTTATATCCGCTTGGCGCAACAATGCTATCACTGCCATATACCATATAGGCTTTTACAGCATCGCCATCTTTATCATATTCAATGTTCGTCTGTCGGTATTTTGCACTGTCAGGATGTTCATAAACCATATCTGCTATCATTTGTCGAAAGCCAAGATACCCTTCTTTGTTCCTTCCATAACTTGCGCTGTCTGAATCCAAGCCTTCAAATATTTCACTTTTATATTGGAGGAGATGAGACAACCGTCCTTCATCATCGTAATCATACACAAGAGTTTGTGCATAACATTCCGATGCTCTAGCTACTGTAGCAATCGTTCTCCCTTTGTTGTCAAAGAACTCCGTCAAGCTGTTCTGCGGTGCATATTGCAAACGATGTACGGCATATGAACCATCCGAGAATCGAACGGAGTCATATTCTATAAATCCACAAGGCATCATCAAGGAGTCTTCCTTGTTGGTATTGTCAGAAGTACTTTGCAGTTGTTTGAAATAGGTTATGCTTATATCTTCTCTATTACAAGAAGCTATCAATAACAGTGCAACGCCCAATACAAACAATGTATAACAAGTCTTCATAATTCTTTCCATAGATTCAGAAACATTCAATCAATATTGCCGTATAATTGTCATCTCCTTGTTTCTTACAAAGGAAATCATAAACGTCAAGTATCTCTTCCAATGGTTTGTCATCCATCATCCTTGCTTGCAAAATGTCAGGAGCCATGCTTTTGTATAGTCCATCCGAACAAAGTAAAACTCTGTCACCAGTCTGTAGTTTGATTTGTCGGATGTCTGGTACTGCCACTTCTGGGCGGTAAGAGAAGAAGCACTTGGCAACAATCTCCCATCCAAAATCAAGCCGGATATGGTCTTTTGTCTGATAAAGTAATCCATCACCTGGCCTTTGTACATAACAACGACTATCACCAATATGCGCAATGGTTGCCACATCGTTTTCAATACTTACCATGACCATAGTCGTACCCATCTCTGCATGATGAAGCTCAAATGCCTTTTGGTCAATGGCACAACTTGCTTTCTTGCAAGCGAGTTTTACCTTTGAGTCACAATCGGGCGTACTGATATGCTTCTTCCAAAAGTCAGATATAGTATTGCATACCGTTTCACTGGCAGTCTCTCCAAAGGAATGACCACCCATGCCATCACAGACTATTCCCATAAACCTGTTGTTTTGTGGCATATCAATGACCTTGTAAGCATCCTCGTTATTATGTCTTCTACCAGTCTTGCTTATTGTTGCATATCTTATCTCCATATTACGATTATTTTTAGTTTATGATAGTATAGAGGCAAATGTAACCTCTAATCTATCTGTAACGTAATATTTCCGACAATATTATATTTCAATAATATGGGAATCTTGGCTTGCTGTGTCATATTGTTCTATCAATAATATACTTGTGTTTGATACTTGATGTCATGTTCATCGCAATAATAGCAGATCTCGCTTTTCATGCAACTCCCATGTTTTTTGAACTTCTTTTTTAATGATTCGATAAGACTATAGTCGTCAGATGCGTGCAAAGACCTCATCAGACGATTGGTATTTGCCACATCAAAGAATACGAAAGACTCAACCTCGCCGTCTCTTGAATATTCTTTCTCAAATTCACCCATATCTTGCTCGGTAATGGTGAGTTTGCCATCTTCTATTTGCGCATAGATTCCTGTGAACTCACCATTCGTTTCATGTTTGTAGATAACCTCTTCCATAATTTCCAAGTGTTAATATTTAGACAACCATTCCACAAGATTATTCACAATGCCATTGGCTAAATCCTTTGAGCCATGAGTTTGTTCATTCGGTCTATTGATGATTACAGCCAAGGCATAGCGAGGTTTCTTTACAGGGAATACTCCAACAAATGCCGTTTCTGCCAATTTATGTTCCCTATTTTCAAGTTCTTTGCCTTGATAGTTGCCATATACTCCTGCTATATCCACTTTCTTGGGGGCATAAGATGCTTGTATGCCTTTCCCTTTGTTCAGACCAATCAATACCTCTTGCAGATATTTACGTCCCAAAGGCGTAATGTTGTCAAATGTTTCCTCTGTAACTGAGTCCCCTTGCAAAGTCGGGAATGTCAAAGTGTTCTTCTGATAGGCACCATTAAAGAGCGCAGCCAATTCCATGGCATTTGTTTGCTTTTCGTCACTTGTCATTTTCTTCCATATACCAAAAGCATCGTCACCATGGTTTACCAAGAGTATCTTGAACATAGCCACGTTAGATTTATGTGTCAATGCTTGGAGACAAGTCATTACACCATAACCGCCAGACCGCCAGTTATGGTCACGAATACTAATGCTGTCACCTATATTATATATACCACCGCACAAATCTATCTTGTCATTGAGTGAACCATTGATGTCTGCCAACATAGGAGTAATGCCTACAAGTGTCAAAATGCGAGGACTACATGCTTGTTTCAATAGCTTGCCCTCTGAATAATCATCTCTATCTTTCTCCATTGCAACCCATGATTTCAGTCTTCCTGTTTGTGCATCTATAACAGCAATCTGTCCGTATGTTCCATTCAACATTTTCAACCCCTCAGACAAAACATCTTGGCATTTTTGAGTCATCACGCTATCTATTGTCGTGCATTCATCAAGTTTTGCTACATATTCAGGATTGTCCATCCATACACCAACAGTTTGATTGTTTTCTCCAACCACGCCAATGGTGCCACGCTCAATCCCTTTTTCTACATAGAAATAGAATACCTCAATGCCATCTTCTGACACATAACGACGTGAGAAACCTGCAACATCTAAATCTATCTCCGTTACATTCTCATGCTTCTCCAAGTCATAGATACCCTGTTTGCCACCTTTAGAAACAACGGCAAACTTGGCAATGCTACAAGTGTCTATCTGTTCGCATTGTTCCAATGGTACTTGGGTGATGGGCTTTTTGCCAAATGCTTCTTCTGCATCAATAGTGTCAGCCACTATCACTTCTTGGGCGAAGGACAACTGTCCGAAAAAGGCTAAAAACATTGTGATTAAGCCTAACTTGAAGTATTTATTTGTGTTCATGTCTTTTATATTTTTGTATTATTGCATTTCTTCCATTTTCTGAGTCCATATTGTTTGTAGTTCTTGTTGCTTTGGCTCTAAATATGTCTTGGCATAACTAAGAATATCGTATTCGGTAGTTTCATCGTCGCCATCTTCCTCAAAGTCACAAGTAATAGAAATTCCTGTTTTGGAAAAAGCCGGTTCAAAGCCAACGCTATACCTTACTCTACTTTCCTTAGTGTTCAAATCCTTACAAATCTCACGAGCCATGTCTGCATGCAAGTCATTTATAATAACAGCTCCAACAAGAGAAATAGCAAATCTACCATTTCCAAGAGAAAACACCTTTACTATCCCTTCCGGTAAGCCAAGATACACTTCTCCTGTACCATCCTCATTGCATTTACTGATGTTGCACCTAAGTTTTTCTTCTTCTGCCAGCAACTTAGCCAACAAGACATAAGAATGTCTGCTTCGGATTTCCCGTTTGTAAGCTCGTTTTTGGAATTTACTGAAAATCCAACTGCAACCAATCATTTGAGCAATGCCTATAACAATGAGCCAAAACTGCGTAGTAAACATTATCGAAGTATTAATGTGTCTGGCTATAAACTTACTTACAATTTGGTATGTTCAAGGAAGACTCAATTACAACATGCTCTTCATCAAAACATACACTCTTCAGTGTTACCTTTTCAAGCACACCTTTTAACTGCTCTATTTCTGCCAGGTTTACGATTACTCGATTGTTTGAGTTCTGAGTTATAAAGTTCGTTTTGTCTGGCAAAAGCCTCTTCAAGAAAGCAATGGCAGGAGTGATAAGCAATTCAACTCCTAACTTACCACTATATGCTATGTGTAGGTTGGAACAATCTATTTTCTCAACACACAGCTCTACACCAATACTCTTTGCAAAGCCAAAGACCTTTATTTTCGTTGACACGGAAACTGTAGATGGAGCGACAAATGCCAACGACACTTCTTTCTTGAAATTATGCAAGATAAAATCTTGAAGCTCTGAATATTTTATTTTTACTTCCATAGGTGTTATATATTAAAATGTTAATTTTATGTTTAATTGCTTTTACCATCAATCAAAGACTTCAATGTAGTTGGTATATTCAGGAAACCACTTGTCAAGTAATGCATCTGTCTTTCGTTCGATTTCTGGTGTGATGTTCTTGCTCATTTTCTGATAGGCAACTGAAAGAGAAAAAGCCTCGTCTATCCATCCAATGACAGGCAATCGCTTGGCAGAAATCAAGTCTATTGGGAATACCAAATAGGATAAGGTTGACAAAATCACCAACTTGTCACTTTTCGGAGTATCCTTGCTGACCATGATGAAATAGAGCAACAAGAGTGGACGAGCACTAATACGACCGACTTTTGTTGCATACTCTTGCAGTTTGTCTTTCAAAGCAGCAGTGTCTATAATACTTGGTTTATTCATATCTTTAATCTTTTATAGTTGTACATTTTATGTTATAGAGAGAATGGTTGTAGACAATCTATCACATGTGAAAATGAAAAACTTGCAAACCTTAATATTGTAATGGTCTGCAAGTCTTTCCCTAATGATGATTAAGCTTTTAAAATGCCAGGTCTTCTGTTTTCAGTTCTTTGATATCCAAACGTCCAACGAAACGCAATCTACATTCAGCAATTTCGTCATCAGTATAAGGCATAGGGTCTTCTATAATCTCGCCACAACCCACTACCTCAGCCCAACCATTATTCTCCATTGTAGAAGTCCAATAGATATATCCGTTTTCGCCTATGTCAATTCCTATTTTTGAAAGTGTTTCGTTCGCCTTGTCCGTATCAAACGAATAACCTCTGCAGTGTTCCTCAAAGCCGTCAACAATTTCTTCTAAGCAACATCCGCACACATTGATAAGCAGTTTCTCCCAATGTCTGCACTCTGCAACAGTCCATTCAAGTCTGTTATAGCCAGGTTTTTCGAAGTCAGCATCCGTCTTAGGTAGTTCGTTGGGTGTATGTACGCCAATGCAGTCGCTGTCTTTAAGAGCCATCACCCATACATTACCATTCGTTTTGTCAACATCAAAAATTAGTCCTATCGCATGTTTGTCTTTGTTGAGACAGTATGATATGCTCAGGTCGTCGTAAAGGTAACAGCCTATAATGCTTTTGCTTGTATTATTGTTTTCCATTTTTCCTATGGCAGATACCAATATTTTAGAAACAATCTTATTAATAAACAATTACTTATCCACTACCGCCACAATTACCACATGTTATAGTTTGTGGATTGCCATAATAATCAACTAACACATTTCCATACATATCAGTGACATAAACTATACCACCGCCATTACAATATGGACATGTGGCATAATAAGCCTGCGACTGAGTATCTTCATAATCGTTGTCACCATCATAATAAGAAGAAAGTGCCTCGGACGGCTTGGACGACTGCTTCTTGTTGAGCGATAGGCATCGTCTGCATTTTCCTCTATCGCACGTTCCATGTCGCCAGCCACTCTTTCAACACTACTGGCAGCCTTGCTAGCAGCTTTCCTTTCGATGAACTCTAATGTTTTCTCTAAAGAAAGTCGTTTCCTTATCTCGCGGGCATGTGGTTGGGAATACTCATCTTAATTTCGATTGCTGCTTTCCTTCCTGCTGAACCTTTACAAGAGGTGAAGGATATGGCTGAAACAAAAAGTATTGATAGTATTGTTGTGAATTTTTTAGTGAACAGTGTGTCGTTCATTATATTAAATTTCGATGTATGCACTTTCCTCTGTTGTTTTACCATCTTTATCTAATTTTACTATTACTTCTTTTGATTCTGATTTGTTGAGAACATCCTTCAGTTCTTTGGGCAGTTCTTTGGGATCAGGTGTCAAAATACCCATAGTACGTCCATCATTATCGTCCTCATCCGACAAGGCTTTTCTTACAGCATTTGCTGATACTCTCAAACTTTCTGCAGCAACTTTACCTGCCGCATCAATCAAAGATCCAATTTCCTTAAACATAAAGTATTTTATTTTGTTAGTTCATTTATTATATCATTAAATAGGGAATCCATTTCATCTTTGGATAAAGATAAATCTTCAGAATCAACATCTTTAGTTTCTTCACTTAAAAACATTTGATATGATTCATCAACCTTATCAAATAAGGTGATGATTTCTTCATCAGAATACTCTTTCATAGTTGAATCTTCTATAATCAAATCTTTCTCAGAAAATCCGAAACTACTTGATTTATCATTACATAGCCATCTTTCCAACTTAGACGTATCTTCGCTATTAGCGCATAACTCAGATATAGTGGTTCCCAATGTATAACGATTAAATTGTGGTTCTTCCCAATTATTAAGAATGAGGCAAACAACGTCAACAATCATACTCTCAGCATCGTCTTCAACATTAGGTGATAATGTTACTCGCAACGCTGTCGGATAAAACCGTTTATTACTATTTTTGACTAGTACTTCAGAACAACGTTCTTTTCTATTATTTCTGTCATAGTCCTTTAGCAATTTAATAATTGCTTGTTTTGCGTCTAATATATTTATACAATCCATAATTCCTAAAATTTTTCTATTTGACTTTCTAACCATGACAATTCTTTTTCACATACAGGGCACGAACCTGTTTTACATTGTAAATGGTTGCAATGATGTGGCTCATATTTTATAGAGAACTCTTTTGCTAATCCTATTCTCGCTTGTTTCAATACCTCACATACTGCCTTCCCATAGTTAATATCATGATGATTAGCATTAGACAATGAAGTTGCTTTAACTTCTGTTTTATAGGCAAACTTGTCAAAGTTAGCAAACCCCATTTCTCGTAATCTGTTTTCTGAGATTTCTCTATCACCATTAGTATTATAGGCAGGAATTAGAGGAAGGCGTATCTGAACCTTATCAGTATATCCATACTCTGATATATACCTCAGATTGGAAAGGACTTGCTCATTACTACACTCTGTATATTCCTTATAAATTGTCTCATCTAAATCTTTTATATCAACAATCCAACAATCGATAATCGGTAGCAACTTTTGTAGACTTTCTATCGAGAAATTCAATGAAGTTTCTATATTGATTTTCCAATCGGAATGGCATACTTTCTTGAAAGTCTGAATAAAATCGGGATAAAGTCCTGGCTCACCACCGCCAAATGTTATACCACCGTGTGTATAAAGGAAATATAGATTATCTTTTTTTACTTCTTCATACAACTGTTCTGGAGTGTAATAAGCTGTGACATTTTGTTCCCAACACTGTTTATTTATGCAATACTTACACCGTAGAGGACAACCTTGAAAGCCAACTAAGGTAGTAATACCTTCTCCATCTGTTAGTAGTCTGTGACGTTCAATAGCTATGAGGGGTACAGCATCATTTTTATTGTCATTCTTAATTTCATCTTTAGGTAAAGACATTTTTATTTCATCAATAAAAATTCCGGATATTATTGGAGGAATAAAAAAATCATCAAATATCATAAAAGTCAATGTTTATATCTTTTAATCTCAACCATTCCTTCTTCACTCAAATGCCTCATCTGAGAACGAGTTAGTTTATTTTCTGAATAACTCCAGCCTCTATCATCTTCATTGGTCACGTTGGCTATATTTCCATCATAAAAGACAATGCGCATCCGCTTATACAAGCAGTCGTTTACAAGGTATAAGTACAATGAGGCAGACTTCTTATTGATAGATTTATTCCAAATTTTATCTCCCCAATCTTTTGCGTCATCTATATATGAGCCTTCATTGAAAGATGAAAGGAAGTCAAAAATGTCAGATAGCAGTCCCATTCTTTATTTCTTTTTGTTACCAATCTTGGTTATACCCCAAAGAATTAGGATTACAACTATGGCGATAACTACATACATAGTATCACCCTCAGCTATATTTGAAAATATTGATAATATGCTCATCTTTGTATCTTTTTATGGTTTGTTTGTTCCCAATCTTTTAAATCACAATAGTATTTCAATGCCAAATCAATGGTGTCACGTTCCATGTTACACATTTTCTTTATTTCTTCATCTGTATAATTCAAACTCGTCATACACATACGGCAAAAACGTTGCGCCCAACAAAAAGGACACAATTTGTTCTTTCTATCGGTAAATGCCTTTAATAGTAGAAGTGCCAATTGTTCGTCAAAACCACATTTGACATTTCCAATCTTAGCTGTTCCACAGAACTTCTCACATGCATATAAACCTCCATCAACATTGATAAAGCAAGAATAGAGTTCTTGAAAACAAGTCTTGATGTTCTGTTCATTAGGTAGCTTGTGAAGACTCCTTCTGTCAATAATGTTTATCAACTTTTGAAAAGAACCACCCATAATCCCTTTATCTCCATTTACATAAGCAATGAACGCTTCTCTATAAAAGCTATCCTTGACTTCCCATGAGTCATACGAACGTGCGGAGTCTAAGAAGTCGGGAAGGATGTGAGAGATATGCACTGGATAATGCCCTTTGAGAACAGGCTCGTCATCCCATACTTTCGCAAGTTGCTTGACATCATTCCAAGAATACACAGTGGACAGAAACCTAACTCTTTGGTCAAATATGGATGGGTATTTCCTTTTGAATAACTCTAAGTTCTTTATTATTGTATCATAAGAGCCTTTGCCAGTAATAGTCTTTCTGCATTTATCGTGCATCATCTTGTTGCCGTCAATAGTGACATTGACAAGAAAATGCTCAAACGAAGCAAGCCAATCTATAACACTTTCTGTAAGTGCAAGTCCGTTTGTTGAGAGAGAAAATCGTATGCGCTGGTCATATATGGAATATAACTGACCTGCAATCCATTCAATTTTCTTCCTTGCTAACAACGCCTCGCCACCATAAAAGCAAACAGTTATCTCTGGAGTATTTTTGTCTGCGTGTGATTTTATAAATTCAACAACATCACCCAGCAACTCATAGGATATTTCCGTCTCATTATGCGCTCTGCGGTCTCTGTAACTTCCAGAATAGCAACAATAGGAACACCTAAGATTGCATTGTTGCGTCATTTCGATGGTGAACATCGTAATCCTACTACCATCAACAGTTGTAGGTTGGTTGAAACAGACAACAGGACAAGTTTCTTGTTCTTTATCTTTCGAATAAAGACTTATCCTGTTGTCTGTTACATTATACCACAGTTGCTTTCCTGATGATGTCGTGAATCTATGCATACGTTTTAGTCAGAATAACCATAGTCTGCGTATTTATAAGTGCTACCTGTATTGTATCTACATTCTGAGCGACAATCACATGAACCAATTTCTTTTTCGTCATCAGATGCCTCAACAGAACTTGGTTTGTTATAATGAGATGTTTCAACACTTGGCTGTTCGGTTGTTTCTGTGTTACCAAGCAATCCGCTTTTTTCTACGCCATCAACCAGTTCGTCGATTTTGTCACAAGTCTCTTGCACCTTTCCGTCCATCATTTCATTATAAGCTGTCAGAGGGTCATCAGACTCATAAAGTACATGGTAAAGTTCCTTTTGCGAATATGCATGGTCAAGACCATCTATCATATTATGAGCAACTTCCGAACTAAAACCTGCGTTACGCAACTGTTCATAAGTCGGGAAAGGATGCTCTGCGTCAAAACCTGAGTCAAAAGGATTGGTGTGAGATGTTCCCAATAAGTCTTCGTTTGGATCTGCTAATCCATTTGTTGAAGGCATCATGCCCTCATTAAAATCCATATCGTCCATAGCATTTATGTTTTTGAATGTTATTAACTATCCAACGACATATTGTCTGTCATGGCATCTGAACCATAATCAAACATATTGTCCATTGGCATTACTTCTGAAATGACATCATTGTCTGAATAGTCTATATGCGACCATCCTTCATCTGTGTCATCCATATTTAGAGAGTCATCTATTGTTCCAAAACCATCACTGTCGTAAGCGTAAACGAAATCATCGTATGACAAATCATCAGTGATACTCAATAAATGTCCATCAGTATAGTATGGCACATATCCCAATTCATCCACTTGCCAAATGTCCGTAAACTCATTGTGGAAAGGGAATTCTTGCAGCGCATAGTCAGTTGCAAAGTTAGAAACCTCCATACTTTGCGTTTCGGCATTGTACTGATAAGGAGCTGGTTCATCTGTTGCCATCATAAAGAAGTTGGAATCTCTCCATGAATGGGCGAACCTCTCAAAATCGTACTCCATGATTGATCCGTTTCCTGGGTCTGTCAATACGACAGTTGAGTTTTCAGGATTGTTCGGGTCAATATTGACACTTGTGACAATAAGGGCATGGTCGGCATTTGTCAGATTGCGGTAGAACTCATATTCCTCTGAGCCTGGTTCTGCCCATAACTCATGCGAATCAACACCGACAATCACCCGATGTCCATCTTTCAATTCATTTATAAGGTCATACACTGATTCACAATGCTGTGAGTGTGTCCCAACATTGCAAGTTTCAAGCAAATTCCCGACATCGCTTGGTTTGGTACCACTTCCGTGATACCAGCCTTGCTCTGTTGCGTATGCTGTCAACTCTTCTTTTGGAATCTGTATTCCGTAATCACGCAATATCATCTCTTGACAACGAATCGCACAGATAGGGTCGTGGCCTTGAAAGATATTGGTGTCAAACTCAGTCTGAGTTACTTTTGGTCCAAATGTTAGCATAGTCTTTCGTTTTTAGGTATAGAGAATGACTTTGCGATATAAATATCACTACAAGATTATTTTTCTACAAATACGATGGAATCTGTGTTTCTGTCATATTTTGTATAACCAGCTTGTTCTAAAATTTGTATCGCATGATCGGGAAGTTGCTTCCAAATAGAAGTATGTATCAATTTATCTTCAAAATACTTTATGTCAAAAGGTTCCCCATGTGTAACACATCCATTTCTTTCGCAATCATCCAAAAAATCTCTTACATTTATATTATCAATCATAAATACTTTCGATTCTATATTTTTTTAAGGTCTGCAAGGATTCCTTTGCTTTCTCATAACCTTTATTAATAGCCTTCTCAAAACAGAATTTGGCTCGTTGAGGATTGATTTGTAATGGTACTCCAAACAAAGTTTCACCATTAATGTAACCCAATCCTAATCTATACCAAGATGCAGCCTCAGAAAACTCCTTCTTGAACTCCACCAATATATCATACTCTGATTTATTCCAAGATTCTGTTATTGATTTCCAGCGACTATTCTCTTCTATTAGGAGGTATATAAAATCTTCCAAAGACTGTATTTTTTCCTGCCTAACTCCCAACAGGTTGGCCAAATCAAAAATAAATTGCTTTTCTTCGTCTGCATAAATTCCGTCAACAGCAATCATTCGACATGCAACATCCAGCATCTGAATCTTTTCCGATTTAGCCAAGACCATATTACATATATCATTTATAGATGGAATGTTAGCTCTATCCTGTATGTCTATTGATACCCCAAATTTATCACAGAGTTCTTCAAATAACCTTTTCTCTGCAGGAGCAATTTTACCATCTATCCATAAAGCATTAGCAGCAACTTGTAACAAACGAGTGTTTCGCTTTGTTGATTCTACAATAAGTGAACTTGTGTTTATTCCCTTAACGCTGTTGTTTAGTTTATCCTTATTGATTTTTACATGTTTAAAAGCTGCGTAAATATCATCGAATACCAATTTTATCTGTTCATCTTCTATTTTTTTTATTTTCTTATATTTATATGCAGATGAAGACAGAAATATCAACATAGCTTTTCTTATATCTCGGCCAGAGAAACCTTTTGTTACTGTCACCAATTCAGAATAATCCGTTTCGCTTAATTCTATTGGTGCATTTTTCGGTAACATTTTAGATATAATCAACTTTCTTGCATCATCATTTGGCAACTTGAACTCAATAGGCTCTATAATTCGGGAAATCACAGCTGGGTCAAAATCCTTAATATGATTACTTGCAAAAACTATGCACCCATTAAAATTTTCAATCAAAGTGTATAACTCGTTAGACATACTGTTATAGTGCTTGGAGTTCTCATTGGAGCTTGGCAATCGTCTACTCAAGAACGTATCTGCCTCATCAATGAATAACACTGCATCTTGTTCCTGAGCTGCTTTAAAGTATGCATCCAAGTTTTTCTCTCCTTCACCAACAAATTTTGACTGAATCTGTGAATAACTACCAATTAGTATTTTTTTGTTAAGATATTTTGCAACTGCATGTGCGCACATGGTCTTACCTGTACCTGGCGCCCCATGAAAACACAGAATAGTTTTTGTATTTCTATCTACATTTGAGAATCCCCATTTTTCAAAAATTAAGTTTCTTTCTGATACTATAGTCGATGCTCGAAGAATTGATTCTCTTTCGTCATTGTTCATTATAACATCTTCTAAAGAAAAAATAGGATCAATTGCAATATATTGTGGCGATTCTGATTTTTCTTTATTAATTGCAAAAATGTCTTCTTCAGAAAATGAATTATCTCCTACAACAATACATAGACTACTAATATTCTGCAAATTTATTAGCTTTAATCCTGCCTTTAGGGTTATTTCAAATCCTTGCCAATTCGATGGTTTGTTTACAAAAACAGTATTGTAAAAGAGATTATTACATACGTTTTGGAAGTCAGAGGGGATTTCTGCCCTATTGAAGAATATTCCAACATAGACTTTCCCTTCTTGAATAGACATACTTGAAGATTCTTCAAATCTATTCTTTATAAGGGAGATCACCTGTTTGGTTATAGTCTTCTCTGTAGAGGAAACTTTAGATGGATCCTTTACATATACTTTAAATTCAGGTTTCATTTTAATACGAATTATTTGTTATTAAAGAACTGCCCTGTTGAGCATTGAATGTTACATTTGCTACATGATTGTTATCTTCATCAAATGCTTTAACATCTATAACCTCACCAATTTCTCCGTTCTTTTGAATATTACTAACAATAATTTTGGTTATCTTCTTATTTGTCTTTTCTGTCGCTAATGTCTTAGCTTTAGAACTTGTCAAGTACTCATTATAGACATCTATAACAATGTCAATAACAGCACCGATTAACATTCCTATACCAAAACCAACTAAAAAGCTAATTATCATTTTTTCAAAGGTTGAATGTATATTTTATCGGAGTGCAAAATATCCTTTAAAGATTGTCCCATTTCATTAAAAACGAAGTAATGCTTTGAGATGACATTCTCTTCGGTTGAATCTAAAATGAAAACACATACGATATCTTGTCCTTTTAACAAAACGACTTCTTTTGAAAAATCTTCAACATATGTTTCTTTTGCAATTGACGATGGCATTATACCAAATTTGCTTCCATTCGCAATTTGCGTTTCTTTCTTTCTATATTCATTTTTTAGCCAATTGTATAGCAACTCATAGTCAATTTTTTCTATTGTTGTTATATTTTTATCTGATTTTTTTTTCAATAATTTATATAAGCCGTAAGCAGTGCCTATAGCTATAATAACACCAATACCAAAAGCCCAGTTATGTTCCATTTTGTTATGCATTATTAAAAGGTCTATATATATTTTTATCCTTAGAATCTGAATCTATAGATGATGCTTTGAATAACTCTGCATCCAAAATTTCATCTTCTCCATTCTCATTTTTACCATCAATATATTGCATACCATCAATTTCTCCAGATTCTAATTTGTTTTTGATTTCGTTCAAATCCTTTTTTGCGTCTTCTTTTTCGAATTCACTCAAATCTATGCTATCGCCGATTTCTTGTTCCGCATTTCTAATCGCATTACCCAAAGCCTTGCCGGTTATTGAACCTGCACCTTTCACTTTAGTTTCTGGACGCTTTGTTTTAAACTCTCTATATTTACGCTTAGCATAGTTGAAAATACCTTCTGCCATCATATATAAGCCAACAATTGGCAAAATCGCAGCCAATAGAGCTAATTTAAATGCGCCCCAAATAATTTTTCCTGCACCTTTTGCGACATTCCAGACTCCACCTGCAATATCAATTAGTCCGTCAATAATTCCCATAGTGCGTTATTTAAAAGGTTGAACAAAAATAGATTTCTCTGCAAATAAATCCTTTATTGAATTTGGAAGTTCTGTAGCTATATAGCAACGTTGTGGATGTGTATCATCCAATAGAAGATCTTCACCTTGACCAAAAAAGACGAAAATCATAGTAGCCTTGTTTTTGGATTCATCATGTCTTACAAGATAAAGACGGTCACCACATCTGTTGTGAGCTGCCCATTTGAGAATGTCATTATATTCAGAATGGGAAGTTAATGGTTCAATTTCAATGCTCTTAATATTCTCGCAGAAATAAGTTAATATCTCAGCATTTAAAGAATCTGTGGCATCAGACTTTACGATGATTTCTGCAATTTCCTGCTTTATTTGTTTCAATCCCTTTGAAACATCTGAAAGACCATCAGAAATACTTTTTCCTGACGAACCGGCCAAACCATTAAGAAAAGAATCTAATAGTTTACTCATAAATTTAAATTTTAATTGTTAGTATTATATTGTTTTTTAATTTCATTTGAATATTCTCATCAATAGAGAACATCTTGTAAGAACATTTATCTATAATTTCTTCATTCATATTTAAATGCAGAAGTAGTAGATAATAATGTTCTTCGTATATAATTTGCACAACTTTTATCTTACCTTCCTTTTTAGAGTGAACCCATGATAACAAATCATCAAATGTCACTCTTTTTGAGATGGCATTTTGAATAATTGATGGATCTTCTTTATATATATTGAGCCCCAACTCTATTTTTTCTCTTATTTGTAAAGAGAGGTTGGTACTGGAAATCCTATCATTTGATTCTAAAAATGTATTAGGAATGATTGATAAAATTTTAGAATAGAAACCTTTGCTGGTCTTGGCTTGATTATTTTTTATATCATAAAAATATGTAATATTAGTCGGTTTTATTTTTTTATATAGAATCGCAACAAAAGGTACGGGGGAAACAGATTTGTTAGTAAGGTAACCAACACATACTTCACCATCAAGAATTCTAAAGTGAAAATAGTCAAAATGCTTCTTGTTCGAACCTATGCAATCTAATAACTCATTTATGCTTAATACATAAACATAATTATCTATACAAGTTTTGCCAACTAAATTACGCATTTCATCTTCTGATAGATATCCAGCCTCTTGCAACTTACAAATAACAGGAATATCTGAAAGATGAATTTGGCAATTAGCATAATTACTATATATAGATTTACTGGTATCGTACTCTATGCCTTTCTCGTGGAAATATTTTTCGAGGACAAACAACACCTTTTTTTTAGCTTGTTGTTTTTTATATATGTGACAATAATCCAATGCCTTTTCTATATTATAGGCACTTCTATGTGTATATTTCTCCAATTGAACATCATACGCTATTTGTATTGTGTTGGGGAGTATTTCCATCTTTTTGATGTCGATAAGATGTGGTATGGTCTTATACATAGTCCAGAAGTAATTATCCGCCACAAAACCTATCAGACTCTCAAGGTAAGGCACAAACTCTTCTATGGTAGTATTTGAAAAATCATCCGTCATTTCCTCTTTCATTTCTTTATTATAGTCATAAGAGAAAATGCGTATTGAATTTTCAATATCCCCATGAGGAATGTCTATTCTGTAAGGAAGTTCACTATCCTTTCCCATACCCCAAAGTTTCACTCTGAAATGCAACCAAGGGTCAAAATATGGTGTAACGACAAGTACAGGGATATTTTTCAAGTGCGTTTCCAACAAACCTATATCATCAAGGTCTATAGGATTTGGTTTGGAAACACCATGCTTTAAAGAACGACGATTCCATCCACCACCATAATATACAATTGGATGCGTTGATTGGGCATTCCAGTTATTGTTCATCTCTGCCTCCAATCGAAGGTCGATGTCATCATAAAACATTTCATTGAACCAGTCACAATTAGAAGGTGTAAAGATGCAATGCATATTTACAGACTGCGTAGTTCCATTAAACAAAGTGCCAAAAGACTCGCCTTTCATGATGAAAGGCAGAACATTAAGAGGCCAATTCTGGATAGTAAAACTATGCGCAAAGTTTTCCAACAAAGCATCATAATTGCTATTTATGTCCTCAACACGTTCTTTATGTACTTCCGCTTCAAGTTCTAACGCAAGCTTGGCTGATTCTGCTTGCAGCTTACGCATCCTTTCAAAGTCATGCTCAGCTGCCGCTTTTTGAAACTCACGCTGTTTCTTTTGAATTTCTGTATTCTTCTTGCTGTTGGCATAGTTATTGAAAAACTGCATTCCAATACTTGCCACCATCATTGTAATCGGATCTATCATTGTTATGCCTCCAAAGATTTGTGGGTTAAACATTGAAGTTCCTTAGACGCTTTTCCTGCCTCTATTGCAAGTTGCTTGATTTCCTCTTTTGTGAGCAAATGTGAAGGACAATCAGACTTCTCTAACAGGTCATTCATCGTTTTATATTCATTCAACATAAATGAACATAGCTCCTTGTTATCCTCATTTACCAGCGATTTCAATACATTTGGATTATTCTTCAGATAGTTAGGGAGTGTTGGTGTACGTCCTTGCGTCATCAGCATATAACTATCACGAGCACAACCTGAAACAATCGTAGAGATTAAAGTTATGTGGTCTTGAATAGCTTTCTTTCCTTCCACAGTGAACTTTTGCTGAGGTGCGAGATATTCCGTTGGACAAGGAATTGAAAACAATGGTCGTATCATTGGCTTTGCTTCGGATTGAGCCTCCCACATGGATGCCGTAAAATGAATGCTTCCACCTTGAAAGAAAGGAGATATAACCAAAGTTGGAATATTACTCATGATGGCATGTAAATTCAATATTGCAGAATTGTGAGCAACATCTTTGTCACACCATCTTCTATATACAAGATTTCCAAGTTGCATTTGAGTTTTATCCAACTCATTACAAATGTCATTGTAATCCAATGCTGCTTGCTTCGTATGCAATAGAACAACATTCAGAGGACAATCGCTGTTATATCCTAATGCTTTATAACTTTTAGCTGCATCCAGTAATTGAGATATTACTTTTTGCTTTATAGGCAAACATTTCATGAAATAGGTTCTTAACTCTTCTGTCTTATGCTGCAAAACAGTCTGTTCAAATCTTTCTTCGGCACGATACTTACGTGCAACTGCCATCTTTGCTCTCATATCGGCAACTTTCTGTGCTTCAAGTTCATCTTGAAACTCTTCTTTTGCCTTACGGAGTTCCAACTGGTGTTGCTGGGCAATATCGGCTTGTTTGTCTTGTTCCTTACGCCTATCATACCCAAACACAGATTGAAGTGTTGAGCTGATTAGCATATAAGGACTGAAACATGCTTGTTGATGTCCGTTCATATCTATAAATCGTTAAAATTAGTATTGTCTAAGTCTATGAGTTCATCATGATTCATAGTATCACTAAAATCTGTCCCCAAATGGTCTGATGTTATATCAGAAGAGTCTTCATCTAATCCTATATGGTCAGTCATTGATGAACTATCATCTTCTGTCCCCATTGCATCTGCTTCTAAAGAGTCTACTGCACAAGCGGCAACATCTAAATCCGCCCAATCACCAATATTCGAATAATCATTATCGTCCATTTGTGGAATCTCAAAATCTGTAGATGAAATATCTTCTGGAACAGTCAACTGCAAAGGTTCATAATTTGCAATTGTATCATCTATGGCATGGCAACTCGACATGATGTCTTGCAAAGAGTCATCTGCATGGATTGCCGATGCAATCTCATTCATTCCATCCTCCGTAAGATTTCCATCCAAATACGCAGCAAATTCCTCGATACTTACTGGTGGTACAAAATCTTTATGCATGACCTACCTCCTTTCTGAAAATTCGCTCGTACTGCTCTTTGGCGAGTTTATGCTTGTTATAATAGTTCTCCATTGACATACCCAATTCTTTTGCGGTTTCCTCATTGGTCTTCAGCTCTAAATATCGCAGACGTATTAACTCGCTGTAACGCTTGTTGGGCATCTGTTTGATAATTGTCAGAGCATCTTGACGATTGAGATTAGAAAAATCTATCTCTATAGAACCATAAATAGAATCCGTTCTATCACTCTCATCATCATTTTCTTTTAGATTGGAGTGAGAAATCTGCTCATGCTTAGGCATTTTCTCTTTTGTTTCAAACTGCTTGTAGCAATAAAACAAACATGCGGTCTTCAACCAACTTGTCAATGTACTTTCACCTCTGAAATTTTCCATCTGACATTTGCCTGTAGCCTTGCTTGGAGCAAGAACAACAATGTATATCTCGTCTATAAACTCCTTGCAATTTGCACAATCGGTATAGTAGTTGTCATAGATGGACTTAAACAGGGGATAGCATTGTTGGTAAAAGTATTTGCGTGTAACCATTTCGTCCTTGTTTATCAATGACTTGGCTATTTGCAAATCTTGTGTAAATATCTTTTTTACAATCATTGCTATATTTCTACATAATAAGGTACAGTAACCTTTTACTTCTGCTTATCTTCTACAACCTCACAATAAGCACTCGGTACGTATGCCGTCAAAACAGTCAGCAAGTTGTCCACAACAATGCCCACTCGCTGTTGTCCTTTATGACGTGCCACTATTCCCATAAAACCTTCAAACTCACCTTTTACCACTCGTACCAACTGACCTTTCTCGAACTTCTGGATTTCTCCAGAGACAATGATGACATCATCTTCCTCTGAAGCGCACGCTATTTTGAGGCTTTCCATTTGATAATCGGGAACGACCAATGGAGTCTTCTCTATTCTGCTGCCAATATGGGTATGATGATAATAAAAACGAAGGAATGGGAGGTTTACATTGTCGTAAACAAAAAGTTTGAGCTGTTCTTCTGTTCCGTGAGCGAAGAAGATGTTAGGTAAACGTGACTCAGTAACATCTTTACGCTTACCATTTATAAGTTTAACCGTATCGATGGTAGGATAGAAAGCCGTAATGCCTCTGGCTGTCATATAGTCATATGCCTTTTTCTCTCTGCCATAAGTGGTACGTAAGGCATACCAATGAGGAACGTCTTCCTCTTTTTGCGCTTTAGGCTTTGCTGCTATATGTGCATTTCTGGTGGACACCCCTGTTTGTGAACTCTCCGCAGATACAGTGCTTTGAGCTTTGGGGAGGGTATTGGAGGTAAGTCCAACACAGGGAGGAGTTTCACCACCTCCTACGGTGTGTACATCTTTTAATGCACGTTCATCGACTTTCATATCGGTGTTAACTTATTCTAAGCAGAACCCAGTTAATAAATTGACACAAAAAAAAGCGTGGAATCGTCTTGTTGTCCATTCCACAGTCTGAGGCTCTAGCAATTGCCTTTCATAGTTGAACAGACAACGTCAGAGCCCACGCCGATATGAAAATCATGTCCGTGTAAAGAGACCTATATAATACATTTGATTGCGCCCAAAAGGGTACAATCTATGCTTACAAGGTCTCCACGGGATTGAAATAATCACACCCGGGACATCTACCGTTGACCACGTTCAAGACTATGAATACTGTGAACTTGCTAGATTAACAGACTGTCTTAAACACAGCGTCGATAAACGCCTTCCATTATGTCTGGATTGTCTTCCCACCCAAAGCCCGCTTTCGTATAGATATGTCATGGTTGACTTCACTACACTCAGCACGGCGTAGGCTGCCGACTCGGTTATCATGAAAGAACTCGTCTTACAGTGACAACTGCGGTCTGGCTATACAATCCGACTGCAAAAGTACGAAAATTTATTGAGAAAAGACAAGAAATGACAGAAAATATCAATCTTCAATATGAATTTAAGCTCATTTAACTCTAAATTCTTTAATATCTCAGAAATTTTGTATAAACAAATGCTGTTTTTATACAACTTTTGTATGTTTTTAAGCAATATACTTGAAGTGCCGATGAAGTATAACTTCGATTGGCAACGCAGAACTACTTCAATGCCCACTGGAGTATTATCGTATTTTATGGGATGTATAACAGTTGAAGTTCTGTCATTCTTCGTCTTTTGATGGACGGAATGCATTTGCCTCTCCATCTGCAAAAGTCAAGATAACCCTTTTCTATATCACGCAATCCTCGTTCAATCCTTTGCAAGAGACGGCTCTTCGGAAATCTTTTGTTCCCTAATATTTTGTAGGGGCCGACATTGTAGGCAAGTACGGCAAGGAGTAGTGAGTCCTTGCCATACTTGCGGAACATAGCACATAACTTGGTGAGGTCTGAGCGCAACAGAGTATCGGCTTGCTGATAAGTAAGATTCTTGCTGAACTTCTCATGCGGCAAAATCCGATGTCCCCATCCGATATAGGGATAGTTGCGCTTAATATCGTGCCATCCCTCATAATACTTGATGCACCGCACAGCTCGCTCAAAGGGTGGCAAAGCAAAGATGCCCAAGTCGTTTTGGCTTGGGCTATCGTTTGTAGGTGTTTTGTTCTGTGCCACGATGCTTTGGCACAGAAACAAGAGCATTAGGGTAATATATGTTTTTATCTTTTTCGTCATGGATGTTGTTTTTGTTTTGCATTTGGAGTGTCATTGGCTTGTCACTTGGCATTCTTCTTGTTGAATATCTCTGCTATCATGGCTTTCACATCCTCACCAACTTGCACGAAGTTCTTATAGAGGATGCGCTCACGCTCATCACGGCTCTTGAAGGTGTAGAACTTGGGCAGTGGCATATATTCGCTTTCTTCTTTCTTGATGTCTGCCATATTAAAGTCAGTCTTGCAATAGAACTTACTGGTCTTGAACTCATCGCTCTCCTGTATGTTCATACTGCCATTCATGCCGGTCTTGGTTGCCACAAAGTCTCTTGCGGTCTGTCCGCAGATCCATCCTGTCGGCATATCCGAAATTTTAGAGGCAGGGACAAGGCTGTCCATGTTCTCGTTCAGGTTAATACTTGTTTTGTCTCGGTCGATGGTCATACCTTTCTTCAGTTGCACCACTTTTCCGAAGATGTCGGAGGACAGCCATTCGAGCGTTTCCTTGCTTCGTGCCGAACCGCTCACCACATTGCCTACGGTGGTGATGATCTTCTGCATACCAACCTTGCCATAGTCGGCTTCCAACTGCGGCAACTCCTGAAAGCCCAGGGCTACGCTCACCTTGTTGCTTCGGGCTGTGCCTATCAGTCTGTCTATCTTATGAAAGTAGAGTGTCGGCAACTCGTCCACAATGATGCTCACAGGGATGTTCTTGCCTTGCCCTGTGTTCACTCGTGTCACCAGTCGGTTAAGGATTAGGGCATTCAACGCTCCGATAATGCTCTCCATCTCAGGGTCGTTGGCTATCAGCAGATAGCTCGGATTCTTCGGGTCACTGACCTTCAGATCGAAGTCATCGCCGTCCTTGTGGAATATCCAATAGCTTTCCTTGGTAGCAAGGCGTGAGGTATAGACACGCAGTGTACCTATCATACCCTCCAACTGCTCCATAGCCTTGTTCTTCAAGGCAGTCTGGAATGGACCGAGCAATGGGGCTACCTCATTGTCGGTCTCCAATACATTGAAGATGGTCTGGTAACTCTCATTCAGGAAACTCAGAATATGGGGCATATCGCTGTACTTACCCAACCAATAGGCTGGTTCCACTTCTTCTCCTACATGGTTAAACACCTTTCCAGTCGGCTTCATCTGCATGGTTTTGGTGTCCAGCACTTTCTCTGCTATTAGCATCTTGCCATCCTTGTCGTATGGTTCCTTGCCATAGTTGATGAAGAAGTAGATACAGGCTGCGAGGAAGTTGACGGCTGAGGTCTGGAAGAACTGGTCGCTGCCGCCACCGCCTTCTTTCTTGCCTTTTTGCAGTGATTCCAGCAGTGTCTCTGCGGTCTCGCTCGCTGCCGCCAAGTTATTGATATACTTCTGCTGTATCGGGTTCACTCGCTTGGAGTATTCCACATCCACAAAGTTGATGATGTTGAACTTACAGCCTTCTGGCAGTTTGCCCAACTGTTGGTTCTTCTTATAGTGGTAGTACAGTTTGGTTGCCAAGGTAGGGAACTTGTAGTCGTAAACGACCATGGCAAAGCTTTTTGCACTGTGCTGACGGATGAATGGCTCGATGATGGAGAATGTCTTACCGCTACCTGGTGTGCCCACTACCCAGGTGCCACGGAAAGGGTTCACGATATTCACCCATCCCTTGCGGAACTTGCCCTTATAGTAGTAGCGCATGGGGATATTCACACTGTATTTGTTGTATTCTTCCTTCTGGCATTGCTCAAAACTCTCGTTCTCAAAATTGAAACGGTCTTTCATCAGTCCTTCTTTCAGGAACTTCGAAATGTTGTCCAAGGCCACATGCACCAGCACCGTTCCGATGATGGTTGCCACCATATATAGGATGATGTTCAATCTTAGGGCATAGAGACGAGTGTCCATTGCATAGCCGAAGATCCACACGGACAACACCAACAGCAGCACGCCACTCACCAAGGGGTACAGCACCTGCCTTCGGGCATCAAATTCCAAGTGTTTCTTGTTTCTCGTGCCAACACAGGTGATGCACACCAAGAGGAATGTCACCACCTTGCTATACACCAGGTTCCCGTCATGGTAGATAAACCACTGCTTGATACGGTCGTGCAGGTCACACACCACACCGCCAAAGCCGTCTATTGCCCTTGGGTCTATGGCATACTCAAAGAACTCCATCAACACGGATATGTAGATGACCGCCCTGAATATCTTGTAAAATCCTTGTAGCTCCTTGCTTTCTTCCATTGGATATGATTGCTATTTTAGAAAAATCGGATTGAATGAGTCGGCTGACAACACATTGCTATAGTTCACTTTCAATGAGATGGTGCGACCGCTGATTTGGTTCTCCGTCATTTCGATAGTTAATTGCTTGTCATTCGGGAATGTCATTTTCCGAATGACAAGCACATTGCGGTAGCCATAGCGGAAACGCTTGGTCTGCTCCAACGTGAAGACTGGATGTAACTCTACCATCTGCGAGTTGGTAGCCTTGGCGGTTTTCTTATCCGTCAACTTCAATCGTATTTGATCTATATCAAATGGAATGTCAGTCTTGTTCTCCACGGAGAAATCCAGGAAGAAATAGTCGCCCGACGAATAGATGTTGTTCAGTCGCATTACCATCTTATGGGCTTTGGTCTTCACATTGTTCACATGGGCTTCCGAACTCCAAATCTCACGAGCATAGCGAGCCATGTCAGTAGAGGACAAGGTTACCGCAGGATTGTTATATGCATTCTTTTCTATCTGTTGTATCTCCTTATCCGTCACTGCCTCTTGCAATCTTGTTGTATAGAGCAGCGCATACTGGGTACGGTAGCGTTCTGTCACAATGGTAACAATGGCAAGCACTTCACCATCTTCATGCAGTCCCTCCTTGGGTTTCAAACGCACAGTATTGTTGATGGGTTGGTCTCCTGCTATCTTGTCAGTGGATATGTCCACAAAGCGGATGGGTTCGCTTGCCGTAATGACTGTTGTCACTTGCTCGTTCACAGTCAGCTGCTCCAGCTCCTGGTAGGTGCTGGGCTGATAGCTCTCTGCACTGGTCTGTTGTGCCATCAGGGGAGTGACACTTATTGCACACATCATGAGTGCGCCAATGGTCTTCTTGATATTCATATTCGTATTCTTTGAATGTTGATGTTTACTTACTCTTGGTCTCTTTGCTGTTTATCAGATACACAAAGGTGCCATATTTCAGTTTCACTTTATTCTTCTTGATAGCCTTGCCTATGGCATTGCTTGTTTTCTGATATGCATTCTGCATGGTCTGCATGCCCCATTGTGAAAAACTGCTACCAGTATTGGTGGTATTCATATTCATATCCACATTCCCGGTCACGGCTCCGCTTGCCACATCCTTGGTGGTCTCTCTAAACTGGCTGCTTGGCACATACAAGCCTTCCATGCCGTCTGTGTCATAGAGTGACAGGTTGATTTTCACTATCTCGTCATCCACCAGCACGCTTTTCACCGTTCCTTTCACTCGTTGCGAACTGAAACCGCTCATGGTGGCATACAGGTATGCGCCTTTCTTCACCACCATTTCACCGATTTCCACATCATCTAACAGTCTCAAACGTATACGGCTTCCATCCATAGCCTTAATGTTCTCGTCAATGATAGCCTTGATGAGTGTCGGCTCTTTCTCATTCACTGCCAATGTATTGAAGTAGTCCGATGATGTCTTCACCTTTTTTACCACTTCACTTGGCTTGTCATTCTCGTCCGCTTCCTTTCTGGCATTCTCATTCACCTTTATTTTGCCTTCGATGTTGATACCGCCCTTGGCTGAGTCTTGCGAGTCGGCAGGAGAGGTGGCTACAGAAGTCGAGATGTTCGCTTGTGTGGCTTGCTGTCCCTTCAGTCTTGCCTCGGCAAGCGCCTTGTTCAGTTCCGCCAACGCTTCATTCCCTCTTTGTCGCTCATGGGCTTCTTGTGCTTCTCTCTGTTTTTCCATTTCAGCTTGCCTCTTGGCTTCGGCATCCAACTGTTGCAGTTCTGCATCCGAATACTTGCTTTGGTATTCTTCTTTTTCTTGCTCATTGTCTCGGTCTATATTTTCCACGGCACTATGGTCTTCTATCTTGCCGTAGGCGTTCAACATGTTCTCATACTTGCCTCCAATACCGTCACCGCCCTTGATATGAGCTTGTGGAAGGTTCGGATTCAGATATTCCGTGGTCTGCATATTGGCATCCTTCTTCTCCGCCACCTTGGTATCAAAGAGGTCGAAGATAAAGTAGGAGGCACCAAGCAGTGGAAGATAGACAATCGCAGGTAGCATGTACTTGGGTTGTCTGAAATTGATTCTTTCTGTCAGCTTCATCGTTATTTGTCTTTATGAGGATGGCGTGCATCCTCATTGGTCCTTACTATGTTCTTTGCATTCCCCATATTCTGATGGCGAGCCTTTATCAGCGAGTCCTGTCTCTCCGTAGCAGTGCGTCGCTCTCCCTGATAGTGATAAGCTCTTGCCATGCGATAGATGTTGAAACTGAAGCTCACACCCACAAAACCGAACACGATGACCAGGAACATTGTCTTATGCAAGTCGGCAAATTTCTGCACATGGGCTGCCGCCTTGTCAATTTTGCACATCCTGGCAAACTTTCTTCCAGCTCTCACGTCTCGCTCATAGCGTTCCTTGTATTTTGGGTCGTCCTTGTCGGGCATCTTCTCCCCAATGAGCATCTGCTTAAATCCTTTTGTGTTCATCGTTATTTCATTTTTTACCTTTTTACTTCTTTACCCTTTTACCTTCAATAGTTACTCTTCGTCTTCTGGTCAATATCCTTGTTGAGCAAGGTTCGCCAGTTCACTATCAGCAATCCATGTGGGTTGTTGTCAGTTCTCGGCACTCGTTTCAACTGTCCTGCCGTCACCAGTTCACGGGTCAGCACATTGGTTCTACGCTCGATGCGCTGTCTGCCGTAGTAGGTGAACTCCATCTTCTCCTTGTTGAACTTGATACTGTCACAGAAGATGCTGAACACGGCACTTGTTCCCATGATGTTGGAGTAGAAACCCTTTTCTTTCAGCGTATTGTACTGCGCCAATCCAGTCTCATCCACCAGATACATGGCTTTCTCCATCGTGTATTTGATGTACTTGTCATCTGGTGCCAATGTGAAGAAATAATGATGGAACATCTCGATATGGCTCTTTGCTTCCACATCCAATGTCTCATCCATCGTCGTACGCTGCACCAAAATTGGTACATTGCCGTCCAACACATAGATTTTGTTCTGTGCATCCACCACCATATTCTTCGCCGTCCAGATGCTACTAATACTTATCAGCACGCACCCAACCAGAAACAGGCTACAGATGATAGTCACCAACTTCACCTTATTCTCTAAATTCTTGATTACCATTGCTATAATGTTTTTTACCTTTTTCACTCTTTTACTTTTTTACCTTTATCAGTGCATCACATGGGCAAGTGTCCCCTGTGCCGACATTTTGGCTTGCTGTGCCACACCCTCACCGAAGTTTCTTGTGGAGAAGGCGGTATCGCCCTCTGGTATCATCCATGCCGCAAGGTCTGGAACCAAGTTCAGACACTTCAAAGCCACGATACTTGCTGCCATCAGATACCCTGCCGAGAAGAACGAGTTCTGCAAATATGCCGCCATCGTCTGCTCACTGGCGGTGATAGCCGTCAGGTTCTCCACCTGTATGCAGAGCACGATGTCGAAGAGCAATAGCACGTAGAAGCCCACGAAGTAGAGCATGGCTCCATAGAAATGCACGGTCAGATACCTTGTCAGCCACTTCGCCCAACTGCTTTCCCATTTCGGCAGTAGCGAGAACGCCCATTGTATCGGTCCAAATATCGTCAGCATTCCCAACAGTATCTGTTGACAATAGATGGTGCTCCACCAACCGATACGGAAGACGATCAATGCTATCAGCATCACAATCTTGTCGATGTTCACTACGGCTCCTGCAGTCAGTGAGGTAAACCACAGCTTGGCTGCGTCCTTTTCCATGTTGGTCACTTCATCCACACCTGTCTGCTCCATGGTCGACTCCACCAGATTCGGGTCTGTTGTTCCCTTATGGGCAATGTCTGCCTGGGCTTGTACGTTGGTGTACATCGTGTCTCTGGTGTAGATGAGCTGTTGCACTTCCGTAAACTTGTCCTCTATCTGTGTGGCTTCCGCCTCATAGAGGTCATGGGTATAACTGCCGATGGAATTGGGAATGTAACTCAAAAAGTCCAACACGCACCAACTGCTACCACTATTTGTCATACCAGTATCGGCTGGTGGGTACCACCAACAGAGGATGATGCTTATCACCAGTGGCTTGAATAGTTTCATCACATCCAGTGGCTCATGCTTCACCATCATCTTGTAGGCCATGTTCGCTGCCACCACGATGGAGAAGAGGGCTGCGAGTGCCATACACATCTGGACAACCCACCAAAAAGGTCCATTCGAGCCTGTGAAAGTAGCGTCGCACAGGAACTCGTTGGTCTGGAAAATCACGTCATCAATCTCTTCTTCCAAGATGTTGATGCCGAAGTCGGATAATATGCTGCTGTTGTCTGCCATAACTCCTTATCTATTTATTTTCAAATCATTGTCATCCTCGTTCGAACCGTTATTACCGCCAGAAGATGTGTTGTTTCTCACTGCCATTCCTGCCTCTCGCCATTTGCTGGATGCACTGCTGATGATACTTCGTTTGTTGGCGGTCTGGTAGTTACCGTTTGCTGTCAACAATTCCTTGGTCTTGCTGGCATTCGACATCTGCACCAGTTGCTTCACAAGTGTCTCGTTCTGTTTTGCCACATCTGCATAAATCTGTAGGTACATCTTCTTACGCTTGGCATTGGGCATATAGGCATCCTTGGTGGCTTTGATGGCTGTCTCATAGACATGATAGTATTCTGTCCAGCGTTGCTTGTCACCGATGGATCCGCCTACAGGCAGGATGCGGTCGATGTTGCTCTTGAAGGCATTCATCTTGCTGTTAATTTTGCCTCCTTCCACTTTCCAGGCGAGGTCAATCTGACGGTCTGCCATATTCAACGCCTCAATCTCAGCTCTTTTGGTCAGGGCAGAGTCGATGGCTTCGGCATATTCCACTTGATTGTAAGCTCCGATTCCTGCCGTGGTACGAAAACCGAGTTTGTTCTTGCTGGCAGCCGATTTCTTGTAACTGCTGTGCAGTAACTGATAGTACAATTCTGGTGACAGACAACCACTACCGATTTCCATCACCGTTATCTGGTTCTTTTTCGAACTGTCATGATTGTATGTTACACCACTTTGGGCATTGCCGCTGATAGCGACTCCCAACATCAACATGATGCTTCCTATTCTTGTTTTCTTTCTATCCATGCCTATACGTTATTATATATGGGATTATAAATTCTTCGTTCTCTCAATATCCGAGTTTACCTGCCACTCGCCACCGACCGAAGGCATCTTCCAGTATTTGCTGCTTGCTTTTGGTTCGGTAAACCTTTTCTTTCCAATAGCCGATGCGCACTTGGATATATCGCCACGACTCAAAGTAGCTTTTGTTCAGATGCTTCTCTATATTGTCAAGCGAGGTGTTGATGCTTTCCAACACCACAAGAAGGTCTGCCGTAGAACACGCTGCCGCTCCTGTGGCATACAGCACCAAGTCGCTCACGCTTTTGTAGAGGTATTCGCCTTCATTTGCGATATTCTCTATGGCTCGTCGGTTGATGCCTATCAGTATGGTATCGGCAAGCGAGATGCGCTTTCGTTTGATGACTTTTTTGTTGTAGTCATCCAACAGCTTCTTATAGTCCGATATTCTGTCGCTCACACCCTCGTAGGTGGAGTACACGTTCAAACTGGTTCGTAAACTTTGATATAGCACATCTATCACATCAAATGCCCTGGTGTATTTGTCAAGGTCAACGTTCAGTTCCTTGTATGCCTTGGTCTCGTCCTTACTGTAACTGTGCAATAGTTTATTGCTGTATTCCAACGTGCTTCGTGCGAGCAACAGGCTCCGCTGTTTTTTGTGGTCATTGATGTAGGCTTCCACGCTGGCAACATCAAATCCCCATTGGGCGAATGTTTTAGAGGGGAGGGCGAGGAGCAAGATTGCTACCAGCAATGTTCTCACAATATCCATTCGTCGCTTCTTGCTCACTGACCCTGCAACCCTCTCCGCTGCATCAGCCTTGTATTCTTTTCTATTTCTCATTTTCATTGTCTTCATCATTAAACTTGCCGTGATAATCATCTGAATGTTTGGTGTCGGCAGCTTTCCTTAACCAACGTTTCTTGCATTTCTCCACCAGTGTCAACCGTCGTCCTTCGTCAGCATTGATATGTGGAGCGATGTCCATCAGCACGTCGATGATGTTGCGCTTGTAGTGCATCATCTTCTCCAACGATACCAAGTCTGCGTATATCTTGGTGATTCTGCTGTCCACCTCTCTGGCTATCTCTAACCTATCGCTTGACCATAGTAGGTGATAGGTGTCATCGGTGTTATTGTCATCGGCAGGTGCGCTCTTAGCATATTCGGTGGTTATCTTGCACGATGGATATTCCTGTGCGATTTCCGAGATGCGCTTGTTCACTTCGTCCGCCTTTTCCTGCTCGGTCTTGCTTGGGTCAAGCGTTATCACATCCACTACTGAGGTGTTGGTGTATTCCGATGTCAGCTCCCAACAGATCTGCAGGATGGCTCTGTGTATCTTGATGCCCAAGAAATATTTCGGCTTTCGAGCAATCTTCAATGTTGCCTTGAAGGTGATGATGCCGTTGATGTTGGGCATGGTGGCTTTTCGAATGTAAGTATAGCCGCTCCATGTTCCTTCCCCTTGCCAAGTCAGGTTGTAGGCACTCTTGCAGTCGTTCATAATGGTTGGTATGCGATAGTAGTCATCCGTCGCCACGTCATTGTCCTTTCCTGCCTCTGCCTTGGCTTCCTCTATTTCCCTTTGTTTCTGTTGCCAGGTGGCAAGTTCTTTGTTCAGTTGTTCGATGGAAGCTTTGTTCTTGTTGTATTGCTCCCGATACTTGGCTGCATCTTCCACACTTGCATTGGCGATTTGCTTGACAAGTGATTTGTTCTCCGCTTCCAACTGATTGCTTTGCGATTGCAAAGAGGTTATCTTGGCATTGGCTTCCTTCTCCTGCTTATACAAATCTGAGAGGTCGAGGGTGTTTTCTGTCACCGATGTTGTCATGGCGCATTTCTTGCTATGGTCATTCAGCGAACCGCCACAACTCTTGCATTTGTATTGTGTGGTGCCTTGCCCCAACTGCACACCGTCGCAGCATGTCACACTGATGGTCACGCTCTCACATCCCTTCAGCTTGGCGGCATCGGTTGCCTGATAGTAGTTGCGTGCATCACTGCCCATATAATAGGTATAGCCTTCCTCGTTGTCATTCCATTCGCTCAACTGGGCTTGCAGTTGTGCCTTGAAGGTGTTCAAGTCCATCGAATAGGAGTCGAAGACTGCCTCATACACTTCTTCTGTCCTGTTCCAACTCTTGTACACCTGTATCTCGTAGGCGTATGCCTTCTGTTTCTGTCCTTTTTTCTTGCTACTGATGATGTAGCTGTTCAACCAATAGCTGATACTGTAGGTAAAGCCATCATTCTGGTTGTTGAGCTGTTGCACCCTTGTTCTTGACCATCCTGCATGATTCTCAGAGTTTTGCAGGATGGCTTCCTTTTGGCTATTGTTGGGATAGAAGTTGGCATCCTTGGTGTTGATTCTGTACCAGTGGTCGCCTTTCAAGATGCTGTTGTCATCGTTGGGCGGTACATAGTCGCACAGTTTTTCTCGTCCTTGGTCTCGTCGGGCGATATACCATCTTTGCGTGTAGTAGTTTCCTGCCGTCTCATCCAGATAGTCCGTCATCCATGAGGTGAGGTTATAGTTGGCAAGAGAGAAAAGTCCTGCCACGTTGTCCTTGCCTCCAATCATGCCCAAGAGGGTGTTGCCTACGCTCTTGTCGAGACTTTTGAACAGCGAGGAATAGTTATCCACAATGTCGATGGCTGCACTGAGCTTGCCTTGGAAGAGGTCGTTGAACTGGCTGCTCTGCAACAGGGCATTGCCGATATTGTTCATTCCTGCTCCTGCAAGGTTGGCTCCTGCCTTATACAGATTGTCGATGTCGGCTTTCAGATTGTCCACTGTAAAATTGCCTGGCACCTTCGACAAATCGTCCAACATCTTCTTCCAATCCACGTTGCCAATCTCTGAAAGTTTAAGTATGGCAGCTATCTCCTGGTTGATTTGTAGAAAGGCGATGTCCGAGAATGTGAGGGTGCTGTTTGTCACCACGCTCTCAAACTGCATACACAGGTTCTTGGTGTCGTCACATATCTTCATCAGATAGGTTCCCCAATACTGGGCAGTCTGCGGACTTTTCAGCATCATTCCTGCCACCGTCCATATCTTCGGCATGATTTTGCCCGACACCATGTTGTAGATACGGCGGTAATAGTAGTTCTCTGTGCTACTGTTCCAGATGCCCAACTCCGTCATCGCCTTACGCTCCAGAAACTTGGAGGCGTAGATACCGGCACTCGCCACTTCTGCAGCATTATAGTGCTTCAAGATGTTCTGCACCTGCTCGTTATAGTATGCCTCTGCCACGGCTTCCGTTCCGTAGGCAGCTGCCATAGCAGCCACCGTCTGCTTGTCATAGTTCACGCTGTAGTACTGTGCGTCAGCCTTTGCCAACACACAGACTATCAGCATTATGATGGATAGAAGTCGTTTCATCTTTGATTACTTTTTATTTTTGTTCCCTAAATTCAGTACTTTTTCTGCCTGATTTACCTTTTGAGCAAAAGCGAGGCTCTTGCTGATACCACTTGCATCCCAATCCCTGCAATAGGCTTCGATAGCTTGTTGGTGGTTGCATTTCAACTCTCGCTTGTAGAGTTTTAATGCTTCCTTCTCCGCTCGTTCCGTGGTGTAGGTCATATAGCACTCATGCGGTTCTTCCACACCATACACATTGCTGGTCTGTCCTCGCCTGATAAAGACTTCACGGAAGAAACTGCGTCCTTCCTTGTTCTCCAAGCGGTTGATGGTGAATATCTTCTTGCAGTCCACATCGGTCAAACCAAGTATCGCCTTGATGGTGTCGAATCGTTCCTTGAATTTACTCTGGTCGAGCAGCATCACCACATCCGAGTTGTTGATGATGGCTTCTTTCACTATCTCACTGCCGATGATGTCCTGTATCTCCTGCGTCACCACACCCACGCTTGCCCAGAACTTTCTGGCGGTCTTATACAGATATTTTATGTATTCCGCCATCATAGGCGAGGCGATGGCCTTCCATGCCTCCTCGATGATGAGCATCTTTCGGTTCTTCTTGATGCGCATCTTCTGCAGGAACACGTCCATGATGATGAGTGTCACCAATGGAAAAAGCAATGGATCATCCTTGATACTGTCGATTTCGAAGACGATGAAGGTCTCATCAAACAGACTGCTGTCCATATTCTCATTCAGCGTCACATCGTGGCTGCCTCCTTTATAGAAGTCCTTCAACAGATAGTTGTAGGATGACAGGTCTATGCCATGCAGACCGTTCTCCTCGCATATCTTCGGCAGTCGCTCAGTACTGAACTCATAGAAAGTGTTGAAACAGAGGTTGCTCACTCTCTTGGTGGTGAAATAGGCATCGTAATACTCGTTGATGACTTGTTCTATCAGTCTGTCTTCGGTCTTGCTCACTGTGCCTTGACTTCCTTTCCATATCAGCATCACGAGGTTTTTCAGGAATCCCAACTTTTCGATGTTCCATTCCTCTCGCTTGATTTTGAAAGGGTTCATCGTGATAGGATGCTCCTCGGTATAGGAAATGTATTTTCCGCCGAAGTATTCACACAGTCCCTCATACGAGTTACCTGTATCTACCAGCACGATGTCGGTGTCCTGCTCATGGGCTTGGCGCACCATGGAGTTAACATAAAAGCTCTTGCCGCTTCCCGAAGGACCGAGGACAAAGAAGTTGCTGTTGTCAGTCAGCTTGTTTCGTCCCTCTTTCCCTGATATGTCGATGGCCACAGGCACTCCTTGACGGTCGGTATAATAGACCTTGAATGGCGTGTCCTCGCTATGCACAATCTTTTCCTTGTACATCAGGCAGGTGGCGGCATCGCCCAAGGTAAAGAATCGGTCGTAGTCGGCATTCATCCCATAGCAGTTGCCGGGGAAAGAGTTGACAAACAGTTCCAACTGGTTGTAGGCTCGCTTCGAAATATGGATGCCCATCCTGCCAAAGGCATTCTCCAGATGGTTGGTACACTTTTGTATATCCGTGTCTGGCTTCACCGTCACTATCAGATTATAGTGGGTATATACTAACTGCTTGTTTTCTCTCGCTATCACCTCTTGCACTCGCTTGATGTCCTCCACGGCAATCAGATTGCTTGGGTTTGGCATACTGGCATGGCGATTCTTCTTTTTGTCTAGCAGAGCAAGCTCACGCTTCTGATTCGGTACAAAAATGATTTGGTTATACACCACACTCTCCACACCTGGTATGCTGTCCACCAATGACACCAGATCCACTGGCATGCTGGTGTCGTTCACCTCGATGTTGGTAAACGGACGGATTTGTGTCGGCAAGTTGGCGCAATCCACATCCACAAGACTATATACCTTACAGCGTCTGTCACCCATACCTATCATCTCGTCATCCACCTTGAATCCTGTCATGCTCACCATCTTGTCACGGAAGTTCATGGCAAAGAAGCGGTCAACATACAGACTTGCTTCTTGTTTGTTCAGAAACTCCGACTTGATACCGGCATCCTTCAGTTGGTCTTGCACCTTTCTGATTTTTACCAGGAAATCTCGCCACTTTTTGTTGTCGAAGGACATCAGACGGCTCTTCTTGTTCTCCTGCGTAATGGTCAGATAGGTCATACTGTCCGTATATTCTCTTCCGTTGAAATAGCGGAAGTAGGATTCGGAAAGGAACTCGTGTCCCTTGCCACTCTCATCCTTAAACTGCTTTCTGGTAAAGATGTCCTGCTTGTGCAGGGCATAGCCTTCACCCAGAGTCTGTGCGATGGCAGCAAACAAATTGGTGAACTCATAATAGCTGTCTATATTGGCAGAATATTTCTGCACTGGGTTCTCCATTCTCAGGATGGCAGAATACTCTCCAGTCTTTGTATAGAGCACACCGATACCGTCCGTGTCTTCCACGGAGAAGTAGATGTCCTGAAAGATTTTCTTCCGCTTGCCACCAGTACCAAAGGCATAGACCGATATGGCCATGCCAATGCAGATTGTCACGAAAAATAAGATTACATATAGTACCATATTCGTTTATTCTTCTGTTTCTTCGGATGATTGATGATTTTCTCCCATACTGGATGATTTGTTGTCATTCTCTTGATAAGAGGTATTGTAGCTTTCTTCGCCATAAAGGGTTGATACACTATCCTTTGCAGTGGAATCCATCCTGCTTGTTTGTGTTTCCACGGTCGCAGGATGTTCTTCTGCCTCTCTCGCCCAAGCAGCTCTTGCCTTGTCAGCACTCCTCATGGCATCCAATGTGGGTGGCTTGTAGATCTTGTCCTTGCATGCGGTCAGCAATATGCCAGCCAATGCCATAATGATAATGTTCTTTGCTTTCATGCTCATAACCATTCTTTTATGTCAAAGATGCGATACTTTCGCTGAAACAAATAAAGGTAGACCCACACCCTTGGGGGAGAATGAGCCTACCAGTCGTTCACTTTCTACTTGTCATCCACATCTTGGTCATGTCGATACTTTTTTTGTTTCACATTTTTATATGCGCTTGCTGTAGGCATAGATAAACACTCCTTGGTCGTTCTTCTTGGTATGCAGTCCCTTCCGTTGCTTGAACATGATGAGACCTACACCCGTAGTGATTGCCACGACCAACACTATCAGTCCTGCAATAATACCCATCAGACAGTAGGCGGCAATGAAGCCGATGATGGCTCCTCCTGCCGTGGCTGCTGCCCAATAGATATACCGCCCTTGTATTCCCATGAATTCAAGGGGCTTCTGGAGTCCCTTGAACAGTGGGTAGTCGGGGTAGCGGATTTCCTGCTCTTCTCTTGCCATTCTTCACGTCGTTTCTCAATTACTGAATATGCACGGAATAACTCTCACTCGTTAGTTGGTCACACCGAAGAACAATGGCAATGCCTGTGCTGCTGCCACGAGGAAGATACATGCTCCTACAATCATCATGATCTTCTTCTTGACATCCTGTTCCTCATTGTTCATGGCGATGTAAACGCTGATGGCACCCACTACGGCGACAACACCTGCAATGGCATAACAGAGCTTGACCACAATAGGCACGTATTTGGCTATTTCCTCCGTCACTGTTGTAAGCGCGGTGGTACCTGCCGTGTAGTCACCTGCCGAGTTCTGCGCCATGGCAATGCCACCGCCCACAAGGAGCATAAATGCCAATGTCTTCAAGCGTCCTGAAGAGAGAACGCTCTTGGCGGTCTTCTTCAAATAGTTCGTTGTTTTCTTAAACATTCTTTCTTGTTTTACTTGTTAATGATTCGTTTGGCAACACCTTATTATAATTATATAGAAAGGTGTTGTCGCTTTCACATGATATACTCTTCTGCAGTTGAGTCTTAAATCTGGTAGCCAAAGAATGCTGGGAACAGGATGGATGCGCCTATCATAAACAGACAGGCTCCTATCAGCGTCAGTATGGACTTGGTAACACCATCTTCCCCTGTGTTCATCTTGATGTATATCTGCAAAGCGGATATAATCACCATCACAGCAGCGACAGCGTATGTCAGATACAGCACATACAGCATCATCGTCACCACATAGTCGTGCATCCCTGCCAGTGCGTCTGCTCCCCAGCTATAGTCCACATTACCGCATTTGGCTGATGCTGACAGGGGGAGCAGCGCAAAGACAAAGGAACTTACTACATTCTTTATGATATGGCTAAATTTCATCCTTGACTGGTATTGTTTTGATGTTTGGCTTTCCTGGCTTTGTCTCGCCTTGTTTCAATAGGCTCTCCGTGAAGTCGTCCTGCCATAGTCCGTCTATCCATATGGGAGAAGTGGACTCCATCTGCCCATCCATCTTTTCCTGCAACGACTCGGCTGCGTTCTTCGGCTTCTGTTGGTTGACATCATTTCCTTCGTCTTCATCAACATCATCTTCTCTGCCGGAAGAATCCGTTTCTGGAGAATAACCACTCATTCCGTTGTTCTCTGTTCCCATGCCATAGCCCTCATCGTATGATGTGCCGTCTTGGAAACTCGTGTCGTATTGCTTGTCGGCAACGCTAAAGCCACCATCGCTTTCGTTGACGGCTACAGCAGCTTCCTCTTCCGTTATGTTGCTGATGTCAAACACTTCCTCATTGCTTTTGGCTTCTTCCTTCTTACCATACAGGTCTCTTGTTATCATCACCGCATAGTAAATAGCGTATGCAATGGTAAGGCTGATGGCGAATATCAAAAATGGACTCATATAATACTTTGTTTTATTGATGTTTTATACTCTATGCAGTGGCAAAAGTGCCGGTTGCGAGTGCAAAGTAAAGAGTAAAATCCGACATAAAAGAATTTTGTAAAGTATGGCCATCAAAGTTTAAGATATATTCAAATTATAATCATATATCATACTCTCAATCATACTTTAATCAGCTTCTTCTGTTAGTTTTCGCATGTTTGGGAAAAGGGCATAAAAAAAGCCCTCCGAATGGGAGAGCTTGGCGTTGTTAGTGGTTTGATGTCAAATATTTATCTTTTGAGCTTTATCTAATCTTCTGTGACAATAAGAAATCATAGACAAAATATCCAAAGCATCTTGTTCTTCAATAATCCATTCTGTTTTCAATTCATGAGCTTCAGGATTACGGAACATATTGCATATTCCTATAAGAATGGACTTGAACCCATTATGTTCGTCTTTTTCAGATCGTGTTTGGTAATTGTTGATAATCAATATTGGATTGTCTTTTCTGAAGACATGCTCAATAAGATTCTGACCATCATACAGAACACCACTAATGTCTTGAATTCTTTTTATGAGAGCTTTAGACGATTCGAAAACTGCATGAAAATAATTATTGGTCATCAGTTCTGCTTTGCAACATTGAAAAATCAATTTGTGAACTCCTCTTTCTTCCAAATCGTGCTTCAGTTTATTTACTCTTTTTTGAGCTTCCGAGACACTATTCGCAGGTGATGTTAACTCACTGAATTTTCCGCTTTCATTAAAAATATATCCAACTAATGCTAATTGGACATTTACTTTTTGCACAATCTCTTTATAATTATTTTTGTCAATGTTTCTTGCAGGAGCCAATATTGCTCCTATAAAACGTAATATAGAGTTAGAGCATTGTTGGATGTTTTGAATATTAGCTAATGCACTATATAGTCGTTTCCACTTGGTTATTCCAGGAGAGATGTCTGGTATGGAACATTGTGCCAAAAACAGTTCTATTTCAGAACCAGTATATCCATCAACGGTTTCCCCGATAATCTTGGATATACTTTCTACAATAGCTTGACTAAAACATTTTCTTTTTGTCATATTTACTTGACATTATGTATTGCTACAAATTATTTTTCCAATATTTTTCAGCCATAGGCTTTAGCCTGTCTGTGATAACTTGCATTACCACATTAAAGCTGAGTTCTTCTTTCCATTGAATCTTCCGAAGAAACAGTTTCCATTGCATCTGCCGATTGGCATCATTGACAAACTCGGCTGTGAAAAGTTTCAGCTTAGGATTGTATTCAAGTTCACGATTATCAAATGTTGCCTTGATTGCGTCATATAGTGTTTCATCGTCCAATTCTCGTTTTGTCAACAACTGGTAGCAGTCGAAGAAATCTTTCATTCGACTGTTGTACTCGTCACGGTCCAACATAGTGTGGAACTTCTCGGCAATAACAGTCTCCAACGAATAGGCTTGGAGATTGACTGACGGAATGTTCGGCAACAACAAAGGAAAATCAATGGATGCAGGGTAAGGTGTCACGACATCTCCAAAGCCTATGTCCACTGACATTTTATGGATAATGCTGTCCATGTGTGCCGTGAAGAAGAACCTTGTACCAGGATATTTCTTTTCCACAGTGATAGGCTCCATCGTTATGTTTTCCGTATCAAACGTAACGCCATCCTCATCACAGACTATGCCCAAAATTTCCTGGAACACCTTTGTTAAGAACTCTCTGTCACGGCTTATTCTTTCTGCCATGAAGTCCACATCTATGGTCGGACGAGCGTTAAGGCCATCCATCGCATAGAGCAAAGAACCGCCTTTAAGCAGAAAGTTGTCCTTGTACTGACTTACAGATACCCTGTACAGCAGTCGCTCGTTGAAATATCTTGCAAGAAGATACATATATTTATAGCCTGTCTCGTTCATCAGATTGAGCAGACGAGTCTTGACAGACTTGCCATAGTTTTTCTTTCCCATTTTATTCTATTGCTATTTCAAGATAATTTTTCAAAATATTGGCAACCCTCAGCCGTTTTGCATATTCTGCCAATTGGCTTAGGTTGCGGTTCTGTTTCTTCAGATAATTTCGTATCACCTCGGAGCATACTTCCAATCCGATTTTGTTACGATACTTGACGGCATCACATACGCTACGTTCCATATCCGTCATACGAATGTTGTAGCCCGACATTTCCACATCCATAACACCAAACTCCAAATTCTCCTTTTTCCAATAATAAAGTTCTATCGGTAGGGTTGGCGGCATTGCCACCTTTCGCTTGGCTTCTATAGCAACACAAAAGGAAGGTGGAACAACAGTAGAGAGCTGATGATATGCCCAAGCGTTGTACAGACATACAATTCCATTGGGAACGATTCGTTCAATATCTATCATCGTATTGAAAAGAGCGTCAGGAACAGCATAGACCCCATGGCGAACCCGAATAAGTTCTCCACGTTCCTTAGCCCTCACAATTTTCTGATAATCTGATTGGTTTGGGAACTCTGCGGTGGTTATGATTCCACCTTGCGAGGTTGCCTTATACATAATCTCATTCATACCTTTACCTTATTATGGTTATTTATCGGTGCAAAGATACAACTTTATCTTTAAAAACAACAGTTTTCTACGGAGAATGTTTATTTTGTCCGTTCGAAACTATCATATTTTACTATTCTACAGCTATATTTATGGATTTCCTGCCTATCAGATAATCATTGACATCCTTGTATTCTGCATATCTTGTGGATTCGTTGATTGCCATGTTTTGATAACAGTCCATGATTGTATGGGCAGCCACCGTTCCTGCTTGGTCATTATCAAGATAACAATGGATAGCAGTGTAACACGCCAATCGTTCCATGCATTTCCCAAGGCTACTGATGGAGTTCAGTACAATATAATCACATGGCTCTTGTATGCAAATCACATTGTCGCCTCGCTTTTCCAAAGTCTTGTACGAAAGAAAGTCCATAAACCCCTCGAAGATGCAGCATCTGTCCTGCACTCCAACTTGCTGTGAATGTATCAAGGATATGTCTTTCTCGCCCAAACAACCTTTATAATATGGGTTACGCAGTTCATACCCATCCCGGTTATTTGGAAAGGCTATACCAAAATACCGCTTGCCCTTAAACGTGTACCAGATCTCCTTGCAATAGCGTTTACCCATGTCTGCATCCACATGGCGTGAACGCAGATACGACATAAGCACAGGGTAGGACAATTCTTGGATATGTACCTTGTCCATCTTGTCTGTCTCTACTTGTGTCGGTATAGGAGGTTTTGCCTTTGTGGACTTTGGGTTGTTCATGTCCGCTGCTATATGCTGCAATGCAGCACCCACATCATCCGTATTGTAGAGAAGTTGGGCAAGAGCAATGATGTTGCCACCCTTGCCAAGAGCAAAGTCATACCATTGGTTTCGGCTGAAGTTCACCTTGAACGATGGCTTTGTCTCCGCATGCAATGGCGACAGATAATAAGATGTGGACTTGCTGCATCGTTTGGGCTGATGTCCCAATGCGCTCAGATAGTCCGTGAGTTTGATTTCCTTTGCTTGTTGTATGTTCATCTTTCATTCATTTTTTGTTCATTCGTGCGCTTATTATATATACACCAGAGTGAATGAACGGTTTTGTGAAGTCATTTTGTCGTATGTCCATGTAGTTAAATATGATGCCACTTCACAAAATCCGTCCGTTCTACTATTATATATACACCGGGGTGAATGAAGTGGTTTTTGAAGTGATTTTCGCTTCATCCTCACTTCTTCACCTCCTGCTCTTCAAGCAGCGGAAGCGAAGGATAATCCTTCATTCTGCAATACTCGTTATTGCCGCACTTCACCACCAGTTTGCTCTTCAATAGGAAGGTCAGCAACTTTGACATCACTGTTCTACCTCTGGCAAAACCAATAGTTGTATATCCTTTCGTCAATGCGTTTATCACATTCTCATAACCTGACACCACTTTCTTGCCAAAAGCCATTCCAAGTGCCTTGTCATGCTGCTCATCGGTAATGTCGGCTATTGTCATCTTCGGCTGTTTGGCTGTGGTGGAGTCAACCACATAGTCCTTGGCAATCTCTGGAAGTCCCTCCTTGTTTATTTGGAACGCAAAGGGCGCAAAGTCCTTGTCTCGGATGTTGAGCGGTTTCACTTCACTCACATTCGCCATCGAATTGCTCTTGCTAATCACCAGTACCGTCTCTGCCTTGTTGCTGAGTTCCGTGCCAATGTGACCTCTTACATTGTCATCACCCTTATTCAGGTGCAAGACGCAATGGATGTGCAGGTCATAGCGGCTTGACCATTGCATCAGTTTGTTGATGATATGGACAGACTCGCTCGGATTGTTGATGTCGAGCATCAAGTCCCTTATGCCGTCAATGATGACCAAGCCAAACCCCTTTTGGGTCTGCAAAGCATATTCTATCAACCGCAGTCTGAGGTTGGGACTGTACTCTCGCAGTCCGAAGAACACAAGGTTCTCACTGTTCATGTTGTCGGGCAATCCTGCAAGCCGGAGGATGCGCTGCATCACGCTGTGACAGTGGAAACGGCTCTGCTCCGTATCAACGTAGAGTATCTTACGCTTGTCATCGGGTAGTTTTGCCGTATATTGCAGCACCTTTCCGTTAGCAAGCGAGGCAGCTACCAAAGCGGACACGTTGAACGTCTTTCGGCTCTTCGCCTTGCCTGTGGAGGCACTGAAGTTGCCCAGCGTGGCTATGGTCGAGTTGTCCACCCATATTATCTGTGGCGGTGTCTGGTAGGTCTCGTCCGCATGGATAAGCGATGCCTTCAGCAACTTTTCCAACAAATCAGCATTGTCCGCTGCGCCTTCAAAGAGGCTCATGTCGTTCATTTCTTCCATCGTCATCTGCTCTTCAAGGGTTTGTTCATCACATAGCGTATGGCATCCTGCTCATACACCTCTTTTGTTTTCACAGGGTGCTTCTTGATCCATTCCACCAGTTCTTCCTTGCTGAAATAGATGGTCTTGCCGTTTGGCTTGTAATGGGGAATGGCAAAGGTACGTGTCAGTTTGTAAAGCTGACTCTTTGAAGCGTCAAGGAATACGCTTGCCTCGTCAAGGGTGAGCACGTCTTTTCCTGCAAAGAGCCATTTCTCCAAGCACTTGATGCGGTTCAGCACATCCTCCACTGGTCCAAGCAGCTTGAATGCTTCTTCCATTTGTTGAATGCGCTCGGCAAGTCTCATTGGTGTCATATCTGCCAGTTCTGGTTCTGTCAACTCGTGTTTATACACGTCTATCGTTGGCGGTAGGATAGTGCCATCCTTTGGTGGATTGTTTGCCTGATTTGTTGTCTGTCCAATCATTGTCGTAATTTTATTTATCGTTACACATAACGAGGTCGCCCTCCATAACCAGGTTTCTGATTACGGAGGGCAAAGGTAAGGGCATTTCTGCCCAATCGGATGGAAGTGCGCTTGACTGTCAACCGACTATCAAGCCAACTGTCAAGGTTTTCATCTGTCAGATGGTGTCCTTGCTGTCATTTTTACCGCAATCTGCTATTTCTTGCACTTTCTTGCGGATAGCCTCATAGATGCTGGCGTTGGTACTTTTGGCATCACTGGTTGCTGAGGACAGCTTGGTTGTTGTAAGTGGCTTGTCTGTTGATGAAGACAGGATGAGTTTATGCTTGGCAATGATCGATTGCCATTGCTTGCAAATCAAGTTCTTGCTGCAGAGCATATCAAAGAAGAATGCCACACGTCTGTTGCTTCTCGCCTTTAGCTGCTTGCTGACTTGGCACGAGAAGAGTTTTCGCATATCCTCTTCCGACACATCGGCTGAGAACAAATGAACCTCATTGGCATGGCGCGCAATGAGGTTCAACTGAGTAGAATCAAAGTAACATTGAAAGTCCTGTTTCGGTTTGGTTTCTTGTGCTGTTTGTAATATTGACGGTGGTTTACCATGGAGATACTGACCGTTTGGAGGCGGCTCCGTGGTGTTGAACTTGTGATGAAGAGCCTTGTAGTCATGATACTCGAAATCCACTTTGGTAAAGAATATGACTACCAAGTCCTCACGTTCTTCAAGAAACTCCTCCATGATGTAGAAGTTCTTCTTGTGCTCGTTCTTGCCTGCCGCATACTGGCAGTCCGTATAGGAATGGCTGTTGAGAAAGTCCTTTTTATAGCGGTGATACAGTTTACCGCATCCTATTACTTCCGTCTGATAGCACTCATGGGCTTCCTTGAAGAACAGCCACAATTTGTTGGTACCACAAATGCCACCTACACTGTTAGCGAAGGTGCATTCATTGCATTGGGGTAAAAAGAGAGAACGAGGAGTCGTCTCGTCCTTGGTTGTTTGAAGTATTATTATGTTCCATTTTTATTCTTCGAACGCACTGTCTAATAGGGAAACAGCCTCGTCCTTTTTCTTATTGATGATTTTTGCGTAAATTTGTGTCGTGCGCACCTCCGTATGACCGAGAAGTTTGCTTGTTGTGTATAGATCTGCGCCCATGGTCAGCTCCATCGTGGCGAACGTGTGTCTTGAGACATGCACAATTTAAGCAAAAGCAACGGAAAGTGAATATGAGAGAAATGAACTGCAAGTGGTTGAGAATGAGCAATATTTCATAATTCTGCCAATTGGCTGCAAAGCAAAGCCGAGCAGGATATTGAGTTATTTCAGTTACCAAACCGTTAGCGGTCAGTTACCGAAACCTGCACTGCTAACGTGGTGAAAAACAAATAGTTTGTCACCAGTGTTTGTTGCACCGTTCTGCACAACTTTCAATAACGGAGAATGCTTACTGATTGATTATTTTTGCAAACTAAAAAAGTAAGCAGATGAAAGTTGAAAAATTCAAGGTGTTGCTCTACCTTAAAAAGAGCGGATTGGACAAGAACGGTAAGGCTCCCATCATGGGACGCATCACCCTCAACCGAACAATGGCGCAGTTCGGTTGCAAGTTGTCATGTACGCCAAAGTTATGGAATCCACGTGAGAGCAGACTTGACGGCAAGAGCAAGGAGGCTGTGGAAGTGAACGCCAAGATTGACAAGCTGTTGCTGGCAATAAACTCAGCCTACGAGTCACTTGTGGAGCGCAAGACGGATTTTGACGCAAAGGCGATAAAGGATCTGTTTCAATGCAGTGCAGACACTCAGATGACCTTGTTGAAGCAGCTTGACGCCATCATTGCGGACATAGAGTCAAGAATCGGCATCGACTACAAGAAAGGCACGCTGCCAAACTACCAGTACACTCGCCTGACATTGGGATTATTCGTCAAGAAGCGTTATGGAACTGACGATGTGGCATTCGGTGAGCTTGACGAGCAGTTTATCCGTGAGTACATGGACTTTTGCTTGGACGAGAGAGGTCTTGCACTTGATACAGTCCGCCACTATCTCGCCATCTTGAAGAAGACCTGCCGAATAGCTTTCAAGGCAGGACACTCCGAGCGTTATCATTTTATGCACTTCAAGCTACCTCAAAAGAAAGAGAATCCACCAAAGGCATTGACACGTGAGGACTTCCTGAAAATTCGTGACCTCGAAATACCAGAGCGAAGAAAATCGTTGGCTTTGACCCGTGACCTTTTTCTTTTCGCTTGCTATACAGGCACAGCTTATGCCGATACGGTTTCCATCACGGAAGAAAACCTCTTTCGTGATGAGGAGGGCAGCCTTTGGCTGAAATACCATAGAAAGAAGAACAAGATGCTTGCACGTGTGAAGTTACTGCCAGAGGCGCTTGCCATGTTGGAGAAATACAAAGACCCGACAAGACCTACTCTTTTACCGCCACAGGAATTTCGAGTGCTGAGAGGTAACATGAAAAGTCTCCGAGTACTATCTGGCATAAGTATGGATTTGGTCTATCATGTTGGACGGCACAGTTTCGCATCGCTCGTTACGCTCGAAGAAGGTGTTCCGATAGAGACTATCAGCAGAATGCTTGGTCACAACAACATTCAGACCACGCAAATCTATGCACGTGTCACCCCGAAAAAGCTATTTGAGGATATGGACAAGTTCATCGAAGCCAACAAGGACTTCAAGTTTGTCCTGTAATATTATCACAAAATAAGAAAGGAACATAACAATGAGAAGTACATACAAGCAGTTTTATTATATCAACCGTGGCAGAATAAAGGCAGACGGAACCACATCTATATTTTGCCGTATCACGATTGACGGCAAAGTATCAGCCATAGCAACAGGTCTTTACTGTGCTCCCGAAGAATGGGACACGAAAAAAGGTGAAGCCAAGAATGCAAGAGTGAACGGACAACTGCAAGCGTTCAGACAAAGAATTGACGAAGCCTACGAGCAGGCAACAAAGGAAAAGGGCATCGTTACCGCCGAGATTCTGAAGAATGTAATTGTTGATGCAAATACTATCCCGATGACATTGCTTGCCACTGGCGAGGAGGAGCGTGAACGCCTTAGGCTGCGCTCCATCCGTATTAACTCAACATCTTCTTATCGCCAATCTAAGACATCTCAGCTCAACTTGCGAGAGTTCATCGGGTTACGAGGAATGAATGATATTGCATTTGAAGATTTGACTGAGGAATTTGGCAAATCTTATAAGTTGTTCTTGATTGGCAAAGGGTATAGTGCATCCAATACGAACCATAATCTTTGTTGGCTGCAACGCTTGGTTTATATCGCTGTTGACAGAGGTCTGCTGAAATTCAATCCATTGGAAGATGTCGGATATGAAAAGAAAGGCTCACCAAAGCGTAGACATATATCCAGAAATGACTTGCTGCTCATTATGGAGACTCCTATGGAGGATAAGGCTTTGGAGTTGGCACGCAGAATGTTTGTTTTCTCCAGCCTTACAGGTTTGGCTTATGTCGATTTACGTAACCTGTATCCACACCATATCGGGATGACGGCAGACGGTAGAAAATACATTCGTGAGAAAAGAGCAAAGACCAACAACGAAGCGTTCATTCCCTTGCATCCGATAGCTGAACAGATAATGTCGCTATACAATACAGCGGATGATAGCAAACCTGTTTTCCCTCTTTCTTCACGTGATTCCATGTGGTTTGAATTTCATTCACTCGGTGTGTCTTTGGGTATAAATGAGAACCTTACCGCACACGTTGCAAGACATACATTCGGAGCAAACATGGTTACTTCGGGCATATCAATGGAAAGCATCGCCAAGATGATGGGGCATTCCAACCTGCGAAGCACCCAGGTCTATGCCGTCATCACCGATGACAAGATTTCCATAGACATGGACAAACTGATGCAACGCAGAAAAACAAAAGAAACTGACCAAAAGAGAAATAAGGAGGACGAAAAATGAACAGAGGTGTTATAACTATCAGCGAGAGCGGAACGGTATCCATGCCGACCGATACTGTATGGA
>OKRW01000297.1_pt1 | contig 50555 bp, 44 predicted proteins | sample 1601151 | NCBI WGS metagenome assembly OKRW01 (sample SAMEA3541471, study PRJEB24748) | human gut metagenome | biome: human gut; feature: human-associated habitat; material: faeces | place: China | collected 2012 | reverse complement strand
TAATATGGGTAGAACATTGTCGATAGGCGATGCGGGCCAAGGGCCAAGTATGGGCGGTTTCGGGTGGATGCGCCCCTCATTTGCGTGATGTTTTCTTGCTAGCGTAAAGCAACAGGTCGAAAAGTGACAAAAGTTGCGAATCCGGGGGCGCGCAAGCCCACATCTCGCTCGTAGATGGGCGAGTTTTGCCGCCTTTGGCGGTTTTAAAGCCTCATTTCCATGGGATGGGGCCCCTGACGCAAGCTTCGCTCGCCGGTTTGCGGTGTTGTTGCGCGCTTAGTGACCTATAAACGCCCCCAGATTCGCAACTTTTGTCACTTTTTAGCGATTTCATTTACGCTGGACTCTCATTACGCTTCGAAAATGTCAAATATGTGACCCTTGGGAAACATTTATCTAATCAAGAGTACGTGCGCGGCAAAAAGCGGTAAAGTACCTGATGAATGAAAGTATGGCGCGCATGCGCGCCCAATTGAAACGAGGCCATTATGGTTATGAATATGGCAACAGCAGTTGTGCTGGCGATTTTGATCGTCTGTGTGTGTCTATCGGTTCGCCTAATGATGAAAAAAGGCATGTGCGGCGAAAAAGAGATGTGTGGCTCGTGTTCGGGACACTGCGGTGGAGGCTGCTCGGCGACGGCGCGCATTGACAAGATGATCGCCGACGCCGACGCGGCGGTTGCTTCGGCGAAATAGTGAGGCGCCTTCCCGTTTAAAGCCATGCCTCCGTCTTTGGCGGTATAGCGTTTTGCGAGCTGTGTGAGAAATTTGTCAATCGATATTGATATTGCGGCGCTTTTCCGTAGGGGCGGTTTGTTCTATTGAGACAACAGCATCGGCAGGCGTGGCAGCAGTAACAGCGAGCATCGACGCTAGGTGGCGGTGGGCATCGGCGCCCGCGGGCGTTGGTGTTATGGAGTATCGGCGCAGACGGGCTTCGTGAGCCTCGCTATATGCTTTGAACGTTGTTCGCCGAGGCTCCCGCCTTATGCCCTGTGTCCTTTCGAATAAAACTACGGTATGTGTGGTATTGTACTCTGGAGGAAGGTAACGCGCGCTTGCGCTATTCAAGGAGGCATGTATGTCGGAATCCCAAATGGGCACCATGCTCGAATCCCGCGATAGGGAGCCTCTGAGCCATTCGCTCGAGGATTACCTGGAAGCAATTGTCGATCTTGCGGGCGGCCCCAACGAGCCTATTCGCGCGGTTGATGTTGCGACAAAGCTTAACGTTTCGAAAGCGTCGGTTTCGAAAGCGGTGACGAACTTAAAAGAAAAAGGCTACGCTGTTCAGCCTTATTACGGTGACATCACGCTTACTGAAGAGGGCTACGAATACGGTTCCACGATTTGGCGTCGCCACAATTTGCTGTTCCGCTTCATGACTGAAGCAATTGGCATCGACTCTGAAACTGCCAATTATGAGGCCTGCCAAATTGAACACGGTATTTCCACTGAATCGTTCAAGAAGTGGGAAGAGTATTTGACCAAACAGGGCATAACTCTTGAGTTGTAAAACGCCATTCCCTTGTTTTCTTTATGCCCTGCGCGTTGGCGCGGGGCATATTTTTTACCGATAGATTAAAGTTGAATCGCTTACCAGAAGGGGGACGATTATGCACGTTGAACTGTTGTACCACACGCCCGATCCCGAGCGCGCTATCGCGACGGCTGCACGTTTGTGCTATGCGCCTGTTGGTGCGGCCGAGCTCATGGAGACGATGTCGGAAGAGCGTATGCACAGCGTGCTTTCCACCATTATGGCCAGCGGGCACTTTTCGACGCTTGAGCACGTGAGCTATACGTTTGCCATCGATGGCGTTTCGCGCGCACTTACTCACCAGCTGGTTCGTCATCGCCTGGCGAGTTTTAATCAGCAGTCGCAGCGTTACGTGAAATTCAAGGAAGGCGTTTCTGTGGTAAAACCCGAAAGCGTGCTTGCCAACGAGGAAGCGAATGCTGTTTTCGACGAGGTCATCGAAGCGGCTACGTCGGCCTATAAGAAGCTGCTCGATGCCGGCGTGCCCGCTGAAGACGCGCGTTACCTTTTGCCGAACGCCGCTGAAAGCAAAATCGTGGTTACCATGAATGTTCGTGAGCTGCTGCATTTCTTCAGCTTGCGCTGCTGCAACCGCGCGCAGTGGGAGATTCGCGAGCTGGCGCATCGCATGCTGGAGCTTGCGCGTCCCACGGCTCCGTTCGTTTTTGCCGACGCGGGGGCGCCGTGCGTGCGCGGCGCATGTCCCGAAGGTAAAATGACCTGCGGAAATCCGTACCCCAAAGCAGTACGCGAATAGTACGCTGCTTCGATGTGAAATAGGGCAAAGGGTTATTCCTTTGTCCTATTTTTGTTCGAGGTTGGTCGTAAAATTGTGCGTTACGATGAGGCGGGCGATTTGGGCAATCCGGGCGAGCCGGAGAGAGGCCGCCGTTTGCCCGTGCCATTAGTCAAGAAGAAAGCTCCAAGCGTGTCTAACGAAACTGAATGCATGCCGAAAGAAAATGAAGTCGACCAGGAAATGCTCGGCGCGGCCGCGGAAAATGAAAGCGGTCAGGCTCCCAGCAAATGCAGCGCCGTGAAGCGCGCGTTTGCTGAAGACGGTGCGAACAAAACGCACGTGGGCGGGCAGGCGCTTATCGAGGGCGTTATGATGCGCGGCCGATACAATTGGGCGGCTGCTGTGCGTGAGCCATCGGGCAATATCTATATTGAAGAGCACGATTTGGCCAGCGGCAAAGCGAAGAACAAATGGCTCTATTGGCCCGTTGTGCGCGGCTGCCGCGCGTTTGTGGAAAGCTTGATTTTGGGCTATAAAGCGCTCGAGATTGCCGCGATGCACGCCTATGGCGATGAGGAAGAGCCCGGAGCGAAAGCTGAAGAAGTGAGCGCAAACGGGGCCATTTCGAAAGAAGACGCTTCGGCCGACGAAAGCGTTGCAAGCGAGACCAGCGGTTTCTCGTGGAAAAATGATTTCGGCAACCCCGACGAAGCGATTGACGCCTTGGGCGCGCAGCGCTCCTTGGACATCGTTGTCGAGACCAATGCGGCCGAGTCTGGCGCGGTTGAGCCTAACGCAGTCGAACCCGGCGCGGCTGCGTCCGAGTCGGACGAGACTTGTGACGGGGATGACGGCGGTTTCGGCAAGCGCGAAATGGCTATCTCGATGGTGCTTGGTCTGCTTTTGGGCGTCGGCTTGTTCATTGTCGCGCCCGCGTTCATCGCCAATGTACTCGTGGGCGAATACGATGACAAAACGCTTCTTTGGAACGTCGTCGACGGCATTGTGCGTATCGTCGTTTTCGTGTTCTACATTTGGCTTATTGGCCGCATGCAGGACATCAAGCGCATGTTCAGCTATCACGGCGCCGAGCATAAAACCATTCATTGCTACGAGCACGGGTTGCCGCTCACGCCCGAAAATGCGCGCAGTTTCCCGCGTTTGCACGTGCGCTGCGGCACGGCGTTTTTGATAATGGTCATGATCATCGCGATTTTCGTATACACCATTACGCCGCTCAATGGCCTTATCGCCGCATGGGGCGTTCCCGATGGCCCCGCAAAGCTGGCGCTCGTTATTGTGGCACGCATTCTGCTCATGCCCGTAATTGCTGGCATCAGCTATGAAATCACGGTGAAGTGGGCGGGCAGTCACCCTGAAAACCCGCTGGTGAAAGTGGTGCTGTGGCCGGGCATGCAAATGCAGCGACTTACGACCAATGAGCCTGACGATGAAATGCTCGAATGTGCTATTGCCGCTATGCAGTGCGTGCTCGAGCGAGAAGAACGCGAGGAAGCGGCGCGGGCTTAGGCGTTTTTTGGAAACCGCGGGCGGCAAGGTGGTCGGCTGGCCTTCGATGAGAGGTATTGGTCGGATGCACAAAGCCTGACCTGGACACACAAAGCCTGGCTCGAACGTGCGTTTTGCCCGAGCCGCTTTTGCGCTTTTGCTGCGTCGTTCGCGCAGGCCGAGTCGGGCGGTATAATTGCGCCCATGAATACTTCAACTGGAAAACTTGTTTTATGTCCTACGCCCATCGGCAATTTGGGCGATATCACGTTGCGCACGCTCGATGAGTTGCGCGCGGCCGATGTGGTATGCGCGGAAGACACGCGCGTCACGGGCAAGCTGCTCGCGCACTTCGATATCGAAAAGCGGCTTGAGCGGCTTGATGAAGCGACCATCTCCAAGCAGGCCGATCGCATTATCCAGCGCGTGTTGGCTGGCGAGCGCATCGCATTTTGCAGCGATGCCGGCATGCCTGGCGTGTCCGATCCCGGGTCGCGCCTTGTTGCGTCGGCGCAGGCGGCGGGTGCGCCTTATGAGGTGCTGCCAGGTGCATCGGCAGCCGCGACGGCTTATGTCGCCAGTGGCTTTTCCGATCCGCGCTACTATTTTGGCGGTTTTTTCCCGCGCAAGGCTGGCGAGCGCAAGGCGGTGCTCGAAGCTCTTTCGAACCTCGACGCCTCGCTCGTGTTCTATGAAAGCCCGCGCCGCATAGCCGATGCGCTTGCGGTTATTGCGGAGGTGTTCCCCGCGCGAGAGGTTGCAGTGTGCCGCGAGCTCACGAAGCGCCATGAAGAGGTATTTCGCGCTATGGCCCCCATTGCTGCGGAAGAATTTGCCCGCCGCGATGCGGAAGAGGGCGTAAAGGGTGAAATTGCGTTGGTTATTTGCCCTCCGACGGTTGCTGAAGTCGAGGACAACGCCGCCGCCCAGGCTGCTTCTGCCGCCGAACGCGCGACTGAGCTTCTTGCCTCTGGCGAAATGTCGCATAAAGATATCGTTGCTGCCCTGCGCCGCGAATTTGGCATTTCGCGCAACGAGGCGTATGCGCTCGTGCACGAACGTTAGAGAGCTTGGCGAGGGGCTGTTGTGAATCTGCGGCGCTCGCCCGAAGGTGAAGAAGGCCCTGTTTTGGCGGCTTCCCATGCTATGGTCTGTAATCGTTTCGAAAGGATGATCAATGAACGATTTCGTGTTCTATTCTCCGACGGAATTCATTTTCGGAAAAGGCGTTACCGACCAGGTAGGTGAGCATATTGCCAAGCGCGGTTATAAACGTGCGCTGCTCGTATACGGCAAGGGTTCCGTGGTGCGCACGGGAACGCTCGACCGCGTGAAGAAGTCGCTCGCAGCGTCGGGCATCGAGACTGTTGAGCTCGCGGGCGTGCGTCCGAATCCTGAAGTGGGATTGGTGCGCGAGGGCATTGAGCTTGCGCGTAAAGAAAACGTCGACGTTATTTTCCCCGTTGGCGGCGGCAGCGCGATTGACTGCGCCAAAGCGATTGCGTTTGGCGTGCCTTACGAAGGCGATGTGTGGGACTTCTTCAGCAAGAAGGCGACGATTGCGGAATGTCTGCCTATCGCTTGCGTGCTTACTATTCCTGCGGCGGGTTCCGAAGGGTCGAGCTCGTGTGTTATTTCCAACGATGAACTGGGGCTGAAGCGCGGTACGAATTCGAACTTGTTCCGCCCGAAGGCGGCGTTCCTCGATCCCGAACTCACGTTCACGCTGCCGCCGTATCAAACGGCTGCTGGCGTGACCGACATGATCGCGCATGTGTGCGAGCGCTATTTCAGCGGCACGGGTTCGTCGAGCCTCACCGACAACATCGCCACGGGCATTATTCGCTCTCTTATCGACGAGGCCCCGGTGGCTCTTGCCGAGCCTGAGAATTACGAGGCTCGCGCGAATATTATGTGGGCGGGCACGCTCGCCCATAACGACATCGCGGGATGCGGTCTCTCGGCGACGCCGACGAGCCGTGCTGGCGGTTGGGAAAGCCATGCGCTTGAGCACGAGCTTTCTGCGTTCGACGCTTCTATCACGCACGGTGCCGGTTTGGCGGTGGTCATGCCTGCGTGGATGCGCTTTGTATGGCGAGAAAACCCAGCTCGCTTCCTGAAGTTCGCGCTGCAGGTGTTCGACATTGAGCCCATCGATGAAACCGATGAAGCAATTGAAGACGCCGTGACGGCTGCAATCGACGAGCTGCAGGCGTTCTTCGTTGATTTGGGCATGCCGCGCACACTCGGCGAGTTCGGTATCGCCCCCGAAGATGTGGACAAACTGCTGCCGACGCTCAAGGCCAACAAGGGCGAAGTGTTCGGTGGCTTTAAAAAGCTTACGCTGGAAGACGCGAAGGCGATTTATCTTTCGGCGTTCTAGAGGATAAAAAATCGTACAGAAGTTCGAAACCGCCCGCCTATGCAGTACAATAGGCGGGCGGTGCTTCACTTGCCGGGCGGCGCCTCTGAAAGGAGGTGGTCCCGATGGATACTCAAACGGTTATCGCCATTTGCGCAGTAATGTCAGTTGTTATCGGAGTCGTCGACCTCGTCACCCGCGACAAGTGATCTTCATTGGAAAAGGAATAAGCCGGGTGCCCTGAACAAGTAACCCGGCTTATAACTCAAACGATGTCGCCCGGCTTCGCGGGGCACCGTGCTTGCATCTTAGCATGATTCTTGTTTCGAAGGAATGTTCGCTGTGTCTTCTGTGCGAAAAACCATGCTGCGCGCTGCGGGGTTCGACATCGAAGTCACGCGCAAACAGCAGAAGCATATGTATGTGCGCCTCAAGCCTTGCGCTGGGGGTGCCGATGCGACGGGCGACTCGCCTGCCGCTCGCTTTCGCGTATGCGTGAGTGCGCCGCTGCGTTATTCCGACGCCCGAATTGCGCGCTTTATAGAAGAACGCGAATCGTGGATTCGCGAGCATGCAGCAAAAATGCAGGTGAGGGAACGCGATCGCGAAATCAACGGAGCGTCGGCTTCACCAACGCAGGAAGAGCTTGCCCAGTGGCGTGCCGTGGTGGCTGCGTTCGTGCCGCTGCTCATAGAGAAATGGGCGCCGATTATTGGCGTTTCACCTGGTAAATTAGCATATCGAAACATGGTGAGCCGCTGGGGCAGCTGCAATGTGAAAACGGGGCGCATTTGTATAAACGTGCAGCTCGCCGCCCAGCCTCCCGAGTGTTTGGAATACGTTGTGGTGCATGAGCTGTGCCACCTGAGGGAAGCAAACCACGGCCCGCGTTTCCGTGCGCTGCTTGATGCGTATTTGCCTCATTGGCGCGATGCCGAGCGAAAACTGCGCGGCGCGATTCGGCGATAGGGAAGACACCTTGCGCAAAAACGCGCGAAGTGCGTAGCTTAAATTTGAAAGCGCGACCAGGCATTATGCAAATGATACAGCGGCAATTTCCTTCAAGGGCACGCACTTCGCGCGTTTTCGCGCACGAGGGGCTTTCGCGCGGGTCGAACATGCCCCCCCCGCAGACTGGCGAAGTCCCTCGGTGCCTCCTCGAAGTCGTCGCATGAATGTTTCGGCTCTTCTTATGGCCTGCGCATGGGTGCGCTACAATACAAAAGTTTGAAAAACCCCAAGGCTCGGCGGCGTCATTGGCCGCGCGGGCGAGAAGGAGCATGCATGTCCAAGCCGTCATTCTTTATTACCACGCCCATTTATTACGTAAACGCGGCACCCCATTTGGGAACCGCATATTCGACCATCTTGGCCGACGTTCAGGCGCGCTATCGTCGCGCGATGGGCTACGACGTCAAATTCCTTACCGGCATGGATGAGCATGGCGAAAAGGTTGCCGAGGCTGCCGAGCAGCACGGCTTCGATTCGCCTCAGGCATGGTGCGACAGCCAGGCGCCCCTGTTCCAGAATCTGTGGAAGACGCTCGAGATTTCCAATGACGACTTCATTCGCACGACCGAGCCGCGCCAGCACCATGCGGTTCAGTATCTTTGGGAGCGCATGCAGGAATCGGGCTACTTGTACAAGGGCAGCTACGATGGCTGGTATTGCGTGCCCGACGAGACCTACTACACCGACAACCAGGTGAAGAAGGGCGACGAGGAGTATGGCTCGGTGGGCCAGCATCTGTGCCCCGATTGCCATCGTCCGCTCGAGCGCGTGCAGGAAGAGTCGTACTTCTTCAAGCTTTCTGCGTTCCAAGATAAGCTGCTTGCGCTCTACGACGAGCATCCCGAATTCGTGCAGCCCGATTTCCGCATGAACGAGGTGCGCAGCTTCGTCGAAGGCGGCCTGAACGACCTTTCCGTGAGCCGCACGAGCTTCGATTGGGGCGTTCCCGTGCCGTTCGATGACGGCCACGTGACCTACGTGTGGTTCGACGCGCTGCTGAATTACATGACGGCTGTGGGCTATGGCCTCGACGACGATGCCTCCAAGGCTGAGTTCGCTTTCCGTTGGCCCGCGCAGTACCACATTGTGGGCAAGGACATCATCCGCTTCCATTGCGTTATTTGGCCGGCCATGCTCATGGCCATTGGCGAGTCGCTGCCCGAGCACGTGTTCGCGCACGGCTTCCTTACGGTGCGCAATTCCGAGACCGGCAAGGCCGAAAAGATGTCGAAGAGCCGCGGCAACGCCATTGCTCCGCAAGACGTCATCGACCTTTTGGGCGTTGAGGGCTATCGCTACTATTTCATGACCGACGTGGTTCCCGGCACCGACGGCGCCATTTCGTTTGAGCGCATGGAACAGGTATACAACGCCGATTTGGCTAACAGCTGGGGTAACCTGATTTCCCGCTCTCTGAACATGAGCGCGAAGTACTTCGACGGTTGCGCTCCCGCGAAGCCTGCCAGCGCCGATGCGTTCGACAATCCGCTTGCGAAAATCGCCGACGGCCTGGTCGATCGTTATGCCGCCGCGATGGATGTGCTCGACTATGGTGCGGGCAAAGATGTTGTCATGGAACTTATTCATGCCGCGAACCACTACATCGAAGACTCCGAGCCGTGGGCGCTTGCCAAGGACGAGGCAAAGGCCGACCAGCTCGCGTTCGTGATTTACAACCTGCTCGAGGCTATTCGCATTTCCGCGCACCTGCTCGAGCCGTTCATGCCCACCACGAGCGCCGAGGCGCTGCGTCGCATTTCGTGTGAGGCCGAGGCTGGCAGCGACAATCTGGCTGAAGCTTGCGTATGGGGCGGCTTGACCGGCGGCGTGCCGGTTGAGAAGGGCGATGCCCTGTTCCCGCGCCTGCAGAAGAACGACTAATCGTTTCTGAGAATCGCAGAAAGCCCGGTATCGCATAGCGCGTGCCGGGTTTTTTTGAAAAAGAAGAAAGTTCGGTTATTAAGGCTCGTATCGTGGAATCAGGAATGCCAATGAACGCGGGAATCGATCCCGAAGGGGACGCCGGTTATTTGTTGTATGGCGATGCGCTGTTTCGCAAGCATCGCAAAAAGGGGTGGGCCTATGTGGGTTCGCCGGTGCCTGCGCTCGAGGCGCCCGTGGCCGATACGCATGCGCACCTTGCCATGCTGTCGCATCCGGCGCTCTCGCTTGCGCGTTGCGCTGTGGTGGGCGTCGATTTCGTATGCGCGATGTGCGACCCGGCCGAGGGCGATGAATGCGAACGCACATATCGCGACCTGGACATATGGCGCGCCGAGGCGTTGCGCTTGCTGCCCGAGGTATTCGAGGCCACGCGTCGCAATGTGACGGACGAGCGCGAGTCGCTCGAAGCGCAGGCCCATGCCGCTGGCAAGAAGCATGCGGGCCAAGCGGCCGAGGCAGCGGTGTTGCTGGAGTCGGTGGCTGTTGATGAGCGCGCATGCAATTTGTGCTGGGGCGCCGAGCCGGCTATACCGCACATGCGCATTGCGTGCGGAGTTCATCCGCATGTCGCAAGCCAGTGGGATGCCGATATGGAAGCGGCCTTGCTTGAGCGCTTGGCCGATCCACGTACCGCCGCCTTGGGCGAGGTCGGGCTCGATTACCACTATGATTTGTCTCCACGCGATGTTCAACAGAACGTATTTCGTCGCCAGGTGCAGCTGGCCCATGTTACGGGCTTGCCGCTCGTGCTTCACGTGAGGGATGCGCACGAAGACGCATTTCGCATTCTTGAAGAAGAAGGCTGGCCTGAAGCTGGCACGTTGCTGCATTGTTGCAGCGTGGGCCCCGATGAGCTTGCGCGCTGGGTCGAGCGTGGGGCGCATGTGGCATTCGGCGGGGCGGTCACCTTCCAGCGAAGCGACGATTTGCGTGCGTCGTCTGCGATGGTTCCGGCCGAACGCCTGCTTACCGAAACCGATGCGCCCTATATGGCCCCTGTGCCGTTTCGTGGCATCGAGTGCGGGCCTGAATTCACGATTTTCACCGCAGAGCGCATCGCCGAGGTTCGGGGAGTCGCCCCAGGCGAGGCTCGCCGCGCATTGCTGCAGCAGATGCACGATGCGGGTGTGGCGTTTTTGAATCGTGAGCCCACGGAATGGCAGCGTGCACATGCCGATATGGCGAGGGACGCACGATGAGCGCCGCGCAGGGTTCTTATGAGCTGGCACTCTGTGGCTCGCCGCGCAAAAACGGCGTGTCGTCGCGTTATGCTGCGCAGCTGACCGCTGAACTCGAAGCGAAGGGCGTCGTTATTGAGCATTGGAATGTGGCCGACCATGCTGTGAGCGGTTGTATCGGTTGCGAAGGGTGCCGTCGCGCGCTGCAATGTGTCGAATGCTCAGGGAATTTGGCACATTGCGTGATTCGCGACGACATGGATGGGCTGTATGCGTTGCTCGATGGCGCGGCGGCGGTTCATGTGGTGGCACCTGTGTATTTCTCGGGGCCAACGGCGCAGTTCAAGGCCGTTTTGGACCGACTTCAGCCATACTGGGAGAAACGGCGTGGGCCGAATAGACAGCCAGGTGCTGCCGATGCGCCAAAGCGCCCCGTTACGTTGTACGTGATAGGTTCGGGCGGCGATCCCTATGGGTTTGCTGCTCTGGAAAGTTGCGTGCGCTCGTCATTCGGGGCCGCAGGTTGGCGCGTTGGGGAAGTGGCCGACCGCATTGGCTGGGGCCAGCCAGAGGCGGAATCGCAGAAAGAAACGTTTGGTTCGTAGCCCATGGGCATGATTTGTGGAATGTGCCGCTCCTTGAAAGCTTGAAGGTCCGTGGGAGCGCATGGCTCGGTGAGCCGTGAGGCGCAAACGTGTCAATTAAAAGCAATGGGGACAAAGAAAAGGAAATCCTATGGCAATCGCATCGCATTTGGCATCGGTTGGAGCGACGCGCGACGTGCTTTCGCGCCACGGTTTGGCCACGAAACATTCGCTCGGACAGAACTTTCTGGTGAACGATGCCGTTATCGCGAACATTTGCAAGCTTTCCGAGGTGTGTGAAGAAGACAACGTGCTCGAGGTGGGCCCGGGCATTGGCACGCTGACCGTGGCGCTTTTGCCTCGCGCGAAGCATGTGCTCTCCATTGAGCGCGACCCCGATTTGCCTGCCGTGCTCGACGAGACGTGCGACGATTTCGACAATTTCACGCTCATCGGCAAAGACGCCTTGCGTCTGAATGGCGACGATTTGATCGCTGCATTTGGCAAGCAGGCAGTCGAGGCTAGTGAGGCTCCCAACAAGTTCATTTCGAATTTGCCCTATGCTGTCGCGGCGACGCTCGTGCTCGACTATTTCCAGCGAATCCCCAGCCTGCAGAGCGCCACGGTTATGGTGCAGAGCGAGGTTGCCGACCGCATGGAGGCCGTTGTGGGCACGAAAGATTACGCTGCGTATTCGGTGAAGCTGCAGCTTATCGCAAAGGCTACGGGTCGCTTCCAGGTCTCGCCGGGCAATTTCTTCCCGCCGCCGCGCGTGACGAGCTCGGTTATTCGTCTTGACCGCCGCAACGACCTGGGCCTGTCTGCCGAGGAAATCGCGAATGCGAGCATGGCGGCCGACGCGGCGTTTTTCACGCGTCGAAAGACTATCTCGAACTCGATGAAGGGCTATTTCTCGAGCCGTGGCGAGCAGGGCAAGGCCATCGCTGCGAAGCTTCCTGAAATTCTTGCCGAAGCGGGTATCGATGCGAAGCGACGCGGTGAAACGCTTGAGTTGTCGGAATTCGTGGAACTTGGCCGCGTGCTTGCGAAGGCGAAGGCCGAGGAATAAAACGATACGTGCCGCCGCATGGTGCAAAAGCAACGGCATCTCAACGATAAATAGGCATCTACCTGCAGATTCTATGAATTCTTCCATTCCGTGGTATTATGCTCCCTTGCGTGTAATAAGTGCGCTGAATGTCGGCGCCGTACTATATATGAAAAGGAATCCACCGAATGGAACTTGAAAAGCAGGCAAATCTTGTCGGCGATATTCGTGCTGAGCTTATGGATCGCATCAATACCCGCCTGAAGGTTCGCGCGAATATGGGTCGCTCGAAAATCGTCGAATGCGAAGGCACGCTCATGCAGGCGCACCCCGCTTTGTTCGTCGTCGAGGTCGACCGCAAGCGTGGCCGCAAGGCTCGCCAGTCGTACCAGTATGTCGACATTCTTACCGGCATGGTCGAATTGTTCGATGCCGAAACGAAAGAGCCCATTTTCGGCAAGTTCATGGACGATGAAACCGAAGAGAGCGCCGCAGCTTCGGCCCTTGAGATGCTTCTGAGCGACGATCTTGAGGACGATAGCGACGACGATCTGTAAGCGGTTTCGTCGTTGAGTTGCTCAAACGAATACTTAATTTCCCCAAAGATGAAATTAAGTGTTGACACCTGAGCGACAAACGTGCAAAATACTTGCTTGCGCACAAGCGCGTCTTACGTGGGGATGTAGCTCAGCTGGGAGAGCATCACGTTCGCAACGTGGGGGTCGTGGGTTCGAATCCCATCATCTCCACCACGTATTTTCGAAGGCCGTTCTTACGAACGGCCTTTTTATTTGCCGCTGCGCGAAAGCCCAACACTCCAGCTTAGCCTTCAATCGTCGCTCGCGTACAGGTAGTACGCGTCGCTCCTCTTTCAGGCCAATCTGAAGCGCTGGGCTTTCGCTCGCTGTCCTGGCCTGACCAACGATTCTTTTGTGGCAGAGATACGCCTTGAATCAGGCGCAAATCTTTTTGCGATGCACCCTTCCCTGCGTGTTCCCCGTGTTTTGGCGTCGTGTGTGACAGTCGCGTGACAATGCTTTTTACATCTGGAAAACGTTAGCACCTGCTGGGCAAAATCCTGCCTGCTTCGTCGATTGCATGTCCTCGACAGGCGTCGAGCAGTTCGTTGGCCCAGAAGGGAGCCTCGACGAGTGGTTCGTCATCGAGGGCGATAACCTGCAGCGTGTATTTGTGGTCGCGGTCGGGCGGGCAGGGGCCAACATATCCCACGCCTCGCTCGGGCTCGCTTTTCGCGGCAGAGTTATATCCCTGCACAAGGCGAGAGTGCTCGTTGCGGCTCAAATCGTCGGGAAACTCGATATCTCCCTCGAAGTCGCCATTTACGTAGGCGCACCAGTGAATCCATGGGAAGCCACATACGGGCACGCTGTCCCAGTCGATGAAAAAAACGGCGAGTGCGCGCGTGCCATAAGGAACGCCCTCGACGGTAAAGGGAAACGAGCGGCGGCAGCTCCAGTCATAGCAGTCTTCGGGCGCTGCGTATTTTCCGTAAGCATCGGGCAAATATCCTCGGTCGAGTTCCATTTGGATTCTCATGGCGACTCCTTCCGCTCGACAACGCGCTGTGCACGCTGCGTATCGCTCGGTCTATGGCTCAATCATACCTTGCATGGCGCTTGCGTGCGGACAAATCTTTGCGAACCTTTGGGCTTTCGGCTTTTCGCGAGCTTGCCTGTGCGATTCGCGGTCTGCTTGCGCAGCTTCCCTTTGCGTCACGGTATGATGATTCGAATTCGAAGGAAAGGTGGCGCGTATGCGCATTCTGAATATCTCGGCGCAAAAGCCCGATTCGACGGGAAGTGGCGTGTATCTGGCGGAAATGGTGCGTTGCGAGCTTTCGGCCGGCCATGCAGCCGCCGTGGTCGCCGGCGTCGATGCGTCCGATGAACCAACGCTGCCTGAGGACGCTGAGCCGTATTTCGTGCGCTTCAACACCGAGGCACTGCCGTTCAATGTGTGCGGCATGTCCGATGTGATGCCGTATGCCGCCACGCGCTATCGCGACCTTACACCTTCCATGGCTGAACAATTTTGCTCTGCATTTACCCAACGCATCGGGCATGCGGCCGCCGAATTTGTGCCTGATGTGGTCATATGCCATCACCTGTATCTCGCGTGCGCCGCTGCTCGCGAAACATTGCCAAGCATTCCTATGGCTGCGGTGTGTCATTCGACCGATTTGCGTCAAATGCGCAACCATAGCCTTGAGCGCGAACGCATCGTGAATGCCGTCCGCGCGCTCGATGTGATTTTCGCCTTGCATGAGGAGCAAAAGCGCGAAATCGTCGAAATCTTTGATGTCGAACCCGCAAAAGTGCTCGTCATTGGAACGGGATATAACGCGCAGGAGTTTTCTCCCGCCGACAAGCGCGTGGCTAACGATGGCGTTTCTCGTCTGCTGTATGTTGGCAAAATCGGGTACAAGAAAGGCGTCGAAAGCCTTATCGCGGCGCTGGAATTGCTGGCGAAGCGTCCGGGCGCCCCGCGCATAGAAGCGTGTCTGGTGGGCGGCCATAGTGATGCTGCGGAATATGATCGAATCGCGCAGCGGGCTGCCACATGTGCGATACCTGTCACATTCGCGGGCAAAATTAGCCAGGATGATTTGGTGCAAGCGTATCGCACGTCCGACGTGTTCGTGCTGCCGTCGTTTTTCGAAGGCCTTCCCCTTGTGACTATCGAGGCTCTGGCGTGCGGTTGCCGTGCGGTCGTTACCGATTTGCCGGGCGTTCGTCCTTGGCTTGAGACCCATATTCCGGGCGCGCCTATCGACTACGTGGAATTGCCCGGGATGCGTGGCGTCGATGAGCCGGTGAAGGAAGATTTACCTGCGTTTGAATCCCGCCTTGCCGATGCCCTTGAGCGAGCCGTGCGCGAAGGCCGGCCAGCTGAGCAGTTCGACGTCTCGGCGCTTTCTTGGGAGTCGCTTGTGTCGCGCGTGACGTGCGCCTTCGGGGCGCTGTAACGATTTTCGGGGCGAAATCGATCGGACCGCCCCCCCCTCAGTCAGTGTCAACCACGCAGTCGTACCGCAGATATTCCTGTGGGGTTTCTGGGTCATCGCGTATGCGGTGGCCTTTTTCGTATCGGCCATGCATTCCCGCACAAAAACCTCCGCTTGCAGGGTTATAGCTTCCGTTTGCATCCCGCGCGCGCTACACTGACTCCATACACAGCAACGCCTCGTTCGACGACGAATTCTGCCCCGTCGTCATTCTGCGCGCGAAGCGTATGCCCCATATGCCTCGAAGGCGAGGCAACGTTCGCGTACCTGCAGCGCGTCCGCCATTCTGCACCGTCGCTCGACGTTTCTTTTTTGCGCCCTTATTCCTTATGGGTTGGTGATTCGTCGCGTGATAGTTATTGGAAACCGAGCGCGAAGGGCGCATGTGCGCATGGCCCCAGGGGTGGGATGCCGCCTTCGCACGAAGGGGGAATCGAACATGGCAGACAATCGTGAAATGTGGCAAAACCTCGGCATGGACCTGGAAACCCATGACCAGCTGTGCGCCGTGCGCTCGCCCGCGTCTTCGATGCCACGAAAGCCGAAAACTGCATTCCCATTTCTGGCAAAGATCGCCTGCTCATGACCCAGATCGCCTTCTTCGACGACCCTGCCCGCTGCGCGCAGAAGGCCAACGAGCTCGCCGACGAGCTCGAGCAGCGCATCGCCGACGGGGTGAGCGTATTCCCCGAGGGCACGAAGCGCATCCTTATTACTGGCACGCCCATGGCCATTCCGTACATGAAGCTCGAGATCGATTATTCGCAAAGCGATGCGGGGTAGCTTGAAACGCGCATTGCCGCGTTCATCGAAATGCTGTAAATCTCAATCGAGGAAACGAAGGGAGCGCCCGTGATTTATTTGGACAATGCGGCCACGACGATGATGAAGCCTGAATGCGTGGTGCATGCCGTGGCTGATGCCATGACGTCGTTCGGAGGCGTGGGCCGCGGCGTGCATCCGGCGTCAATCGCGGCGGGTATGGCGGTATACCGCGCCCGCGCGGCGGTGGCGAATTTGCTCGGTGCGCCGGGCGCTTCGAGCGTGGCATTCACGAACAATGCCACCATGGCGCTCAATATCGCCATCGATGGCTTGCTCGCTCCGGGCCAGAGGGCGCTCACTACGGCCGCATCGCACAATTCGGTGCTGCGTCCGTTGTTCCGCCTGCGCGATACGGCTGGCTGCTCGGTTGACATCGCGCCTATCGCCGCCGATGGCTCGCTTGATTTCGAGGCATATGCCGAACTGCTCAAGCGCAAGCCTGCGCTGGTCGCGGTTACGCATGCGTCGAATCTCACGGGCGATGTGTACGATGTGGCGCGCATGTGTGCCATGGCCCATGAGGTGGGCGCGAAATTCGTGCTCGATGCCGCGCAGACAGCTGGATCGTATCCGCTGAACATGGCTGAAATCGGCGCCGACGTGGTGTGCTTTACGGGCCATAAAAGCCTGCTGGGCCCACAAGGGACCGGTGGCTTGTGCGTGGCCTGCGGAACCGAAATCGCCCCGCTTCTTGAAGGAGGCTCGGGCACGCACAGCTATGACGAGCGCCACCCGCTTTTCATGCCCGAGCGTCTCGAAGCGGGTACGCTGAACGCGCATGGCGTGGCGGGCTTGGCCGCGGGTATTGGCTACATCGAGGGAACGCTTGGCGGGCCCTCCGGCGTGCACGAGTATGCGGGCGCGCTTGCGCAGCGCTTCGCCGACGCCGTGTCGGGCGTTTCCGGCGTGAAGGTGTATGGCCGAAGCGATGCGTGCGATCGCGGCTCTATCGTGGCATTGAATATCGCCGATGTCGATTCGGCCGAGGTGGCCGACCGGCTGGCGAGCGATTACGACATCTGCGTGCGTGCGGGCGCCCATTGCGCCCCGCTTATGCATAAAGCGCTTGGAACTCAGGGCCAAGGCGCGGTTCGCTTCAGCTTCGCGGCGGCGAATACCGTAGCCGACGCCGATGCGGCGGCCAAGGCCGTGCGCGAAATCGTCCACGCCGTTGGCCAGGGGTGTTAGCGGTGCTTCAGGCGAAAGACGCATGCTACGTGCTCGTTCGCACGAGCACCGAAGGCTTTGATTTGTATCAGCGCCTCGTTGATGCTGGCGTTCCGGCGCGCGTGGCGCCTGCTCCGCACGGCATGCAGGCGTGCTGCGGCACTTCGGTGCTTCTCGACCCCGAAGTGGTCGATGCGGCGCGGCCGGTCATTGAGGCCGCGCCGTACCCTATTGAGCGCATCGTGCGCGTCGCGGGCGCTATCAACCCTGCGCGCGACACGTATTGCTAGCGTTTGGCGGCCTTGCGACCTGCGATGTTAGGTGCAAGGCCGCCCATTGTGCGCGAGTTTGGCCTTGCGCATTCCAAGTTCGCGCGAATGCGCAAGCTCAAACTCGCGAATGGAAAACTGAGGTATATGCTGGCGTAAGCCAGAACAACGAAGGAGGCATTCCATGGAAACTGTCAATGCATTCGGTCTTGCGTGCCCCAAGCCGCTCATGATGGCGAAGGCGAAGATCGACGAAGGCGCGCGCGAGCTTTCCGTGCACGTTGACAACGAAATCGCAGTGAAGAACGTTTCGCGTTTGGCTGAAAAATATGGCCTCAACGTTGCCGTCGAGACCATCGAGGGCGGCTGGAGCGTGAACTTCTCGGAAGACGACAGGAGCGTTGCGGCCGCAGCCGCTTCTGCTGCTGCGCCTGCCTGCACGCCAGCAGGCTGCGGATATGCCGTGTTCATTGGCAAAGATCACGTGGGCGAAGGCGACCCCCAGCTTGGCTATAACCTCATGAAAATGGCCATTTACACGCTTTCGGAAAGCGAAGACGTGCCGGCAAGCGTGCTGTTCATGAACAGTGGCGTGAAGCTCGTGGCTGGCGATGAGCAGCAGATCATCGATTCGGTGAACAAGCTTATCGAGAAGGGCGCCGAAGTGCTCGTATGCGGTACATGCCTCGACTTCTATGGCTTGAAAGAGCAGCTCAAGGTTGGCGAGGTGTCGAATATGTATGACATCCTGGGCCGTATGCAAGAAGCCGCCAAGACCATTACGCTGTAAGGGCGCGCCGTGTCACACACCTACGTTATGGCGTTTGAGTCGACGCATGCGGCTATGGCATCGGAGGCCGCCCTTGGAGCCGCGCATGCGCACGCGGCCATGATTCCGACCCCGCGCGCGATATCGGCGGGTTGCGGCATGTCGATGCGCTTCGATGCGGAAGACGATGCCGCAGCGGGCATGCTCGCACGGGTGTGCGTCGATGCCCGAGGCCTCTCGGCGCTGTATCGCGAGATGTCGAAAACGGAATTCGAGCTTCTCGAGAAGCTGTAAAACCTGCAAAGCAAAACGAGGAAGGGTGTGCCCTTCCTCGTTTTTTGTATACAGTGGGTTTCTGCGGCCAGCCAACAAAAAGCGCCGTTCGCAAGAACGACGCAGTAAAGCTGGCGGAGATGCGTGTGAATCGAACACACCCGAGACGTTCTGCGCGCCCCGCAACGGCTTTGAAGGCCGCGAGGTCCACCAGGAACCTATTCATCTCCATATGTCGGTTGCTTCAAAGGTCAAACCAGGCAAACATTCTACGCAATTTTCGCGGGGGCCGACGAGAAAAGTTATGCGGTCGCGAAAAGCGCGTAAGAGGGGGCCAAGAATCGATGCCGCTAAAGCGTTCGTAGGTCGCCATCGCGCTTCGTGATGCCCCTATCGTCGAGAGCTTCGAGCACGGGAATGGCGTACTTGCGCGAAACGCCCATGGCGTCTTTCAAATCGGCGGCCAGCGAGGGCCCCTTCGCTTCGATATGGGCTCGCACAGCTTCGACAAGCTTGTTGAATACGGCGGCGTCGTAGTAGAGGTCGCGGTCGATTTTCACGGCGCGCCCCTGTTCTTCGAGGTCGCCGAGCGCGGCATAGGCTTCGCTCTTCGTGCAGTTGAGCGACGAGGTCGCGCCATCGGCGAAGGGGGGCGTAAGCGTGCCTTCGAGAAGTGCGAATGCGGCATTGGCTCGCTCTTGGGCGCGCGCATGTGCAGCGGCCCCCGCGGTGGCATGGCTCAAAACGCCGTCCATGGATACGACGTCGCCTTTTTCAAGGGCGACAGCAAGAGCGGCGTCGAAGCGGGTGCCGTTGAGCGAAGGTAACGCCGCGTGGTTGAGCGCGGCTTTCGGCATGCCCAGCTCATTGGGCGATGCCGCGTGGAATTTCAGCAGCGTGCTCGCGATTTTCGAGGCGGCGCGCTGCAGGGTTTGTTTTGTAGCGAACAGGAGGTCGGCGTCGCTTCCCGCGGCGACGATATTTTTGCCGACAATGGTTTTCGCGATGCGTGCGGCTTCGGCTTCGCTCACGTCGAGGGCGCCTGCAATGTCGGCCACGGTGCGAATGGCATTGGGCTCTTCGATATATGCTTTGGCAGCAGCGGTCACATCGTCGCAAGCGAGGGAGGAAAGCACCGCCTTGTCGCTTTCGGAAAGAATGGAACGCCTACGCGGATGGCCGGCGAGCACGCGTCCGCCGCCGATGACGCGCACAGGCGTTGCGGCGCGAATGACGAATCGGTCGCCGCGAAGCACGCACAAAGGCTCGTCGAGGCGTATCTGCGCTGTGGCCTGCTCGTTTTGCTTGAGCTTGGCGTGGTCATCCATGAACAGCACGCGCCCGAACACCTCTTTGGTGCCGTGGGCGACGCGCACCGTGGAGCCCGATTCGAGCGCGCTGCTTGCGTTCTCGCAGTCGAAATACGTGAGTTCGCAATCGAAGCGGTCGCTGGCGTTAGGGGCATCGAGCGCCGTGATGAAATCGCCGGGGCGCACGTCGTCGCGGCTCACATCGGCGAGATTCATGGCTACGCGATGGCCTGAAAACGCGGCATCGACGCCTTCGCCATGAATTTGCACCGAGCGTACGCGCGTTTTTTTGCCGCTTGGCAGCACGCGCACGGTGTCTCCGGGCGCGACGGTGCCGCTCCACAGGCTGCCTGTAACAACGGTGCCCGCGCCCTTCACGGTAAATGAGCGGTCGATGGGCATGCGCAAAAAGCCCTCGTGGTGGGCGTGCTGCTGCTTCGATACGATATTCGCGAGCGCGACTTTCAGCTCGTCAAGGCCGCGGCCTTCGCGCGCGGCAACGGGAATGATTTCCGCTTCGGCATAGGGGCCGCAGGCGAGCGCTGCATGAATTTCCCCGCTCATGAATTCGACCCATTCCTCGTCGACCATGTCGCATTTGGTGAGCGCTACGACGATTTGCGGCACCGAGAGCAGGCGCAGTACGGCGAGGTGCTCGCGCGTTTGGGGCATGATGCCATCGTCAGCCGCCACGACCAAAATGGCGGCATCGATGCCCGTGGCTCCGGCGATCATCTGGCGCACGAATTTCTCGTGGCCGGGCACGTCGACGATGCCGACGGAAGCGCCGCCTGGCAAGTCGAGTCGAGCAAAGCCCAGCTCAATGGTGATGCCGCGACGCTTTTCTTCGACCAAGCGGTCGGGGTCGGTGCCGGTGAGCGCTTGCACAAGCGTCGATTTGCCGTGGTCGATGTGGCCCGCGGTGCCAATGACGATAGAGGGTTCGTTGTATTCGTGAGGCATGGGGCGTGGACTCCTTCTGTCTCCTCGCCGAGACGAACGAGGGGCATTTCATGCTCAAACAGTCCTGAGTTCGCACGGAAGCCACAAAGGTGGCTTCCGGCTCGTGCGGAACTGCGCCGCAACGCCCCTCGCTCGCCTCGGCGAGGGGCGTTGGAAGAGTGGCCTAATCCAGTGTTTTGAAATATTCCGCAAGCGCGTCGGCGATGATTTGTTCGTCTCCGGGCAGCAGGCATCGCACGTCGAACAGGGTGCCTTCGTGTTTGGTGCGTGCCAGTACCGGTGCGCCCGCGCGGTTGCCCATGGCGCGTTCGCAGTCGTTCGCGTTGCCGCGCAGGTAATCGATGCGCACGGCGGCGCCGGGAATATCGAGGGTGGGAAGCGACCCGCCGCCGGCCTTCTCGAATTCCTCCACGACCGAGACGCTTGCGCAACCGCTCGGAAGGCGCTTTTCGATAGCGGCGGCCAGAGCGTCGGCGGCTTCGCGCATTTCTCCCAGCGTTGCATTGAGCATGCGCAGCGTGGGAATGCGTTCGTAGGCGGTGCCGTCGAGATAGAGGCGCAGCGTGGCCTCGAGCGCAGCGAGCGTCATCTTGTCCAGGCGCATGGCGCGTGCGAGCGGATTATTCTTCAGACGGTCGATATAGGCTTTCTTGCCTACGATGATACCCGCCTGCGGACCGCCGAGCAGCTTGTCGCCCGAGAATGACACCAAATCGCAGCCGCCCGAAAGCGACCGGCCTACGGTAGGCTCAGCGTCGGGCGCGTTCAAGATGGGCGGCAAAAGGGACCCAGAGCCCAAATCTTCATATACCACCACACGGTCGTGAGTGTCGGCGGCAGCGCGGCGCGCGTTCTCGGCGCGGGCGACGCCCACCAAATCGCGGGCGGTCACGCTTTCCGAAAAGCCCACGATGCGGTAATTCGAGGTGTGCACCTTTAAAAGCATCGCGGTGTCGCTCGTGATTGCGCGCTCGTAATCGAATACGTGAGTCTTGTTGGTGGCGCCGACTTCAACCATCTTGGCGCCTGAGGTTGCCATGATTTCAGGAATGCGGAACGATCCGCCGATTTCAACGAGTTCGCCGCGCGAAACCACCGCCTCGTGGCCTTTCGCGAATTCGGAAAGCACCATGAGAGTTGCGGCTGCGTTGTTGTTGACGGCCATGGCCGCCTCGGCGCCGGTGAGTGCACATACAAGCGACTCGATGTGGTCGTGGCGGCTGCCGCGCGCCATGTTCTCGACGCTGTATTCGAGCGTGGAATAGCCGCGCGACACGTCGACAACGGCGTCGAGGGCCTCTTGCGCCAAGGGGCTGCGGCCGATGTTGGTGTGCAGAATGACGCCCGTGGCGTTTACCGCGGCGCGAAGCGAGGGACGGGCGAGCGCGCGCACGCGGCATTCGGCCTCGCGTGCGGCGGCGTGCGAAGTGATGTCGACGTCTTCGCCTCGCAGCAGGTGTTCGCGCATGGCTTGGATGCTCGCACGCACCGCATCGGTTATGGCGGTTTCGGGAATGCATGCGCGAATGGCGTCGCTCAATTCGACGAGTCCTACGACTTCGTCGACCTTGGGAAGCGCGCGCATGCGCTCATTGAGGCTCTTTTCGGTTGCCATAATTCTCCTTTGCGGCATATATGACAAAGTTCTTATAGGCGAGCATTATTCCACTACGTGAATGTGCCCCGATTCGCCCTCTATCACGCGGCCAATTTTTGCGGGCGTGCGGCCGCAGCGTGCCGCGAACTCCTCTTCGAAAGTTGCGGCCGCTTCGGACGGTATGGCGCAGAGCATGCCGCCCGACGTTTGCGGGTCGCATAGCACGGCAGTGGCGTCTTCGCCCATTTGATTGTCGGGCACGTGCAAAAACGGCTGCGCAAAGTCTTCCACGGAAAACGAACGCGCCGGGCGGCACCATCGGCGCGCAAGATCGACGGTTTCCGCAAATGTTGGCACGCCGCTCCAGTTGATGCTCGCGGCGCACGCGCTTGCAGAAAGCATTTCGTGCAGGTGGCCTGCAAGGCCGAAGCCGGTTACGTCGGTCGCGGCATGCACGCCGGCGGCGACCATCGCCTCGCCCGCAGTGCGGTTGAGCTCGGCCATCGATTCGACGACTGGCGAGAACGCGGCGTCGTCCAGAATGCCGACCTTGCGCCCCGCGCTCGCGATGCCCGTGCCGAGCGGCTTGGTGAGGTACAGGGTATCGCCCGGCTTTGCGCCTTCGTTTCGCACGAGTGCGTCGGGGGCGACGGTGCCGAAAACGCACAAGCCGTATTTCGGTTCCTCGTCGTCGATGGAATGGCCGCCCATAATAACGGCGCCCGCCTCGATGACTTTTTCGAGGCCTCCGCGCAGCATATCGCGCGGCACGTATTCAGGCAGGGTCGAATCCATGGCGACCACGTTGAGCGCCACATTGGGCACGCCGCCCATGGCAAAAACGTCGGAAAGCGCGTTGGCGGCGGCGATTCGTCCGAAGTCGTAGGGCTCATCGACGATAGGCGTAAGGAAATCAATCGTCAAAATGCCCGCGATGTTCGGCGCGATTCGCCATACGGCAGCGTCGTCGGCCGTGTCGAAGCCGAGCATGGCTTCGGGTGGCATCGTCTGCGCAATGGAGATATCTTTCAAAATGCGTTTGAGGTCTCCCGGACCCCACTTCGCCGCTCAACCGCCACGTGAGGTGAGCTCGGTCAAACGAATGCGTTCTTTGTCGTTCACGATGCCTCCCGTCGCGTGGTTTCAATGGCTCCATCATAGCGCACTCGCGTGTGGGCGGAGCCTTTTGGACGTAGTAGAGGCCGTCGACTTAGCGTTTGAGGGAAGAGTTTCAGCGGCATGATTTCCCTTTAAGAAGGGTGGGGATGCATCGGGAATGGGCGGCATCGAGAAGCGCAAGAAAACAGCTAAGCTCAGCGCGGCGATTGCTCTTTGAGTGCTGACGGTTTTGCTCAAGGCCTCCTTCATTGAAGGGGACCTTTTGCATGTGGTCTGCGGATGTCGTTTGCATGCTCGTTCGTAAGCGTCTTTCGCCGTCCTTTTGCTATGCTGTGGACATGATTACTTCTCTGAAACACACCTGCGCCGGTATGGCGCGACCTATGGAGCTGCTGGCGCCTGCGGGCGGCATGGAGCAGTTGGAATGCGCCGTCCATTTCGGCGCCGACGCCGTATATTTGGCGGGTAAACGTTTTGGAATGCGCCGCCGCGCTTCGAACTTCGATGATGCGGGCATCGCCTCTGCCGTGAAATTCGCCCACGAGCATGGGGTGAAGGTTTTTGTGACGGCGAATACGCTTATGAAAGACGGCGACGTGGCGGCGCTGCCAGATTTCTTCGCCATGCTGCAAAATGCCGGCGTGGATGCGGCCATCGTGAGCGACATGGGCGCGCTTTCCGTATGCAAGCGTACGGCGCCAAAGCTCGAGCTGCATCTTTCAACCCAGGCATCGTGCATGAATGCCGAAGCTGCGAAGGCGTATTACGATTTGGGCGTGAGCCGCGTTGTTGTGGCGCGTGAAATGAGCCTTTCCGATATCGCTCGTATGCGCGAAAGCATTCCCGACGGTTTGGAGATCGAAGCGTTCGTGCATGGCGCCATGTGCATGGCCTATTCGGGTCGATGCCTTATGAGCGATTACATGGTGAGCCCCTCGCGCGGTGCGAACAATGGACACTGCGCGCAGCCGTGCCGCTGGAAGTACACGGTTGTGGAAGAAACGCGTCCGGGCGAGCCTTTCTCGGTTATCGAGGAAGACGGCGGCAGCTTCATCATGAGCTCTACGGACATGAACATGCTTTCCCATGTGCGCGAGCTTTCCGAAGCGGGCGTCGACAGCATTAAGATCGAGGGTCGCGCGAAAGGCGCCTACTATGTGGCATCGGCCGTGAACGCGTATCGCCATGTGCTCGATGGCGAGCCTGCCGATGCGTGGCAGGCTGAGCTCGAAACTACGAGCCACCGTCCGTATTCGACGGGTTTTTACTTTGGCGCCCCTGGTCAAAACCAGGGCGTGAAGGAATATGCGCGCGATTACCAAATGGTCGCTCGCGTAGTTTCGTGCGGGAAGAACGCGCCCTCGTTGGCGGCGGGTGGGCAGGTGGATGCGTCATCGCCAGCGACGGGCGAGGCCGCGGGCAATGTCTCGCGCCCGTTCCCGCAGGCCGATGTTGCCAACCAGGCGGATGCGCCCGGTTGCAACGCTGCCGAGATTCAGTCGTGGCCTGAGTCTGGAATCGCTGCGCGTCGCCAGGCAATCGCGTCGGACCCCTATGCGGAAAAGAAGGGGTGCGTGAGCCTCTCGTTTATCGATGAGCTGGCCGCATCGCCTGCGCAGGCATATCGGGCAGTCGTGATGTGCCGCAACCGTTTCTTCGAAGGCGAAACCCTTGAGGTACTCTCGCCTGGGCGCGGCGTGTTCACGATTCAGCCTACGCGTTTGGTGTGGCACGCCGCCGACGACGCGAGCCCCGACGATGTGGAGCGCCGCCGCGAGGGCGTTCTTGCCGGCGCCGATCCGCGCGTTGCGGGCGGCACGCTGTGCGCTGTTAATGTGGCAAATCGCACGATGGAGACGTATTCGTTCGATTGCGGGGAAGAGCTGCGCGCGGGCGATATTCTTCGCGTGTTGCGAACCGACCAGTGTGAAGGCCGAACCATCGAATAATGTATGAAAAAGAAGGCGAACTCGGCGTGGAGACGGCCCATGCCGGGTTCGCTGCATTTTTGGACATAAAGACGGTGTTTGATTTCTCATGCATTTCTTGCCGCCGTAAAACACTCCATCGCGATAAAGCGTTATTATCCATATCGCTTTAGTTGGTAGTTTTTTGCATCGACCCCTCGATTTTGCTCGATTTCGAAAGCCGGGGCACTTCGACTTCGTGGGTCTCGCATCGAACGCTCAACGGGTGGTGCTTTCGCTTGGGATGTCGAACCCACGAGGCGATTCGCGGTAAGCCATAAGGAATGAATCGCCAAGCGGCAAGGCAGAAGCGGTGGGTCGAAGCAAAACGATGGGCTGTTTTGCGCAAAGGAGTTCGCATGCACATCATCGATGTTTTTGGTGGCGAGAAGCTGCCTGTTTCGTTTGAAATCTTCCCTCCGAAGGGAGATCTTCCCGTGGAAGAAGCCCGCGAGGTTATCGGCGGTCTGGCGCCGCTTTCGCCTTCGTTTGTCTCCGTCACGTATTCAGCGGGAGGGTCGGGCAATTCCTCGCGCACGATTGACGTGGCGAAAATGGCGCAAGACGAATATGGCTTGAACATGATGGCCCACCTTACGTGCATGAACGCCGATCGCGCGGGCATCGATTCCGTGCTTGCATCGATGAAGGCGGCGGGTATTGAAAATGTGCTCTCTCTGCGCGGCGACGCGGTGCCGGGAGCGACCCCGAAAGATTTCAAATTCGCCAAAGATTTGATTCCCGTTGCGCGCGAGGCCGGTTTTTGCGTAGGCGCGGCGGCGTATCCGGAAGGACATATCGATTGCCTCGATTTCGACGAGAGCATTCGCCATTTGAAGGAAAAGCAGGACGCGGGCGCGCAATTCTTCGTCACGCAGCTGTTCTTCGATAACGAACTTGCGCTGCGATTCCTCGATGCCGCGCGCAAGGCGGGCATTACCGTGCCTATCACGTTTGGCATCATGCCGTTTCTTTCGAAGGCGCAAATCCAGCGCATGGTATTCATGTGCGGCGCGAGCTTGCCGTCGCCCATCATCAAGCTGCTCGCGCGCTACGAAGACGACCCGAAGGCGCTGCGCCAGGCGGGCATCGATTATGCGTGCCAGCAGTTCGTGGGCCTTTCGAAAGAAGGTGTCGACGGCCTGCATGTCTATACCATGAATCGCCCCGATATCGCACAAGCCGCCGTTCAGGCGCTGCGTGACGCGGGTGCGATTGCGTAATGCCTTGCTGCAAAATGCCTGATTACAAGGTTAATAGGGCCGAGGCGCTGCGATATTTGGGCTATGCGGGGCAAGCGCTTGATGCCGAGATGGAAGCGCGCATCGACAAAAACATCGCGGCGTGTGAGCGCGAGGCTCGACCGGGGTTCGTGTTTCGCTCGTTTCCCATCGAGACATGCGAGCGGGGCGTGAGGCTTGCGGGCAGTTCGCTCGTGCTCGAGGGCGCCGACATCGCGCGCCATTTGAAAGGCGCTGCGGAGTGCGCCGTTCTGGCTTGCACGCTTGGCATGGCGAACGAAGCGGGCATGGCGCGGCGGAAAGCGCAGAGCGCGCTCGACGCGGCCATTTACGGTGCGGCGGGAAGTTCGCTCGTGGAAAGTGTGGCCGATGCGTGCGAGGCGGCCGTGGTTGCCGATGCCGCGAAGCGAGGCATGCGCACGAACTGGCGTTATAGCCCCGGCTATGGCGATTTGCCGCTTGCGCTTCAGCCGGAAATCGTGCGCGTGCTCGCAGCCGACAAGCGCCTTGGCATGGTGGCGGCGGAATCGAATTTGCTCATTCCCGCAAAGAGCGTCACGGCGTTCGTGGGCCTGTTCGATGCCGATGCGAAGCTCGACGAGGCTTCGGGCGTGAAGTCGAGCTGCGATGGGTGCGCCTGCAGGCAGAACTGCACGCTGCGCGCCGGCGGCACGCCTTGTTGGAAGCGGTAGCGTACAGGTCCTTGCCTCCTTCTCACAATTGGGAGCATATACCTCGACGAGCCCATTCCTCCGTCATGCTAATGACGGGGGAATTCTTTTATTGAGCGGCCAATCTTTGCACCTCGAGTTTGAGCGGGAACGCCTCGTGGATTCCAGCGAATTCATAGGCGTTTTCGCGTTCGCGTAGACAAGCCGCCGTTATTGCACGGGGTGGCGATCGATTGTGTTCCGTCGCCGCTCGTAACGAAATTGTAAAAGCTCACCCGGTCGCTCATTCCTTTGTATGCTCCAATGGGGTAGAGTGCTCGTATGTGTATTGTGGCGAAAAGCCTACCTGGCAACGCCGTTTCAGGGAAAGGGGAACATCGTGCGCACTATTGGCAAGCGCGAAGTCGAGGATATGGCGGTTGGTGCCGCGGTTCTCGCATCGGGTGGCGGCGGCGACCCGTATATCGGCAAGCTCATGGCCCTTCAAGCCATTGACGAATATGGTCCGTTCCAAATGATGTCGCTCGACGAATTGCCCGATGATGCGTTTGTCTGCGCATCGCACATGTTGGGTGCGCCCACGGTACTCGTAGAGAAGGTTCCCAACGGCATGGAAGGCGTTGGCGCGGTTGATGCGTTGGAGAAGCGTCTGGGCCGTAAATTCGACGCGATTATGCCGCTCGAAGCGGGCGGCCTGAACTCCCTTCTGCCGTTTCAGGTGGCCGCGGCCAAGGGCGTGCCCATCGTCGACTGTGACGGCATGGGCCGCGCGTTTCCCGAGCTGCGCCATGTGACGTGGACGCTGTTCGACATTCCCGCGTGCCCGGCTGTGGTGTGCGACGAAAAGGGCGATGTGGTTACTGTCGAGGCCGTCGACAACGCATGGGCCGAACGCCTTTCGCGCAACGCCGCCATTACTACGGGTGGCAGCGTGTTCATGGCCGACTACGCCATGACGGGCGCCCAGGCCAAGAAGGCCTCTATTCCCGGCACGTCGACCTATTGCGAGCAAATCGGCCGTGCCATTCGCGAGGCCCACGAACAAAACGTCGATCCGCTGCCGGTGATTCTCGATTTGCTCGGCGCATTCGAGCTGTTCCGAGGCAAGCTTGACGATGTGGCGCGTCGTACCGAGGGCGGTTTCGTGCGTGGCTACGCGCATTTCGCGGGCATCGACGATTATGCGGGCCGCGAATGCGAGCTGCGCTTCCAAAACGAGCATCTGCTCGCCAAATCGGGCGACGAGGTGCTGTGCTCGGCCCCCGACCTCATCGCCGTGCTCGATATTGAAACCGCGCTGCCCATTACCACTGAAGGCATGAAGTATGGTGCGCGTGGCGTGGTTATTGGCATTCCTGTGCACGAGCATTGGCGCAGCGAGCGCGGCCTCGAAATTGCTGGCCCGCGTTATTTCGGCTACGACATCGATTTCGTTCCCGTTGAGGAACGCGTTGTCGAAAGAGCGAACGAGCAGTAGGTTTTTTGGATGAGCCAGCGGGGTTCTGGCGCGTTGAAGGTGCCGGGGTTTGACGTTTCTCGAAGCGGTTTAGCGGCCGTTTTCGGAAATGGCAAGCCCATAGGTTCCAACGCGCTACGCAAGCTCGCATCGGCATAGACATATGAAGGGATAGACACGATGTCCAACAAAGACTGGCGCATTGGCATCGACGTCGGTGGCACCAACACTGACGCCGTTGTTCTTGATGAGAACCTGAATCTTATCTCGGCCGTGAAAAGCCCCACGACCGAAGACGTTATGAGCGGCATCGAAAACGCCATGGAAGCCGTGCTTGCCGGTGAGGGCGTCGATCGTTCCCGCATCGGCTACGCGATGCTTGGCACGACGCACTGCACGAATGCCATCGTCGAGCGCAAGCGTCTCGATCGCGTTGCCGTGATTCGCATCGGTGCGCCTGCGACGCGCGCCATCAAACCTATGATCGATTGGCCGGCAGAGCTGCGCGCGGCTATCAACGATCAGTGGTTCCTTGTGGACGGCGGGCACGAGTTCGACGGTCGCGAAATCGCCCCCCTCGATGAGGACGAGCTGCGCCGCATCGCGAACCAAGTGAAGGGCGAATGCGACAGCGTTGCCATTACGAGCGTGTTCTCTCCGGTCGACGCAAGCCATGAGACGCGTGCTGCTGCCATCATGCGCGAGGTGCTCGGCGACGATTTCCCCATTTCCATCTCGAGCGAAATTGGCAGCGTGAGCCTGCTTGAGCGCGAAAATGCCACCATTTTGAATGCGGCGCTCGTCGATGTTGCGAAAACCACGTCGGAAAGCTTCATTGCGGCGCTTGCAGGTGAAGGCATTGCCGATGCTGAAGTGTACCTGTGCCAAAACGACGGCACGCTCATGAGCGCCGAATACGCCATGCGCTACCCGATTCTCACCATTGCGTGCGGTCCCACAAACTCCATTCGCGGCGCATCGTTTTTGACGGGCTTGAAAGACGCCGTGGTCGTCGACGTGGGCGGTACCACCACCGACCTGGGCGTTTTGACGCACGGCTTCCCGCGCGAGAGCATGCTTGCCGTGGAAATCGGCGGCGTTCGCACGAACTTCCGCATGCCTGACATTATTTCGATCGGCCTTGGCGGCGGTTCGATTGTGCGTCAGCACGAAGACGGTACCGTGACCGTCGGTCCCGATTCGGTGGGTTATCGCGTGACGAAAGAGGCGTTGTGCTTCGGCGGTCACACGCTCACCGCGACCGACATCGTAGTTGCGGCGGGCGCTGCTGAAGGCGTGGGCGACCCAGCGCTTGTGGCCGATTTGGATCCGGAACTCGTGAAGAAGGCTCGGGCCGTCATGACCGAAATGGTCGAAAACTGCGTCGACCGCATGAAGACGAGCGCGGGCGATATTGATGTCATTCTCGTTGGCGGCGGCTCCATTCTGGTTCCGAGCGAACTCGAGGGCGTAGCTCGCGTGCTCAAGCCGAACAATTTCGGCGAAGCCAACGCTGTGGGCAGCGCGATTTCTCAGGTGTCGGGCCAGATCGAGCGCGTATTCTCGCTCGACAAGCTCGGCCGCGCCGAAACACTCGAGGTCGCGAAGGGCTTGGCTACCGAAGAAGCTATCAAGGCCGGAGCCGATCCCGATTCGATTCAGATTGTCGAAGTGGAAGACGTACCCTTGGCCTACCTGCCCGGCAACGCGACCCGCGTGCGCGTGAAGGCCGTGGGTGACCTGAAGATTTAATTGTTTTCGTCGTTCTGGCGAACGACGAAAGTTGCCGGCGCTGCGCTGGGTCTGGCGGCGCATTTCGGGTTTGAGGTTGCGCCGTTCTACCGAACGGTGCACGAAGCCGGCGCTGCGCTGGGCTCTGGCGGCGCATTTCGGGTTCAAGCTGCGGCTCGCGTACCAATGTACGCTGAGCCCAGCTGAGCTGGGCGCGCCCGCTCGGGCGCATAGGCAGGAATTGAAAATGCCACAGGCATTTTCAACGCCCGAAGTGCGCTCGCCACAGCCCATGCTCGCTGACTTTTGATGCGAATGCGCCTTTTGGAAGCAAGACGGACGAGATGAGTTGGGCTTTGCCCAACTCTTATTCTTTATCGAAATACTTTAGCACTACAGTGCATTGGAGTGAAAGGAACGCCCCGTGAGATATTTGGGCGAACAGGAAGTTGAAGACATCGCGATGGGCGCGGCCGTTATGGCGTCGGGCGGCGGTGGCAACCCCTACGTGGGCATCCTCATCGCGAAGCAGTGCGTGGCCGACAACGGCCCCATTCCGCTGCTCACGCTCGATGAATTGCCTGATGATGCTCGCGTTGCGGTGTCTATGGGTCTTGGAGCGCCTACGGTGCTCGTCGAAAAGGTGCCCGCAGGCCCCGAGCCGGTCTATGCGCTCGAAGCGCTTGAACGCGAAGTGGGGCATACCTTCGATGCGCTTATTCCGTCTGAAGCGGGCGGCTGGAACTCGCTGCATCCTATGCTTCCTGCGGCGCAGCGCCACATTCCGCTGCTCGATGCCGACGGCATGGGCCGCGCGTTCCCTGAATTGCAAATGGTGACGTGGTCGATGTACGGCCAATCGGCAAGCCCCATTGGTGTGGCCGATGAGCGTGGCAATACGCTGCTTGTGCATGCGGCCACGAATAAGTGTGGCGAAGATTTGTGCCGTGGCGCTACGGTGGAAATGGGCGGCAATATTTCGCTCGCGTGCTACGGTATGACGGGCGCCGAGGCCAAGGCGCACAGCGTGGCCGGCACGTATACGCTGTGCGAAAACGTCGGCCGCATCCTGCGCCGCGCCCGCGAAGAGCGCTCCAATGACATTTCCGAGCTTCGCGAGACGCTTGGCGCGGTGGAGCTGTTCCGCGGCAAGGTCGAAGACGTGGAACGCCGCACCGTCGGTGGTTTCGCGCGTGGCTTGGTGCATTTGGAGGGCATGGATGCCTATAAGGGCGGCGTGCTCGATGTGCGTTTCCAGAACGAATTCCTCATCGCCGAGCGCAATGGGGAAGTGGTGTGCACGGCACCCGATCTTGTCGCTATGTTCGATAGCGAAACGCTCACTCCCATCACAGGTGAGGCCCTGAAGTACGGTTGTCGCGCGATTGTGCTGGGCATTCCTTGCGCGCCGCAGTGGCGCACGCCTGAGGGTCTGGCCACGGTTGGCCCTGCCGTCTTTGGCTACGAGGGCGTGGAATTCGTTCCCGTTGAAGACCGCTGCAAATAAGAGAACGCGGCATCTGGAGCGGCATGCGATATAGCGTTGCGCGGCTTGTGGTGAGTTTTTGCCGCAAATGCGATAAGGGAAGAAGGTTCGAAAAGACGGAAACACTTTCGATAATGATTCTCCGAAAGCGTTTCGCTGTTATACGAGACGAGCCCAATCGGGCCAATGGCCTGGCGGGACTCGTTCTCTGTTTATAGCGAGAGTATTCGTTGCGCATGCGGGTCATGGTCGTTCTCTTGTTTGATATCGATTGCATTTGCGAGATGGGCTCTTGTCCATGGAACGATTTTTTGGTCCGAGGCGTGACCCTGTCCATGGCAGGAAATGCGCGAAGGGGGCCTCATTGCATAGGAATTGTATTTCTATGCCAGGAATGGCGGCTAGGGGGCCTGTTTTTCGCGGGGCGGGACTTCGCTATGAAATCGATGTTGCCTCCTATCAGGCAAAACGTATTCCTTGCCGTGAGCCACTCGCCTTTTCTTGAATAATTGACCCTGCAGAAGGGCCCCATTGCGCCATTTTCTGCCACGACGCCCTTGTTTGGACGCAATGGACGATTCGAAGGAACGCGGCGTCGTTGCGCATGCTCGTCGCCTGCCGTCTGCCTCACGTTGCGTTACGTGCTGCTCGTCGTCTGCCGTTCGCTGCCAATCTCCCGGTTCTGCCAATCGTTGTCTGCCGTTTGCCGCTTGGCGCCTGGTGCTTGCCATTCTGTTTGGCCGCTGCCGTCTGCCCCTGGCCTCTCGGCTCTGTCACCCGCCGCTTCCCCCTGGTGCTTGCTCCTTTCCGTCCGCGGAGCGCTTTCCGCCGCCTTCTGCGAGCGTTCGCTATTCCTCCTATCGCTGCATGTCGAACCTCCGTGCTCCTCCTGTGGCGTTAACGCCTTTGAAACACACATTACACTTCGCTGTAACATGCGTGTCACGCTCGTGAAACGCTGCATCCATACCCTAGAAACACTACATTCGCTACCCAGCCCTTGCGGCGCGGCGCATCGCCACGCGCCCGTCGCGACGAGGCCGCCACGCCTCGAATTGCCCGGGTTGGGCCAATGGGGGAAATGAGGTGCAGCATGCACTATGCTGAAACGCCGCAGCAGGCGGCAGCCCGCGCACGCGCGCTTGACAGCCGCGGCCTGCGTGAAGGCGACGTGCGCATTCCCGCCGGATGCGCCATTGCCGGTATCATGGACAAGTCTGGCGCGCGCCATGACGGCCGCGACATTCTGAAGGCCATCGCACTCATGCACGATCGCAGCAATGGCTTGGGCGGAGGCTTCGCCGCGTATGGCATCTATCCGGAATATGCCGACTTCTATGCGTTCCACGTGCTTTATGAAAGCCATGAAGCACGCATGAATACGGAAGCGTATCTCAACGAGCATTTTCTTTCCGAAAAGCAGGAGCGCATTCCCACCGCCACGGTGAAGGCAATCAAAAATCCACCTGACACTTGGCGCTACTTCCTCACCCCGCACCCGTCGCACCATGAGCTTGAACTGGGCGAATTTGACGAGCAGGAATACGTCATGCAGTGCGTGTTCTGCATTAATGCCCACATCGATGGAGCGTTCGTTGCAAGCTCTGGCAAGAACATGGGCGCGTTCAAGGGCGTGGGCTACCCTGAAGAAATCGGCGAGTACTATCGTATCGACGAATACAAGGCCTGGCTGTGGACTGCGCACGGACGTTTTCCCACCAATACGCCTGGCTGGTGGGGCGGCGCTCACCCGTTCACGCTTTTGAACTGGTCGATCGTGCACAATGGCGAGATTTCCAGCTATGACACCAACCGTCGCTACGTTGAGCAATTCGGTTACGATTGCGCGCTGCAGACCGATACCGAAGTCATCACCTATTTGTTCGACCTGCTCGTTCGCCGCCACGGTTTCTCTCAGGAAATGGCCGCGCATATCATGGCCGCTCCTTCGTGGGATGCCATTGACCGCATGCCGCCCGAGCAAGCTGAATTCGAAACGGCGCTGCGCTGCGTGTATTCCGACGCGCTCATGAACGGCCCGTTCTCGGTGATTTTGGGTTCGGAAGAGGGCCTGCTGGCCTTGAACGACCGCCTGAAGCTGCGCGCGTTGATGGTTGGCGAGAAAGACTCCATGGTGTATTTGGCCAGCGAGCAAGCGTCCATCGAGCTTGTGTGCCCCGATGTCGAGAATGTGCGCTCTATCGAAGGCGGCGTGCCGTTCGTGGTGCAGCTCGACGAGGTCGCGCGCGCCAAACAGAACGCCGCTGCAGAAAACGAGCCCGACATCCACCAGCAAACGCGCATCACTCGAAAGGAGGCCTAAGCCATGCTCGATTTCACGTATCCGCGCTATAAGGTCGAGCGCGATCCCGGCCAGTGCATTCAATGCGGCGTGTGCGCGCGTCAGTGCGCTAACGAGGTGCATATGGTCGATACCGACTTGGGCCGTGTGGTCGCCGATCACAAGAAGTGCGTGAACTGCCAGCGTTGCGTGGTCATGTGTCCCACGAACGCACTTGCCATTACGAATTGGCCCCAGGTCGGCAACGGTTCGAACAACTGGAACCTTGCCGCCATGCAAGATATCGCCAAGCAGGCGCAAACCGGCGCTGTGCTGCTTTCTTCCATGGGTAACCCCCAGCATTATCCGATTTACTGGGATCACCTGCTGCTCAACGCGAGCCAGGTTACCAATCCTTCCATCGATCCGCTGCGCGAGCCCATGGAGACCCGTGTGTTTTTGGGCAGCCGTCCCGAGGCGCTGCGCATCAATGAGCGCGAGCGCAAGGTGGTCTCTCCCATGCCGCCCCGCATCAAGCTCGACGTGCCCATTATGTTCTCGGCCATGAGCTTTGGTTCTATTTCGCTGAATGCCCAAAAGTCACTCGCCATGGCGGCCGAGGAGCTGGGCACCTATTTCAACTGCGGCGAAGGCGGCCTGCATAAAGATCTCGAGAAATATGGCAATCACGCTATCGTGCAGGTAGCGTCGGGCCGTTTCGGCGTGGATATGCACTACCTCGAAACCGCGGCGATGATCGAAATTAAGATCGGCCAGGGCGCAAAGCCCGGCATCGGCGGACACCTTCCTGGCGAGAAGATCAACGATGAAGTGTCCCGCACCCGCATGATTCCGAAGGGCACTGATGCTATTAGCCCCGCGCCGCACCATGACATCTATTCCATCGAAGACTTGCGCCAGCTCATCTTCAGCTTGAAGGAAGCGACGCGCTACACCAAGCCTATTTCGGTGAAAGTGGCCGCCGTTCACAACGTGGCCGCCATCGCGAGCGGCATGGCACGCGCGGGCGCCGACGTGATCGTCGTCGACGGCTTCCGCGGCGGCACGGGTGCAGCGCCGGCTCGCACGCGCGATAACGTGGGCATTCCCATTGAGCTCGCGCTTGCGAGCGTTGACCAGCGTCTTCGCGACGAGGGCATTCGTAGCCGCGTGAGCCTGGTGGCCGCCGGCTCCATTCGCAATTCAGCCGACATCGTGCGTGCCGTCGCTTTAGGCGCCGACGCCGTGTACTGCGCAAGCTCTGCGCTTATCGCCTTGGGCTGTCATCAGTGCCAGGCATGCGCGGGCGGCAAGTGCAATTGGGGCATCGCCACGCAGCGCGCCGATCTCACGAAGCGCCTCAATCCCGAAATCGGCGCCGAGCGCGTGGTGAATTTGGTCCGCGCGTGGAACCACGAGGTTCAGGAGCTCATGGGCGGCATGGGCATCAATGCCATCGACAGTTTGCGCGGCAATCGGCTTATGCTGCGCGGCGTGGGACTGAACGAGAAAGAACTCGAGATTCTGGGCGTGAAATACGCAGGGGAGCAGTGATCGGCATGAAGAGGATTTACGCGATTCCCGAATGGTGCGTGAATTGCCGCCGTTGCGAGGTGGCTTGCAAGGCTCAGCATTCGCCGTGGCCAGGAAACATCGTGAAGGCGTTTACGCTTGCGGGCGATGAAATCTACAACCGCGTGCGTGTCGAGGGCGACAACATCGTGAGCTTCGCGGCGAATTGCCGCCATTGCGCCAAGCCAAAGTGCGTGGAAGGCTGCATCTCGGGCGCCATGCAGCGCGACCCTGAAACCAGTGTGGTCACGAGTGACCCGTCGCGTTGCGTGGGCTGCCGCACGTGCGTGAGCATGTGCCCGTTCGGCGCCATTACGGTTGTTCCGGCTCCTTCGGGCGTGAAGCCCATTGCGCTGAAGTGCGATTTGTGCGGTGACGGCGCGGGTGCGCCGGGCGAGCCGAGCTGCGTTGCGGCCTGCCCGAACCGCGCGCTCATGTACGTAGAAAGCGAGGCGATGTAGCATGGCGCACCATACGTGTGACTACTTGATTATTGGCAATTCTGCGGCAGGCGTGACTGCGGCGGAATTCCTCTCTGCGGCTGCGCCGGATAAGAGCATCATCATGGTTTCCCACGAGCCGTATCGCTGCTATGGCCGCCCGCTCATCTCGTATTTGCTCGAAGGCAAAACCGACCGTGAACATCTCGATTACAAATCGGCCGATTTTTACGAGACGCGTGGCATCGAAACGCTGTTTGGCACTGAGTTTGAAGCCGTGGTGCTCGATGCTTCCGCCCATGAAGTGAAGCTTGCGGGCGGAGAAGAGATTTCCTACGGGAAGTGCCTGCTCGCTACGGGCTCCGTCCCCTTCATTCCTCCTATTGCCGGCATGGAGGGCCGCACGAACGTGCATACGTTCATTACGCTCGATGATGCGTTGGCGGCTTGGGACGATGTGCTCGCAGCAACCGAGCGTGCGCATGCGGAAGGCCGTGAGAGCCGCGTCGTGGTGATTGGCGGCGGCCTTATTGGCATGAAGGCGGCCGAAGCGTTGAGCCACCATGCCGACCGCATTGATGTGTTCGATCGCAGCCCGCGCATTTTGCCTGCCGTACTCGACGTAGATGGTGCCGCGGTTGTCTCGCGCCTTGTGGAGCCGCACGGCATTTTCTGCCATCCCAGCATGTCGGTTGACGAGATGCTCGGTGAAGGCGAGCGCGTGACGCATGTGCGTCTGACCGATGGTTCCGACGAGGCGTGCGATATGGTTATCGTCGCGGTCGGCGTACGCCCGGCGAGCAAGCTTGCCGTCGAGGCGGGCGCCGAGCAGGGTCGAGGCCTTATATGCGGGCCCGATTTGCAAACGAGCCTGCCCGATGTGTACGCTGCGGGCGATGTGACCCAGGTGACCGATACGCTTGATGGCAGCGAGCGTCCCTTGGCGTTGTGGCCCAATGCCGTTCGGCAGGGTCGCATTGCCGCCATGCACATGGCGGGCGTGCCCGGCGCCCTTCCCGACGAGGGCAGCTTTGCGGTGAATGCGGTCGATTTCTTCGATATCACACTTTTAACCTCGGGAATCATCAATCCGCCAGTCGACGGTGATTTCGATGTTCGCGTAGAAGTCGAAGACGACGAATATGTGAAATTCGTCATGCGTGACGGCAAACTCGTGGGCTACGTGCTGCTGAATCGACCCGACAATGCGGGCATGTATACGGCGATGATTGAGCACGGAGTGCCTGTGGCATCGCTTGCCGCCGATACGTTCGATCGCGTTCCCCTCAACATCGATTTTCCGCAAGGGGCCGCACGCATGCATCACGGTTACCCGTCGACGCTCAATGAGCTTGGCTGGCCCAAGGCAGAAGGCGAGGAGTAACATGGCAGAATTCGGAAACCTTCCCACGATTGAGCCTGTCGTTGAAAAGCTCGACGGCAAAACGGTGGTCACGCTCGGCACGGTACATTTCACCGAGGGCAACGCCGCAGTGCGCGCGGCTCTTGAAGATGCCGACGTGGTGGAGCTGCGCGAAACGTTCGCCCAGCGCTATCTTGGGTGCGGCATGCCCGTGGGCAAGCGCCTCGAGATTCATGGCGTGCCCGGCAACGACATGGCGTGTTACATGGATGGCGGTGAAATCGAGGTCTTCGGCAATGCTCAAGACCAGGTTGCCAACACCATGAACGATGGCGACATCGTAATTCACGGGCGCGTGGGCGATGCTGCGGGCTACGGCATGCGCGGCGGTCGCATTTTGGTGCGCGACGGCTGTGGTTGGCGCGTCGGCATTCACATGAAGCAGTATGGCGACAAGGCGCCGGCTATCGTGATTGGCGGAGACGCCGGCAGCTTTCTGGGCGAATACATGGCCGGCGGAGTAATCGTGCTCATGGGCACGGCGGGCCCGTACTTGGCAACGGGCATGCATGGAGGCGTGATTTACCTGAAGCATGTGCTCGACGAGCGTGATATTCCCGCTGGCCTGGTGCAAGAGCCGGTCGATGAGCACGATTGCCGCGTGCTTGCGCGCCTGCTTGGCGAATATAACGAGAAATTCGCCGAAGAAATTGGCGGTCCGGTCGATGCTACGGGCGAGGGGTTCTTCCGCCTGCGCCCCGCAAACAGCCGCCCCTACGCCAGCATGTACGCGAACTGATGTTGCGCCGTTCTAACGAACGGCGCACTTGCTTGACGCTGCACGGGATTCTGGCGGTGTATTTCGTAGCCAGCTGAGCTGGCTACGCCCGCTCGGGCGTGGAAGTTTGGGATTGAATATGCCGTTTGGGCATATTCAATGGCTCGCGTACCGAATACGCGTCGCCTCGGCCTCGCTCGAACTACACTCGCCAGAATCCCGCTCGCTGACTTTGTTCGTCCAGCGGCGGCTCGTTTTGACCATCCTATCGGCCCGCGACAACGTGGCGACCGCGTGGCCGTTTTTTGGCCGGGAGAGCCTTGCGCCTCCCGGCCCTTCTTGTATCCAAGCGGCCTCTTGGGAAACTCGCACGTTTCGTGAAGGTGTGCTGAAATTCGCGAATTGCCCGCATTTCAGCGAGATACTCCTTGTTCACGTGCGGAAATCGCGCACGAAGAACTACCCAAGGAGTCCAAGTCTATGCCTCAGGCAGCTGCGAAATCGAACACCGTCCAACCCGACAAGCTCAATGAGCCCATTTTCACGCCGCGCTTCATCGCCGGCTTTGCGGTGAACTTTATTCTGTATATGCAGTATTACGCGCTTATGGTCGCCATGGCGGGTTATTCTGCCATGCAATTCGCGGCGGGAGCAACCGAGGGTGGCTTTACGGCGAGCGTCTTCATTTTGGGCGCGTTGTGCTCGCGCTTGTTCTTCGGCGGCGCGATTGACAAGGTCGGTCGCGGTCGCGTGCTTGTGGCGTGCATGACAGGCGAGGTTGCGTGCACGCTTCTCTATTTGGCTTTTGAGCACGTGCCGGTCATTGGCGTGTTCATCGTGTTGCGCTTCTTGCACGGCGCGTTTTACGGCCTGTCGCAAACAACGGTCACGTCTATCGTGAGCAGCGCTGTTCCGTTTTCCCGCAAAGGCGAGGGCGTGGGTTATTACATGCTTTCGGTCACGCTCGGCGCGGCGCTTGGTCCTCTGATGGGTTCGGCGTTCTCGAACGCGGGCGACTTCGATATGCTTTTCTTCTCGTGCCTCGGCATGATCGCTGTGGGTTACGTCGCCGCGCTCGGTGTTGTTTTGCCCGGTCGCAGGCAGTGTTCGGAAGTGTCTAAGGCAACTGGGGCGACCGGGGTGGCACATGGCGTGAATACGGAGGAAGCGCCTGCCGCTGCGGAAAAGGCCGGGGTATCCGAGCAATCTGGCGATGCCGGCAAGCTCGCGAAAACGCACAAGCTCAGCCTGGCGAATTTCATCGAAGTGCGTGCGTTGCCCGTGTCGGTGGCCATCACGGTGGGCTATCTCGCGTATGGCGCCCTTATCACCTATATCAATCCGTACGCGGCCGAAGTGGGGCTTACAGGTGCCGCGAGCTTCTTTTTCGTGTCGTATTCCATTGCCATGTTCGTGACGCGTCCGTTTACGGGACGATGGTTCGATTCGGCTGGCGATAAAGGCATCATGACCTTGGGCTTTGCCTGCCTGGGCGCAAGCATGCTCATCATGGGCTTCGCGCAAAACGGCGCCATGCTCCTTGTGTCGGCGGCGCTTGCTGGCGTAGGTGTTGGCTCGGTGCAGCCCAACGGCCTCGTGCTTGCCATGCGTCGCTGTCCCGACGATCGTCTCACCGCCGCGAATTCCACCTATTTCGTGTTGCTCGACGTGGCTATTGGGCTGTGCCCCTTCTTGGTTGGCTGGATTGCGCCCGCATTCGGTTATCGCGTGCTGTTCCTCGTCATGGTGCCTGTGGTGGCGGCGAGCTACGTCGTGTACATGGCGTTCCGTCGAGCTGGCCTTATTGCGGGGAAGAAGAAATAGCGCGCTTTTTGGCGGTTGCTATCGCATGGAGCGAAGTGGGGTGCGTCTGTTAGCCGTGCGGTAGGTCGCATCGGGGCGGATGGGCGCTCTGCCAAGAGGCGATAACTGAGCTCGCGCGAACGGTCCACTGGACTGTTCGGCTCGTGCGTACGCTCTTGGCAGAGAGCCCATCCGCCCCGATACTCAGGCATGAGATGCTCTTCGTCTGCATATCTCCACTTCCTTATGGATTTCTCTTGCATTGCGCCTGCAAGGTCGTATAATGCCATGGTTTCTATATTTCACATGTCCGAGCGACCTAGCACCGCGAGTGGCCACCGAAAAAGGCTGCGGTGTCGGGGATGACCTCGGGCAGACGCTTAACGAATGGAGAATGACATGGCGAAAATCAGCGTCAAGTCCCTGCTCGAAGCAGGCGCTCACTTCGGTCACCAGACCCGTCGTTGGAACCCCAAGATGAAGCCGTACATCTTCGGCAACCGTGGTGACATCTACATCCTCGACCTCAAGCAGACCCTCGTTGGTCTCGACCAGGCTTACACCTTCGTTGAGAACACTGCTGCCAAGGGCGGCACGGTTCTGTTCGTCGGCACCAAGAAGCAGGCCCAGGAAGCCATCGCCACTCAGGCCGACCGCTGCGGCATGCCTTACATCAACGCACGCTGGCTCGGCGGCATGCTCACCAACTTCGTGACCATTCGCTCCCGCGTTCAGCGCATGGAAGAGCTCGAGGCCATGGAATCCGACGGCCGCATGGAGGTTCTGCCCAAGAAGGAGCAGATCCTGCTCAAGAAGGAACTCGCCAAGCTGCAGACCAACCTCAACGGCATCCGCAACATGAAGAAGCTCCCCGACGCCATCTTCGTCGTTGACACCAACCGCGAGCAGCTCGCCATCCACGAAGCCAAGCGTCTTGGCATTCCCGTGGTGGGCACCCTCGACACCAACTGCGACCCCGACGACGTCGAGTTCGGCATTCCCGCCAACGACGACGCCATCCGTTCGGTCAACCTGCTCTGCACCTTCGTTGCCGACGCCGTGATCGCCGCTACGGGCGCTCCCGTCATCGAAGAGCAGATGGCCGCCGAGGCCGAGGCTGCTGAAGCCGCCGCCGAAGTTGCTGCTGAGTAATTAATTTACGCATACGTCGAAAGTCCAGTGCTTTCTACCAATACGTAGAGGTCGGGCCCTGTTTCTGAAGAGCGAAGCGGGGCCCGTTTTTCCAAGAGAGAACTTGAGAAAGGAACCGCAAAGATGGCAAACATCACCGCTTCCATGGTCAAGGAACTGCGCGAAATGACCGGCGCAGGCATGATGGAGTGCAAGAAGGCCCTCGCCGAGGCCGACGGCGACATGGACGGCGCCGTTGACGTTCTGCGTACCCGTGGCCTTGCCGCTGTCGCCAAGAAGGCCGGCCGCGCCACCAACGAGGGCACCGTTATGGCTCTGGTTTCCGAGGACGGCAAGACGGGCGCTCTCGTCGAGCTCAACTGCGAGACCGACTTCGTGGGCATGAACGAGAAGTTCAAGGCTTACGCTGAGAAAATCGCTCGCGCCGCTGTTGCCAACAAGCCTGCCGATCTCGACGCCCTGAAGGCTTCCGAGATTGACGGCGAGACCGTCGAGGCCGTTGTCGCCGACTGCGTCCATGTGATGGGCGAGAACACCCAGCTCGCTCGCTTCGCCACGCTCGAGGCCGACGCTGTGTGCTCCTACATCCACATGGGCGGCAAGATTGGCGTTCTGGTTTCCTTCGCCACCGAGGGCGTTGACGCCACCACTGCTGAGTTTGCTCAGTGCGGCCGCGACGTTGCCATGCAGGTCGCCGCTGTCGACCCCATCGCGACCTCTCGCGAAGATGTCGCTCCTGCTGTTGTTGAGCATGAGATGGGCATCTACAAGGCTCAGGCCGCCGAATCTGGCAAGCCCGAGGCTATCCAGGAAAAGATGGCTACCGGCCGTCTGCAGAAGTTCTACAAGGAGCAGTGCCTTGTTGAGCAGGCGTTCGTGAAGAACCCTGACCAGACTGTTGCCGAGTACGTCGACTCCGTTGCCAAGCAGCTCGGTGGCTCCATCAAGGTCACTGGCTTCAAGCGCTTCGCGCTTGGCGAGGCTGCCGAATAAACCAACGCCTTTACAATGCCGGCCTTCGGGCCGGCATTTTTTGCGCAGATTATGACCATGTGCGAGACCTGAAGGACAAGGCGCCCGTGAGGGTTTCGCACGGCATCGACTGCGACAAACCCCCGCTGCGTGTGCAGTGGGGGTTTTCTTGTTTCGGCCTTCGTCTCTTTAATGCTGCTTCTGTTCGTGCGACAATAATAGCTTGCATATACGCCGCCGATGCGTCGGGGGCGCAAACGATTGCGGAGGTAATCTTATGGCAAAAGAGAAAATCGTCGTCGAAGGCGGAACGCCGCTTGCGGGCGAGGTGCATATTTCGGGCGCGAAGAATTCGGCCCTCAAGCTTATCGCGGCTGCCCTTTTAGGCCAGGGCGAGAGCGCCATTCATAACGTGCCTCTTATTTCCGACATTGTGGTTATGTCGAAGGTCATCGAGACCCTTGGCGGCAGCGTTCGCCGCGATGGCCACACGCTGCATGTTGACACTGCTGGCGTTGATACATGGGAAACGCCGTATGAGCTCGTGTCGAAGATGCGCGCATCCATTTCGGTTCTTGGCCCCTTGGTGGCTCGTTTCGGCAAGGCTCGCGTTGCCATGCCGGGCGGTTGCAACTTGGGCGCTCGTAAAATCGACATGCATATGGTAGGCATGGAGGCGCTCGGCGTTCATTTCCATACCGATCACGGCTATATCGAAGCAAGCACGCCCAATGGGCTGCACGGCGCGTACGTCGCGCTCGATTTCCCCAGCGTGGGCGCCACGGAAAATACCATGATGTGCGCCGTGACGGCGAAGGGCCAAACCGTTATCGAAAACGCTGCTCGTGAGCCCGAAATCGAAGACCTTGCGAACATGCTCAATTCCATGGGCGCTCGCATCTCGGGCGCTGGCACGGCCGAGATCATCATCGACGGCGTGGAGCTTTCCAGCTTGCATCCGTGCGAGCATTCCACGGTCGGCGACCGCATTGAAGCGGGCACCTTCCTCGTGGGCGGTGCGCTTACGGGCGGCCCCGTTACCGTTCGTGGCATCGATCCGAGCTTCTTGCGCATGGCATTGATGAAGCTGTCCGCCATGGGCTGTTCGGTTGATGTGGGCGATGACTCCATCACGGTTTCGCGTAAAGGTCCTCTTCTGCCTACCGATATTCAAACGCTGCCGCATCCTGGGTTTCCCACCGATTTGCAGGCGCAGTTCATGCTGCTCGCCTCTGTTGCAAGCGGCAATTCCGTGATTACCGAGAATGTTTTCGAAAACCGCTTCATGTTCGCCGCTGAAATTGGCCGCATGGGCGCCGAGATCACCATTGAGGATCATCACGCGGTTGTCGAAGGCGTGCCTAGCTTGCAGGGCGCAAGCGTGAAGGCGACCGATTTGCGTTGTGGCGCTGCCTTGGTGCTTGCCGGCATTTTTGCTGAAGGCGAAACGCAGGTGCACAACATTTATCACATCGATCGCGGCTACGAAGATTACGTGGGCAAGCTCACGGGCCTGGGCGCGAACGTTCGTCGCGTTCCCGACGAAGACGATATCGACTGGTAGCGCAGGTGTTGCATGTCGCGTAAACCATCGAGTTACAACTACAAGCGACTGTCGAGCCGCGTGCGCGAATCGACGATCGAGACGCACGTGTCGGCGCCCCGCCCTTCAGTGGGGCATCGCAAGGGCGCGAATCAGCGCTATGCTCGCTCAGCGGTGCGCGGCGAAATCCATCAAGTGCTGCCGAACACCACGACGCGCGAGGACCGCTTTGCCTACGAGGCGCGCATGAACCGACGCTCGTATGTCGAGCGAAATGTTGCTGCGGGCCGAAGGCGCAAGATCGCGCTCGTGGCTGCGCTTGCGGTGCTTATCGTGATCGTCGCGTGCGTCGTCGCGTCGTTCGTCTTCGCGAACGGCATCAACTCGCGCCTCGTGCTCGACGATTCTTCGCTGAAATCGGCCCTCGTTGCCGATTCGGGTGAGGGAAAAGCGACCTATTCGCTGCTCTGCGCCGATTTTGATGATGGAGAAGATGGCGCATCGCCCGATTCGATTGTCGTTATGCGCACCGACCCTGAAGCGAATACCGCCTATGCGATTTCGCTTCCCTCGAACACCCGCGTGTCAACCGATGGTTCTTCGCGCACTTCGCTCGGCGAAATTCGCGCTTCCGAAGGCAGCGCGGGCCTGATTAGCGCGGTGAACAGCCTCTTGGGCATCAAGCTGTCCCATTATGCAACGATTGATGCGCAGAATTTCGCTCAGCTCGTTGACGAACTTGGCGGCATTGATGTCAATCTTCCCGAAGATATCGTCGATGCCCAGGCGGGCGATATGAGGCTTTCTGCAGGCGAGCAGGCTCTCAGCGGCGAGCAGGCGGTTTTCGCATGCCGAGCAGATGATTACGCCGTGAACGCTGAAGAGACGCGTGGCAAGGTACAGGCGCTCGTGGCAGTGGCCCTTATGCAGAAGGCGACCTCGGTAGAGGGTGGGTTTGGCTACTATATGCGCATGGACGGACTTGCGAACTTCGTGCAAACCGACATGGATGTAAAGGCAATCGGAGCATTGCTCGAGAGCATTCGCTCCATTTCGGCTGAGAATATGCAGGTTGCGGCTTTGCCTACGTATTCTGCACAGTCGAGCGGTAAAACGTATCAAGTTCCTGCCGACGATGCGATTACGGAAATGATGAATCGCATTCGCGCTGGCGAGACGCCGCAGGCCAATGCTGCCGACGTATTGGGCTCTATCGATGCGGGCAGCTATACGGTTTCGGTTTACAACGGTGGCGACGTTGTGGGCGCAGCTTCCGAGGCGGCCGACATGTTGCGCCAGGTAGGTTTCAACGTGACCGATACGGGCAATACCTCCATGCAGGTGTATGACGAAACGCTCGTCGTGTACGGCGATGCCGATAAGGAAAACGCCGCTAATGCCGTGGTGGCCGCCCTTGGCATTGGCCGCACGCTGCAAGATACCGTGCATTATTCGTTCGACACGAATGTGTATGTGGTCATCGGCAAGGACTGGCGCACGGTGCTCGCCGCGCGCAACGAAACGGTCGATGAGGACGGCAACATCGTGCCTCTTTCGCAAAAGGACGCATCGGCAACCTCGAGCGACGAATCGAATTCAAGCGCGTCGAGCGATTCTGACGTCGATGCGGAAGGTTCCGCTGCTGTCGCGAATAGCGCGGCGTAGTCGATAGACGAAACGCAAGCACGCCCCGCCTTCGTGCGGGGCGAGTTTTTAGAAGGAGAGCCTCTATGACGCTCAACGACATTTATCACGCAATTGACCCCGTGGCGCTTTCTTTGGGGCCGCTGCAAATTCGTTGGTACGGACTGGCTTATGTTGCCGGCTTCATTTGCGCCTTTCTCGTTATTGCCAAACTCTCCCAGCGTTGGAAGATTCGCATTAACGACGACGCCTTTTTCACGGTGGTCTTCTGCGTGATTTTCGGCGTGATTCTTGGTGGTCGTTTGGGCTATGTGCTCGTATATGGCGACGGATACTACCTTCAGCACCCCGAGAAAATTCTTGCGTTCAACGAGGGCGGCATGAGTTTCCACGGGGGGCTTGTGGGCGTGATCATTGGCGGCGTTATCGCGGCGAAAATCACGAAGATCCCGTTTCTCACGTTGGCCGATATGGGTGTTGTCGGCGTGCCTATCGGCCTGTTCTTCGGCCGCTGCGCGAACTTCATCAACGGTGAGCTGTGGGGCGCTCCCACCGATATGCCATGGGGCGTGGTGTTTGGAGGCGCTGCGGGCACGATGCCGCGCCATCCCTCGCAGTTGTACGAAGCACTGCTTGAGGGCGTAGTGCTCTTTATTATTCTGTTCGCGCTCTCGCGTAAAACTCCGGCGCGTCCGCGTGGAACCTTCTTCGGAACGTTTTTACTGTTCTATGGCTTGTTCCGCTTCACGATCGAGTTCATTCGCCAGCCCGATGCCCAAATTGGCTATCTTTTGGGAACCCAATGGTTCACTATGGGGCAAGCGCTTTCCATTCCGCTTATGGTTGCGGGCGTTGTTTTTCTTATATATGCGTGGAAAACGAAGAAACCCCAGATGGGCCTTCCTGATTCTAAGATAAGCCAGTCTTAGGACGTTTCCTGTTTTCGGCTACGACAAGGCGTCAAAAAACAGCGGTGCGAAACCAGGTTGGCAACGGTTTGCTCCAGCCATGCCCCAAGGATGCATAATGGAGGTGTTGAAGCTGCCTTTGCGGTAGCGCGACGCGGAATCCGTTTACGGGAAAAGGGGGAGTCATGGACATCAAACTGTACAAATGCGCTCACTGCGGAAACATCGCGATTAAGGTCGTCGATTCCGGCGTGCCCCTGGTGTGCTGCGGCGAGCCGATGGAAGAGCTCGTTGCAGGCGCTGTCGACGGCGCATTCGAGAAGCACGTGCCTGCCGTCGCGATCGATGGGTCGACCGTCAAGGTGCAGGTGGGCGAAGTCGAGCACCCGATGATGGATGCCCATTACATTCAGCTCATTGTGCTCGTGACCGAAAAAGGGTACCAGGTCGCGCCTCTCACGCCGGCCGATAAGCCCGTGGCAACGTTTGCGCTTGCCGAAGGGGATGCGCCCGTCAAGGTCTACGAGCATTGCAACCTCCATGGCCTTTGGGTGAAAGAGCTTTAGCGGGCCGAGCGCCCATGGCGCCACGGGAAGAAAAGCGAACGAAAAGAGGTTTCGTCGCAAGGCCCTTGACGTCTTACGATACAATGGCGCAGACAAGAACATCCGATGTGAGGAGCTTACTATGGCTATCGATAAAGACCAAGTCAGCCGCGTGCTCGATCTTATTCGCCCGGCGCTTCAGGCCGACGGCGGCGACGTTCAGCTGGTCGACGTTGACGAAGAGGGCGTTGTCACCGTTCAGCTGCATGGCGCATGCAACGGTTGCCCCATGAGCCAGATGACGCTCGCCAATGGCGTTGAGCGCATTCTGAAAGAGCACATCCCGGGCATCACCAAGGTCGTGTCTGCCTAACAGCGGGCACGCGCTATCGACGCTGCGCTGGGTTCTAGCGACGCGCTTCAGGTTCAAGCTGCGGCTCGCGTATCGAATTTGCGCCGCTGCGCTTTCTTTTGAATCGCATTCGCCTAGAACCTATGCTCGCTGACTTTTGGTGCGAAGCATGGTTTTTCCTTCGGAGGGCCACCGTATGGTGGCCTTCCGTTGTTTTTAGTGGCGCGCGGGCGTATCGCTTTGCGCTATCTGGGAAAATAAGCGGCAGAAGATTCGGCGGCATGGGCCGCTTATGGTAAAGAAGGGGGCCGAAATGGCGTTGCATTGTTGGGAAACGCGCGGTTGCGACGAAGAAATGGCAAGCCGCTGCCCGCATAATATCCCAGGCGAGCGTTGCCCGGGCGACTGCAAGTTCGCGGTGTGCGATCGTCCCACCCATGAAACCGCGTGGGGGCTCGATATGCTCGAAAATCCCGATGTCGACCGCGAAGTCGTGGTGAAGGAATTCTGCCTGACGTGCAAGTTCTTCATTGCGCATGGCCCAAAGGTCGGCTCTCCCGAATCAATCAAGGCGCGCGAGATCGTCGATGCGCGCCCCTATGCCGTGAAGCGAGGTTAGCGTATGCCAAAAGTGGCAATTATCGGCGGTGGCGCGGCGGGCATGGCGTGCGCTATCGCGGCGGCTCGAGAAGGGGCTGAAGCCCATGTGTATGAACGAGCCGATCGCGTTGGCAAGAAGCTGCTCGTGACAGGCAACGGCCGTTGCAACATGAGCAATACTGACATCATGAGCTCCGATTACAACGATCCCGAATTCGTGCAGGAAGCAATGAATGTGTTGCCGCCCGAATCGGTTATGGCGTTCTTCGAAGATTTGGGCGTGCTCGCGTTCGAGGAAGACGAAGGCCGCATTTACCCTTACAGCAACAAGGCCGCGACGGTTCTTGATATGCTGCGTTTGGGCATGAAGGAAGCTGGCGTTGTCGAGCATTGCGATCGCGAGGTTCGCGCGGTAGCGCCTCTTTCGCGCGGCGGTTGGGCGGTTGCTTTTGCCGACGATGCCGTTGAGGGCTTTGATGCGGTTGTGTGCGCTGTGGGCGGCAATCCCTCGCGTGCGCTTCTGCCGAGCGATATTGCGTTCCATGCATGCACGCCTGTGCTTGCGGCACTGAAGACCGACACGACGAACATCAAGGCGCTTTCCGGTATTCGCGTTCGTGCGCGTGTGTATCTCGATGAAGAGCCCGAAGATTTGCGCGACGCCTGGCTCGATGTGGTCGACCCTGAATTCGAGGCGAGCTATCAGGGTCCCGAAGAGCGCGGCGAAGTGCTGTTCCGCGATTGGGGCATCTCCGGCATTGCCGTGTTCGATATGTCTCGTTATGTCGAGCCCGGTCAAATGGTATTTCTCGACCTTCTGCCCGATATGGAGCCGCAAGACAAGGTCGATTTCATTTGGGAGCAGTCCATGGCGCATCCGAGCCGTACCGCTGCCGAAGTGATGAGCGGCCTTTTGCCCTCTCGCGTGGCGCGCGCCGTGGTGGTTGCGGGCGGCTTGAATCCCGACGAGCCTATTATCGCCGAGCAGGAGGCCGTGGTTTTGGCCATGGTTTCCGAGTCGTTCGGGCTTTCCGTGCGCGGCATCGCCGACCCGAAGCAGGCGCAGGTTACGCGCGGCGGTTTCGCGACGGAATGCTTCGACGCGCATACCTTTGAATGTCGCGAGCACGCTGGCCTTTTCGCGTGCGGCGAGGCGCTTGACGTTGATGGTCGTTGCGGCGGCTACAACCTGCATTGGGCTTGGACGAGTGGCCTGCTTGCGGGCGCTTCCGCGGCCCATGTCGAAGATGTTCCCGAGGGTTCTTTCGAGGGGCTTTCGTTGGGCTCGGTCGAAGGTTTGGCGCAACGCGCTCGTCGCTCAACGCTTTCGGGCCATGAAGGCGGTCGCGACCAGCGCTCGTGCGGCAAAGGCGGCTTTCGTGTTGCCGGCAAACGCGGCGACGGCGCGCGCGGCGGCGAAAAGGGGCGCGATGCGGCGTCCCGCGGCCAGGCGAGCGGTCGAGGCGCCGATGCGCGCGACCAGCGTGGCAAAGGCCAGAACAGTGGCCAGCGCGGCAAGGGTGGCCAGCGAAGCAATGCTGGCGCCACTCGTTCCAAAGGCGGCAACAATGGCGGGAAAGGGCCCAACGGGCGCCCGAAGCTGAACCTAGGAAGGTAATCGATGCTCGAAGCAAGCAATGTGTACCTGCCGCTCGACGCGGCGCTTCCAAGCTGTGCCGGCATGGCTCAGGCGGAGCTTGCCCATGCGTTGGGCATTCGCTATGCAGATATCACTTCGTGGAAGTTCTCGAAACTTTCGGTTGATGCGCGTCGGAAAAACGACGTCCATTTCACGGCGTCGTTTGTTTTTGAAGTGGCCGACCAGGAAATCGAAGAAGCCTTGGCAGGCAAGCGAACGAAAACGAAAATCCAGGTCAAGCGCCATGTTCCCTATGAGGGCTATCGCGTTGGCGAATGGCTTGGGGGTGACGGCCGTCCCATCGTGGTGGGCATGGGCCCCGCAGGCTTGTTCGCGGCATGGGCTCTTGCGAAGTCGGGCGCGGCGCCCATCGTGCTCGAGCGCGGTGAAGACGTCGATGCGCGCATGGCTTCCGTCAATTCCTTCAAAGCTGCTTGTGAATTAATAGTTTTAGCTCTTTTCCCAGCTATGGCTTTCTCAGCTAATCATTTTATTAACTTTCCTCCGTCCTTAATAATACACCTATTAATTATCGTAATACTTGTATATTTTTTATACACTTTTATAACTTTATTTTTATATCTAAGCAATATTTAATTATAATCAATAAACTTATTTATTACATTAATAATAAAAGCCATAATAAGCTCCTTTTTAAAAAGTAAACTTATTATAGCTCTTTAATTAAATACTATTTTTCATCTAAAACAAATCCCATATTTTTAAATTAACATCTGTCTTTCCATGAGAAAAAATGCTTATGTTACTACTATCTTTAGCTGTAAAGATTCTTGCTGTAAATACTTCTTCTCCATCATTAACAAATACCTCTATTGATGATGTATCAACAAAGATTTGTAATTTTAAATTTTTACCTTCATATGAACATTTTCTTTCTCTACCGTACTCCACTGCAAAATCTTTTCCTGAATGACTTCTATCTAAAACTAATTTCTTTTCTTCTAAATCATAGTAAAATACTGTTTCTTCTTTTATACCTTGTCTTAATTTAAGACCAACTCTCTTACCTGTGATATTTTCAAAACTACACTCCACTTCATATACATTTCCTTTAAAATCTTCTATGATAGTTTCCTCATTATTTAAAGCATATGACATAATTCTTTCATTTTTTCTTAAACTTGCAAGCTCTCTTACTGGCTTCTGTAATAGTTTA
>OKRW01000295.1_pt1 | contig 50742 bp, 30 predicted proteins | sample 1601151 | NCBI WGS metagenome assembly OKRW01 (sample SAMEA3541471, study PRJEB24748) | human gut metagenome | biome: human gut; feature: human-associated habitat; material: faeces | place: China | collected 2012 | reverse complement strand
TGGTGAGTGCCTTGATTATTGAAATCGTCGAAATCATCGAAATTATTTGTCAGTCATAATCCTTCGGTTTTAAGATGCAGACTACAGGCAAGGGCGCCAAAAGCAAGGATCATGCCACTGCTGCTCAATAGAAAGAAAGGGAAACAATGAGGTTCTCGTTAGGAAAAATAATTGCTCTCTGCGGTGCTGCGGCGATGGTTGTTCCATTGGCAGCGTGTGGAACAACTCAGTCGGAAACTCCCGATGGGAGCGGTAAGACGGTTGTTAATGTTTGGGCTTGGGATAACAATCTTAAAGCTAATGCTAAGGTTTTCATGAAGAAAAACCCTAACATTGTCATCAAATTTACCAATGCCGGTAGTGGTAAAGATGAATACAAAGCTCTGAATAATGCTTTGGAAGCTGGCAGTGGAATTCCGGATATAGCCATGATTGAATATTATGCGATTCCTGAGTATGTAATTAAGGGCTCTCTTAAAAATCTGAATGACTATGGGACTGCCAAATATAAGGATTTCTACACCCCAGGTACTTGGAATGCAGTGAATTTCAATGGCGGTATGTATGGTATGCCAGTCGACTCTGGACCAATGGCTTTTTACTATGACAAAGAGGTATTTGACAAAGCTGGCATTTCTGAGCCGCCAAGTACTTGGGATGAGTTCTATCAAGATGCAAAGAAGATTAAGCAGATTGGTTCATATATTACTAATGATCCAGGGAACGCCGGATTCTTCAATGCAATGGTCTGGCAAGCAGGTGGACACCCATATTCCACATCTAAAGACGGCACCAAGGTTACCGTCAAACTCACTACCGATAAAGGAGTGCAGAAATTCTGTGACTTCTGGCAAAAGATGATTGATGAAGGACTAATCGAAACGAAGACAAAAGATAGTTCTGATGATTGGTATCGTTCAGTTGGTTCCGGAGAATTTGCGAGCGTGATATCTGCCGCATGGGCTCCCGGCATGTTTTTAAACAATGCTTCGGAGGGTGCTGGAAAGTGGCGAATTGCTCAAATGCCAACGTGGAACGCCGGCGAGAAGGTAAGTTCTGAGTACGGCGGCTCCTCCCTTGCCCTGATGTCGTCATCCAAGAATGCGGATGCTGCGTACAAGTTTATGGAATTTGCCAGCACTAATTCTGATGCCATCATGTCCCGTGTGGACCAAGGTGGTTTTCCTGCTGATTTGAAGACCATGTCTAACGATAAATTCCTTAGCCAGACTACTATGGTGAACTCCGATGGAGACACGGTGGATTATTTTGGCGGTGAGAAGTTCAATGCTGAATTCGCCGAGGCTGCGAAGCGTGTCACATCTAAGTTCGAATTTCTGCCCTATGACGTTTATGCGCGAAGCGTTTTCACCGACACTGTCGGGGCGGCTTACACGGGACAGACCACAATGAAGGAAGGTGTGAAGGCTTGGCAGGACAAGCTCGTTGAGCAAGGAAAGAGCCAAGGCTTTACTGTGAACGAATAAGGATAACAATGGCTGGAATCAAGGACGTGGCGGCTCTCGCAGGAGTTTCCATAAGCACGGTTTCCTATGTGATGACAGGGAAACGTCCCATAGGGGCAAATACCCGTCGGAGAGTATTGCAAGCTGCGCGGGAACTTGGTTACTTGGCGAAAAACGGTGGTCCAGCTCCGTTGAGTGGTGAGACTCATTTCGTCGCGCTGAGTTCGCCCGTCCATGATTCCACCAGCTATACCAACTATTGTGCTTATTTTCTAAATTTTCTCAAAGCGGCCAGGCGACTTGGCTATGAAACGTTGCTGTTGACTGAGGAAACAGGAGATGAGCAGCTTCGCTCTATCATCGATACTGGGATGGTGGATGGTGTCGCTCTTATGGATGTGACTATGAATGATCCCCGGATTGAATTGGCTCAGCTTTCAAGTATTCCGCTCATTTCTATTGGACATCCTATGAATGAAATAAATGTGCCATGCATTGATACCGATTTTATTGAAATGGGTGAAATGATCATGCAAACGCTTTGTCGTAATGGGCACAGCAGAATTCTGTTTGCAGGGGGGAAGGAGATTGATTACGAACGAAATGGAGGTGCAAATTACCTCATTCGGCTCAGGGCATCAATGCATGATGCTGCTGCGCGATACAAGATTCATATAGATGAAGAGTTTACCGACGAGGATGATTTCGATGCTGCCGAAAACCTACTTGAGAGGTTCATCTCGAGTGAGAACACAGCAATTGTGACTCAAGGCGGCCCATTGTTCCTTAATAACCTTGTTGCTGCGACGCGGCAGCGTGGAATGAAGATTCCTCAAGATCTTTCGCTGATTTCAGCGGGAACATATACAGATTCCATAGGCAAGCGTCTGAGGATAGATGAATTTCCCTTAATGCCAGCAGAGTTGTGTCAACTGGGCATGAGCATGCTTGTTCGACTTATGGATGGAACTCTAAAGGGAAAGGAAAAAGCAACATTGATTCATCCCGTGTATAGGCAACGTGGATCCATAGCATCGCGTTGATGAAGAACTTGATTTAATAAGGAAACAAGATATGACTGATTTCAATCGTTCCGTCCTTCCCGACGCCGTGCGTTCCAACGGCGCGACCCCGAACCCGTGGTGGGCCAACGCGGTGGTCTACCAGATCTACCCGCGTTCCTTCCAGGACACGAACGGCGACGGCATCGGCGACCTGAAGGGCATCACCAGCCGTCTCGATTATTTGGCTGATCTTGGCGTGGACGTGCTGTGGCTGTCCCCGGTCTACAGGTCCCCGCAGGACGACAACGGCTACGACATCTCCGACTACCAGGACATCGACCCGCTGTTCGGCACGCTCGACGACATGGACGAGCTGCTCGCCGAGGCGCACAGGCGCGGTCTGAAGATCGTGATGGATCTGGTGGTCAACCACACGTCCGACGAGCATGCCTGGTTCCAGGCCTCCCGGGACAAGGACGACCCTCACGCCGACTGGTATTGGTGGCGTCCGGCCAGGCCGGGCCACGAGCCGGGCACCCCGGGCGCCGAGCCGAACCGGTGGGGTTCGTATTTCGGCGGTTCCGCTTGGCAGTACGATCCGAAGCGCGGCGAATACTACCTCCACCAGTTCTCCAGGAAGCAGCCGGATCTCAACTGGGAGAATCCGGAGGTGCGCAAGGCCGTGTACAGGATGATGAACTGGTGGATGGACCGTGGCATCGACGGCTTCCGCATGGACGTGATCACCTTGATCTCGAAACATCTCGATAGCCACGGACGGCTGCCTGGAGAGGTCGACTCGGAACTGTCCGAAGGAGAGATAGGCGAAGAGGGATACACGGACGCGAGCCCGTTCTGTTCCGATGGTCCGCGGCTCGACGAGTTCCTCGCCGAAATGCGCCGTGAGGTGTTCGAGGGCCGTGAGGGCTACATGAACGTCGGCGAGGCGCCGGGCATCACTCCGGAACGCAACGAGTTCATTACCGATCCGGCCCACAAGGAACTCGACATGCTGTTCCTGTTCGACCACGTGGGCGTCGACCAGGAAGGTTCCAAGTGGAACACCGTGCCGTTCGAAGTCAGGAATCTGCGTGCTCGTCTTGCCGACCAGCAGGAGGCCGTGAGGAACGCCGGCTGGGCCAGCCTGTTCTTCTGCAACCACGACCAGCCGCGTGTCGTGTCCCGTTGGGGCGACGACTCTGACCGCGAGTCGCGCGAGTTGAGCGCCAAGGCGTTCGGCATGCTGCTGCACATGCACCGTGGCACCCCCTACATTTATGAGGGCGAGGAGCTGGGCATGACCAACGCCCATTTCACCAAGCTCGACCAGTACCGCGATCTGGAGGCCATCAACGCCTACCGCCAGCGCGTGGAGGAGGCCAGGTGCCAGTCGCCGGAATCGATGATGGCGGCCCTCGCGCTCATCGGACGGGACAATTCGCGCACGCCGATGCAGTGGGACGCTTCCAGGTATGCCGGCTTCACCCCGGCGGACGCGGCGACGGAGCCGTGGATCGGCGTGAATCCGAATCACGTGGAGATCAACGCCGCCGAGGAGTTCGACGATCCGGATTCCGTGTACGGCTTCTACAAGAAGCTCATCGCCATGCGCCACAATAACGCGACCGTCGCGACGGGTGAGTGGAATCTGCTTGCTGCCGATGACGAGCAGGTATATGCCTTCACTCGCACCGGCGGCGACGATACGATTCTCGTTGTCGTCAACCTCACCGATAAATCCGCCGGCCTGCCGGGAGAAGTGGCGGAGCTGCTCGGCGATGGCGTCGCGGAATCGCAAATACTGCTCAGCACTTATGATGTTGCGCATGGCGTGAGGTCGATCGCTCGTGGCGAGCTTGCTCGTTGGGAGGGAGTCGTGATTCAGCTCTAATGACTCAAGCTGACTTCATGTTCACGCTCGACCTTACCCTGGTTGAGTGTGAACATGAAGTCAATGTCAGGGGCGTGTCTATCTCCCGGAGTGGCGTCTCTTAATGGGGAAGTCGATGTCCGTCAAATGTGAATTGGAGAACACTGGCTGGTGCCGCTCACGGTGTTCTCGCTTTCCCGTGTGGGGCTGATACATATTGTAGTTTGCCGTGATGCAAGGATGCTTCGTTGTGTATTTATTGTCAATAAGCATTACTGAAAACTGTTGTGTGATGCAAATACAAGCATTTCTGTCTTTTGTGAATACTCTATGTTTGGCTAAATTGCAATGCTTTGGCATTGTTTGTAGCTTGCTTCTGATTTAAATGTAAGGAAACTTGACAAAAAAGGATTACGTAGGTATGCTGTGACTATCCGGTGCAAGGAGGTGCCGGAATAATCTCACGAAGGAGAGAGATATGCGATCCCACACTCAGCGTTTGATGGTTTGCGCAGCTTCTTTCGCGGCTCTGTGCATGGGTCTTGCAGGATGCGGTTCCAATACGGCCAGCACCGGCGGGGATTCCGGGGAGGTCGTCAACCTCACGTACATGCACCGTCTTCCGGATTCCGAAGGCATGACCTTGGTCAAAGACATTGTTGCCAAGTGGAACAAGGATCATCCGAACATTCAGGTCAAGGCCACCAAGTTCGATGGTGCCGCACAAGATATGATCAAGAAGCTGGAAACCGACGTCAAGGCCGGCAATGCTCCGGATCTTGCACAGGTCGGCTACGCCGAAGTGCCTGAGGTGTTCACCAAGGGCTTGCTCGAAGACGTGACCGAAGAGGCCGCGAAGTACAAGAGTGACTTCGCCGAAGGCCCATATTCCATGATGCAGGTTGATGGCAAGACCTACGGCCTGCCGCAAGATACCGGCCCGCTTGTGTACTTCTACAACCAGAAGGCTTTCGATGAGCTGGGCATCAAGGTTCCCAAAACCAAGGATGAGCTGATCGAAGCGGCAAAGACCGCAGCCGCGTCCGGCAAGTACATCATGGATTACGAAGCCGATGAGGCCGGCAACATCTTCGCAGGTTTGGCAAATGCTTCCGACCCGTGGTACACCGTCAAGAACGACGCTTGGGTGGTCAACACCAACGGCAGCGGTTCGCAGGCTTTTGCTGAAACCTTCCAGGAACTGATCGACAACAAGGCCACGCTGACCAACCCGCGTTGGGTGCCGTCGTTCGACGCATCCCTGCAGGATGGCACGCTGATCGGCAACATCGGCGCCGCTTGGGAGGCTCCGCTATTCAAGGACTCCGCAGGAGACACCGGCAAGGGTGACTGGCGTGTCACCCAGATCGGTGACTGGTTCGGCAATGGCACCAGCACCGGCCCTGACGGTGGTTCCGGCGTCGCAGTGCTCAAGGGTTGTGAGCACAAGGCCGAAGCCATGGAATTCCTCGACTGGTTCAACACTCAGGTTGAGGATCTGACCTCCCAAGGTCTGATTGTGGCCGCCAGCACCGAAACCGCGAAGACCCCTGAATCCTGGAACGAATTCTACGGCGGCCAAGACGTGATGAAGGAATTCGCTACTGCCAACGACAACATGGTCGCATTCAACTACATGCCGGGCTACTCCGCGGTCTCCGCAGCTATGCAGGAAGCCGCCGACAAGGCAGCCGACGGTTCCGGCAAGGTGGCGGACGTGTTCCCTGTGGCACAGCAGACCTCCATCGACACCCTCAAGAACTACGGCCTGTCCGTAGCGAAGTGATCAACGTATGGAACCAGGGATCACCCGCTCTGATTCCATAACCCCTCCAACGACGGTGTGGAGCCAACGCAACACACGGCTCCACACCGTTCCTTATGAAAATATTCCTTGTGAATATTCCCTATGAATCGATCTAGCTGATTCGACGGAGCGGCTGAAACCGGCACTCCTCTCCCGTGATGACGATTTGGATACGGCGATTCGAACTGTGAAAGATGCCATCAACGATGAATGGCATCCGATGCGAAAGATAGGTACATCATGACTGCAACAACGCAAGCGGCGAAACCAAAGCGCACTGATGCGCAACGCCGCGAGAATCGAACAGGATGGGCGTTCATGGCGCCATTCGGCATACTGTTCGCCATTGTATTCATCATCCCGATTTTCTATGCCATCTATTCCAGCTTCTTCCGTCAGGTCACCGAGGGCGGCGGCGCGTACGGCGGCGGCGAATTGGTGAATAAATTCGTAGGATTCCAGAATTTCGAGTACGTGCTTACGTCCGGCAATTTTTGGTCCGGTGTGGGCAGGGTGCTGATTTACACCCTCATTCAGGTGCCGCTGATGATCATCATCGCGTTGGCTTTGGCGATGGTCATCGATTCGTTCGTGGTCAAGCACATCACGGGTTTCCGTCTCGGCTACTTCCTGCCGTACGCCATTCCAGGTGTGGTCGCATCCATCATTTGGGTGTACCTGTATAACGGTCAGATTTCGCCGATCGTCAAAGGTCTTGCGGCCATCGGAATAAACGTTGATTTCTTCAGCAAGAACGTTGTGCTCGCTTCCATGGCAAACATCACCACATGGACGTTCACCGGCTACAACATGCTGATTTTCTTGGCCGCACTGCAGGCGATTCCGCACGAACTGTACGAAGCCGCACGCATTGATGGCGCAAGTGGATGGCAGATCTCCATGCGCATCAAACTGCCGAACGTGCGTTCCGCGGCGCTGCTGTCCATGTTGCTGTCCATCGTCGGCACAATCCAGCTATTCAACGAACCGCAGATCATGCAGACCGCCGATCCGGGCATCTCCAAAACCTATACGCCAATGATGATGGCCATGAACACTTCCCAAGGCACGCTGACTCCGGGCGGTGACGGACCCGCATCGGCGGTCGCCATCGTCATGGCACTGATCGCAGGCGTTCTCGCCATGATCTACGCACTGGTCGAGAGGAAGGCGAACGAACAATGAGCAACGCAGTCGCAGCAAGAAAAGACGAACGCGCCCGCAGAAAAGCGGAACGCATGATGGAAAAGCAACGCGAAGCGGCCGAACACGATCTGCCGCGCTCCATGCGCCCATCGCCGATCACCAAAACCATTACCGTGATCGTGCTCGTCGTAGCGCTGATCTACTTCCTCTTCCCAATCTATTGGGCCATCATCGCATCCACCAAAACACCATCGCAGCTGACCAGCAGCAACGGATTGTGGTTCGCCGTCGGACTTGACCAGATTCCCGACGCCATCGCAACCAACTATTCGAAGCTTATGGGGTGGACCCGTGGCCAATTCTGGCGTTGGGTGCTGAATTCCCTGATCTACTCCGGGGTTTCCGCACTGATCGGCACCATCATTTCGGTGATGGCAGGCTATGCCACCGCAAAATTCAACTTCCGTGGCAAGGCCATCGCCATCGGCGTGGTCATGGGATGCATGCTGATGCCGGTCGCACTGCTCACCATTCCGCAGTACTCCATCTTCCACGCACTGCACCTGACCAACACCATGCTGGCGATCATCATCCCGTGCTGCGTTTCGCCATTCGGCTTCTTCCTCGGACGCGTGTACGCGCAAACCTCCGTACCGAACGAACTGCTGGAAGCGGCCCGCATCGACGGCGCCGGTGAAGCGAGAATCTTCTTCACCATCGTGCTCCGACTGCTCGCCCCAGCCATGGTGACCATCTTCCTGTTCCTCTTCGTGGGAACGTGGAACAACTTCCTGCTGCCGTTGATGATGGTTTCCTCCGACACCCTCAAGCCGGTCACGCTCGGCCTGTATGGCATGGTATCGCTCGCAACCTTCAACGATCGTGGATCGCTGATGATGGGCGCACTGCTCGGCGTACTGCCGGTGATCGTGCTCTTCCTCGGCTTGCAGCGCTACTGGCAGGCCGGCCTCGCGGCAGGCGCAGTCAAGGGTTGACGGGCATCCATCCAACTCCATGCGTGGCATGCAAACGCCACGCATGGAGTTGGATCAACAGAACAACCGTAATCCGGGCCCCACTATTTCAGGCAGGTACATGCAATGAACGCAAGACTGCACCATAACGGCCGTTCGCAAGGATGCGTCGGCATCGACATCGGCGGAACGAAAATCGAAGGCGTGCTGCTCGACGCAACAGACCACGTCATCGACGTCTGCCGTATGCCATCGCACTCCGGTGAAAGCAATGTCGTAACCGACATCGTGCGCGTCGCCCGCATACTGTCCAACGAAGCGCTGCCCATCGGCATTGGCATTCCAGGGCAGGTGAACTGCGCAACCGGGCAAGTGAGCAACGTCGTCAATCTTGATATTGAAACGTTGGAACTTGGCGAACGCGTCAGCGCAATCATGCACGCTCCGGTGCACGTGGAAAACGATGTGAACGCGGCTGCGGTCGGAGCCGCGGAATTCGTGGAACAAGTCGACGGCAACGCAACCGTCGTATTCCTCAACTTCGGCACGGGACTGGCCGCAGGACTCGTGCGCGGCGGGCAAGCCGAACACGGGTACAGCGGATCCATCGGCGAAATCGGGCACCTACCCATCGACCCCAACGGATTCGAATGCCCATGCGGGCAGCGTGGATGCTTGGAAACCGTGGCATCCGGCGGGGCCGTGGCAAAACTTTGGCCCTCCGCAAACCCGCCCATGCCTGATCTCATCCGCAAAGCGCGGCAAGGAGACGGGCATGCCAACGACGTGCTCGCCATGGTGGCCCACGCCATGGGCGACACCATCCAAATCGTCGCGCAAGCCTACGATCCGCAACGCATCGTCATTGGCGGAGGCATGGCGAAAACCGGTGACGCACTCATCGAAGTCATCCAAGCCGAACTGAGCCGCAGAGCCGAAGGATGCCGATTCCTGACCACACTTGACATCGCATCGAACATCAGAATCGCAGCCATTGACCAACCAATCGGCGCAATCGGCGCGGCGCTCGCGGCAAAACGAGCGCAACCGCAATCGTGAATGCGTGATACTTCAGGCAGACTGGAACAAGCGCAACAATTCCGGAAATCCAGATCCGGCAATCCCGGCAATCCGAGAATCACAATCGAGAATTGAAATCGATAATCGACAATCGAAAGGCGAATCGATGGCAAGCGAGAACACCCGCAAATGGGCGATCATTCCCGAACCGAACAGCATGACGGTCGGCGAAGGCACGGTGCTGTTGCCCTATGCGGGGCGCGTGAACGAATCCATTGCGATTGGCGATGGCGATTTCCTGCTTGCGCATCAGCTTGTTGCCGACATACGTTCCGCGACAGGCACTGATTGGGATATTGCGACGGGCGATATGTGGTCGGGCTTCATCAGATTGCGTATTGCGGATTCGTGGGATTTCGATTCGCAGGATGGCGGTACCGCCGGCGCATACACGCTGACTATCAACACTGACGGCATTACGATTACCAGTTGCGATTTCGAGGGCGTGCGCAACGGTGTGCAGACCCTGCGCCAACTCATACGGCAAAACGGTGCCGTGCTACCAGTGCTTCAGATCGAAGATGCTCCCGCATATCGGATCAGGGGATATTACTTGGATGCGACGCGCGGCCGCGTGCCAACGCTCGCATGGCTCAAACAGTGGGCCGACAAACTCTGCCTCTACAAATACAACCAATTGCAGCTGTACATCGAGCATACGTTCGCATTCGACGGCATGAGCGAAACATGGCGCGGATCAAGCCCGCTCACGCCGGCAGACACACTCGAATTCGACCAATACTGCGCGAACCTTGGCATCGAACTCGTGCCGTCAGTCTCCACATTCGGACACCAATATGTGGCCATGCGCACGCAGGAACTGCGCGAACTCGGCGAATTCCCCGAAGACGCAGACCGGCCGTTCAGCTTCATCGAACGCATGAGGCACCACACACTCAACGTCGCCGACGATCGAGCCTTCGCATTCTCTGCGCAACTGGTCGACTCGTATCTGCAACTTTTCCGTTCGAAGCGATTCAACATCTGCGCCGACGAAACCTTCGACCTCGGCAAAGGCAAGTCGAAGCAGGAAGCGCAACGTGTGGGCGTCGCAACGTTGTACGCAACATACGTGGGCAAACTCTGCGAACACCTGTCTAAGCAGGGCCGCGAACCCATGTTCTGGGGAGACATCGCCATCGAAATGCCGGAAATCCTTGAAACCCTGCCGAACAATGTCACCCTGCTGAACTGGCAGTACGAACCGGAAGCGACCGACGAAAAAATCCAACTCGTGGCGCAAGCCGGAGCCAAACAAATCGTATGCCCGGCCGTATGGGGGTGGAATGCGCTGCTCCCGCGCATCGACGATGCGTGGAACAACATCGCACGCATCGCACGCTACGGCCTCGACTGCGGTGCGGAAGGCATGCTCGTCACCGATTGGGGCGATTTTGGGCATGTCAACGATCCGCGCATGGCCGTGCCCGGCATGATATTCGGTGCGCAATATGCGTGGAATCCTGCCGGAGATACTGCCGAAAATGATTTGCTTGAGCGTATTTCGCGCGTCGAATATGGCGATTGCAGCGCACGATTCGTTGCATTGCTTCGTAACGCTTCCGCGCAAGCCGTATTCACTTGGCGTGAGCTTGTGGAATATCTCGAATTGGATGACGGCACGGGAAACTGCAATACCGATGTTGCGCAAACCATTCCCTGCCTGGCCGATCGCTTGGTTGATCATTTATCTGACTGTGGAAACGCAATGACTGTGCGTGAAGCACGCAATCGCATGATGCGCAATATGGCAACGACAATCGAACGAATTCCGCAAGCCAATCGTGCATTGCAACAATGCATGGTCGACATCGCGCCGATTGCGGCACATATGGGGAATCCGGGCATTACTGCTGCCGTACGCATCGCCATGGAAGGGCAGCTGCTGCTCAATCGAGTGGGATTCGCGCTCGCCGAAGCGCATGACGTGCGTGATGCGCATGACGCTGGCGATTGGCGGCCTTCCGATTATCGTGCGCTGGCACGCGAGCTCGAATGCTGGTGCGAGGCCTATGCGAAGGAATGGAACGCGACAAGCCAACCGTCGGAACTGCATCGCATTCAGGAAACCGTGTGGAAAGCAGCCGACGAGCTTCGCCGAATCAGCAAATAAATCATCAAACAAATCCTCAAGAAATCAGCAAAACGAAAAACGTCAATCCAATGCCAATGAAAGGAACATCATGACCGAAGTCATCATCGTGAAAAACGAGCGCGAAGCAGGCGATATTTACGGCCGTTCAGTCGCCGATCTCATCAAAACCAAGCCGAATGCGGTGCTGGGACTGGCAACCGGATCCAGTCCGCTCGCCGCATACCAGTCGCTCGCACGCATTGTGCACAGCGAGCATATTGACGTATCGCAGGTGCGTGGTTTCGCATTGGACGAATATTTGGGATTGCCGCTTGATCACCCGCAGTCATATCATTCCACCATTCACCGCACGGTTGTGGAACCGCTTGGACTGAACCCTGATTTGGTGCACGTGCCTGGTGACGTGCTCGACGGGGCGCCGCTGAGCGACGGCGAACGCATTGCGGCTGCCGGCCCCGCCTACGATAAGGCAATCGAAGAGGCCGGTGGCATAGATGTGCAGATTCTGGGCATTGGCACGGATGGGCATGTGGGCTTCAATGAGCCGGGATCGTCGCTTGCTTCCGGCACGCGCGTCAAAACGTTGGTTGAGCAGACGCGCATCGATAACGCCCGATTCTTTGACGACGACATCGACAAGGTGCCTACGCATTGCATCACGCAGGGTATCGGCACGATTCTCAAAGCCCGCCACTTGGTGCTGCTGGCCTTCGGTTCGGGCAAGGCCGAGGCTGTGGCCGAAACGGTGGAGGGCGGTGTGAGTGCGTTCTGCCCGGCGTCCGCGCTGCAAATGCATCCGCACGCCACCATCATTGTGGACGAGGAGGCCGCGAGCCGCCTGCGTCACAAGGACTACTACCGTTACGCCTACGCCCACAAGCCCGCCTGGCAGCACATCTGATTGCTGCTCCGCAGTCGGTGTCCGCTAGCGTCCGGATTCTTCCACTCGCTGGAACATTCTGGACGTTTTTCGGCCTTCCAGCGGGAGGATTCCTCCACTCGCTGGAAGGTTTTGGGCAGTACGGGGGTATTTGGCAGTCCAGATTCCTCCACTGGCTGGAGGAATTGGGACTCTGAGGTGGCTGTTAGCGGGAGGATTTCTCCACTGACTGGAAGGATTGGGTTGCTGATGGGCTTGTCAGCGGGGTAATTCTTCCACTGACTGGAAGAATTGGATGCTAATTGAGGAATATGGCTGTGAGTGAATTGGAAGGTATGAAGATGGAACAGTCTCGTGAGCGGTTTGCGAATGAGATGGACGTTGCGTTAGCGCAGTCGGCCCGTCCGTTTGCGATTCATAATGCGCGCAAAGTCGATGCGCGAGGTGTTGCGGAACATTATTGGCTGGTTTCCGATGGTAGCGCGATTATTGCGACTGGGAATCGGGACGCTGATTTTGCTGCGGCTTGCGCAAGCGTCGGTTTGGATGCCGATGCTGATTCCGATTCGGTCAGTTCGGCTGATTCCGGCAATGCCATGACCGGTTCGGCCGGTTCCGTAACCGACGCTGCAGGTCGCATGATGACTCCCGGTTATGTTGACATTCATGCGCACGGTTCGTGGGGCAGTTCCTTCGATGATGGCGTGCAGGGCATACGTTTGGCTCGTGCGGGTCACATGATGCACGGCACCACCCGCCAAGTGCTCAGTTTAATCACCAATCCGCTTGACGTGATGTGCGCCAATCTCGAAACCGTGCACGGCATGATGAGCGCCCGCCCTGACATTCTCGGCGCGCATCTGGAAGGACCGTTCCTTGCGCTGTCTCGCAAGGGTGCGCATGATCCGGAATGTTTGAAGGATCCGGTTCCCGAATATGTTGATCGGCTTTTGCAAGCGGCAGGCGGCTGTCTGCGTCAGATCACCATCGCCCCCGAATTGCCGCACGGCATTGATGCGATTCGTCGCTTCGCGGCGGCCGGAGTGGTTCCTGCGGTAGGACATTGCGATGCCGATTATGCGACCGCTCGCAAGGGTTTCGACGCGGGCGCGGGCATTATGACGCACATGTTCAATGCGATGAATGGCTTGCATCATCGCGAGCCTGGTCCAATTCCGGCTGCTGTTGAGGATCCACGCGTCACTATCGAGTTGATCAATGATGGTTTTCATGTGCAGAATCCGATGGTGCGTTTGGGATTTGGTTTCGCACCGCATCGCACGGCATTCGTGACTGATGCCATGGCTGCTACCGACTGCCCGGACGGTCATTATCTGCTGGGTGCGTTGGATGTGGATGTGATCGATGGTCACGCTCGGCTCGTGTCGAATGGTGCGATTGCCGGTTCCACGCTGACGTTGGAAAAGGCTGTTCAGCGTGCGGTGCTCGAATTGGGATTCATGCCCGCCGACGCGGTGGAGGCCGCCACGTTGACTCCGGCCAAAGCATTCGGTTTCGACCGCGCGAACCCGGTCACCAAGCAACCTCTCGGTCTGCTTGCTCCCGGCTACGCTGCCGACGTGCTTCTGCTCGATCCCGCCACCTGGTCCGTCACCCACGTCTGGTGTGACGCTCGCCCTCTCCGCTAAAGCGAGATTACTGAAGCACAATTGCAGGGCCGGCTCCGCAACAGGATGCCGGCCCTTGCCGTATCTCAAGTTTTTATATTTAGTCTTGCGGGGTGAAGCTGTCGCGTGCGACGAGACTGGTGGAGATTCGCATATGCTGGCTGATTTTGCGGTCGGCGGTCAGCGCTTCGGCAAGCATAAGCACCGCGGCTTTCGCAAGCTCGTCCTGGCTAATGTCGTACGACGACAATGCGGGAGACGTGTATTTTGCGATCTCCTGATTGTTGATGCTGATCACTTTGATATCTCGCGGCACCATCACATTTTCGGTGGCAAATGCCTGCAGCACGCCAACCGCCAACGGATCGGCTGCGACGATTACCGCGTCGGGCAGATCGTCCGCATGATCCTGCACCAACTGACGCCCCTGCAAACGGCCGTTTTCCACAGTGAACGGGCCGTCCGCATACACCAATCCTTGCGCATCCAATCCCAAGCGCAACGCCCAATTGCGGAATGCGAACGTACGAATATCTTCCGGATATTCATGCTTGCCCATAATGTTGCCCAAGCCGCCAATGAAGCCGATCCGAGAGCAACCCGACCCCATAAGCGCGTCGATCGCATCCAATATGGTTTGTTCCAAATCCGGCTGTACCGAATCGAACAATGCCGGCGCAGGATTGATGTCGATGAATACGCCGTGGGGGAGCTTCTTATGCAAGCGGTGAAGCGTCTTGTGATTTAGTGGAGACGGGCCGATCGAAATAAATCCCGCGTATTTATCGGCATCGGCGATCAGCGAATCCACGTCCTCGTGCATGGTCACGTTCATACGCTGCTCTTCGGCATGCTTGACGAGCACTTCGCGCAGCTCGTCGAAATACGCGTCCTGCAAGCCCTTGTCGGGTACGACATTGTCGAGAATCGCAACATCCTGCGGAATGGTGATGCGCTGGTATTGCGGTACGTTCTTGTATCCCATTTCCAGACTGGCGTTTAGAATCTTCTCGCGGGTGGAATCCTTCACCGAAAAAGTGGGATCGTCCTTCAAAACCCTGGAAACAGTGGCTTGGGAGAAACCTACCCGTTTCGCTATCTCTCTGATAGTGGCCATGTGAATCCTCCTCAAAGCCATCGTTGGCTAAACACATTTACTAATTAATTTAGCATATATGCCTCCATCCTGCCGTATTCCCTCTAAGCGTTTCACGAGATGAAGCAATCGTGCGACAAACGAGACTCCTCTTTACTCAGCTTGCCTCGGGGCGGCTTCGGGCAATGAAGTGCCCATGGTTTCGAGGCGCATGAGGAACTCGTTGGCGCTCATGGCGTTGCTCAACAGCGTGCCCTCGGCGAGCGTGCCTCCGATGGAACGGATGAACTCAACCTGGTCCAGGGACTCCACGCCATCGAACACCACATGGAACGCATCGTTATCGCGCGAAATCTCGAGCGTGCGCTGCATGATCTGCTTTGCGCGAGGCGTACGGAAATCGCGAACCACCGTCTTGTCGAATCGTGCGAAATCCAATGGCAGATGCGCGAACGCGGCAACCTCCGAATACGTGGTGCCAGCATTGGTCAAACCCAACTCGACGTTCGGCAAAGCGGCAAGAGCGGCAACCTCATCATCAACTTCATCATGCACCACATGAATGGCATGCGATCCCAGCTGCAGGCCGAAACGCAGCTGTGGCTGCTCATGAGTCAACTGCTCCAAGCGCTCGTGGAAGATGGACGCGCCTAATTCCGAACCATTCATGCAAATGTCCACAATATCCAATTCGGGTGCCACCTTGCGGAATGCGGTCATGTCTTTCACGCAGGTTTCCAGCACGTCGAGCGTCAGCTGCACGCTCATGTTGAGACGATGCGCTTCAGCCGTTACGAAATACGGTGCCAGCGTACGGCCCTTCGCGTCATGCACGCACACAATCGTATCCAGCGAAGTGATACGTTTCGTATTCACATCGAAAATCGGCTGGTAGAGCACGGAAATCGTATTGTCTTCGATCGCATGGCGAAGCACGTCGGAAGCGTTGAAATAGTCTCCCGAACCATTCTGCGCGGCGAGCGTGGACGTCATGCCGTCGACTACGGGCAGATTGGAGCTCTCCGACTCGTAGATGTGCGCGCTCGCATCGGCGAGGAGCACGGAGAAGCCGTCTGTCGCGTTCGAGAACGAAATGCTGCTCGATACGTCCACGGAAACCTCGCCTTCTTCGGTGTACACCGGCATGACGGCGAGATTGCGCATGCGCGTGGCCAACTCCTCCACATCGCTGGTTGACGTCACATCGGTTACGATCATGGCGAATTCCGCGCCGTTCACGCGCGAAAGCGTGGCGTTTTCCGGTAGCAGCTGGCTTAAACGCATGCCCACGGATCGCAGCACGGCATTGCCGATTTTGCGTCCATAATGTTCGTTGACGGTGCGCAAATGCTCCACGCCGAAATACACCACGGCAACCAGATTATGCACATTCTCGGTTTGCAGGCTCTTCAAATGCCCGATGAACGCACGATACGTGAGTGCTCCAGTCAGCGTATCCGTTTCCGATTCGGTGCGCAGCAGCGTCACTTCCTTGTTCACGCGTAACGATTCGGTAAGCACTTCGCCGCAGGTGAGCAATATCGTCTCGTCGGTCGACATGAACGGACGATTCCAAATACTGCGTTCCATCGCGAGATAATACTGTCGCGAGCCGGTGGAAATAGGCGCGGAATAGCGGTAGGAATACCCTCTTTTATCAAGATTGTTTGCATTGCTGATGAAACAGCGCATGCGGGTGAGGCCACGATTGATGCGTCTTACGACGGTCTCTTCCGGCACTTGATTCGGCAACGGCAGCGCGTCGCTCACATTCGCTATGCATTTCAACGCACTTCGGGATCGCGTGAGCCGGCTCATCGTATCGACCGTCATCAGCAACAGCGAGTAGGCGATCAGTGCCAGCATGAACACGGAAAGTACGGTGGCAGTATCCGAGCCAATATTGGCGAACTCCAGAATTTCAGGAATCCACACAATCGCCATCAAATCAGCCAAAGCCATGGCAAGAATGTGAGACAGCGAATACTCGCGCATGGCTTTACGAATTGGAATTTGTACAAAAAAGAACGTTACAATATCACAAATCAATCGAATAATCGGCACTGCAACAGTCATAATCAGTAATGGCAGCAACCAATGCTGGAATTGATAAGGATTAATCGCAGCATTGACGGAATTCTGGCTGATGATAATTGACAGTACGTGAGAAGTGTTCGCAAATAATATTTTGATCAGTGGGATTGGCGCAAGCGTGGTTCCGGCGCGAAGAATGCCGATTTTCAGACTGCGTGCGGTGATGATCGACGTGATGATGGTAATGATGATCAGGAACATGGCCACGTCGGGAAAATAGCCGGTTACCAGCAGTATGACGGTCAACGGTGGCAGCACGGTGTGTTCGGCGGCAACGCGATACGACGAACGCTTTTTGTGGTAGATCAGGCACAGCAGAAAACACAGCGACCATATGCAGATGCGCGCAGGGTCTTCCATAAGTTGCTGCACGCCTTCCTGTGCATGGAATGCGATTGCGGCCGCAATGCACAACGCATAGATGATGGCCAGAATGGTGAGTCTGGCTGGTTTTCTGATGCCGTCTTTTGGCTGGCTGCCGGTGGCTGCCTGATGCTTTGATTGCTTCGATGTCATGATTGCCTGATTTCGTTCCCCTGTTGCGTGCCACTTTTACTGAAAAGTAGCGACTGCCTTGTGTTCCTGCCTTGTATTGTGTCTGTGGTTGCGTCTCGCTGTGGCAAGTGTTTATAACACCGGTCCGATGATGCGCCACGGTGCGTTCGTGCCTTCCTCAGCGCTGTCCGGCTGCTCGTTTTCGTTGTTGCCCAACGATTCGTAGATATTGCCGTTCCAGATCACCTTGTCGCCTTGCTTGTACAGTACTCCCGGTTCCCACGTGGGGTAGGCCTGCTGCGAGGAATTCCAACGTGCATTGTCGAAATCGACGAGCGTGCCCGGTGTGCCTCGGAAGCCCGAGCCCAAGGTGGTGGCGAATTCGCCGTCCGTCTGTTTCATGCCGCTGCAGAACGTTTTGAGCGTGTTGGTGTTCGTATAGTTTTCGCCGCATTGCTGGTCGCGATTCAGCGACCACATGCTTAAGTGGCCCAGGCTTGTTTCCAGCGCGAACGTGTTGATTTCGCGCGCATTGTCGAGCGTGAAATACTCGTTTTTGGTGTCGTTCTGGCCGATGAGCACGGTGGCTCCCAGCAGCTCCCAGATCTGATGGTCGCTGAAGAGTTTGCCGCGACTGTACAGTAACGTTTTATATTGCGCGTGGGCCGCGTTCAGCGAACTTTTGATCAGCGTGGATTGTGTGATCGACGTGGATGCCACGTTGAAATCCATGGTCATGAGATTCACGGTGGAGAGCGTCACGCCAGCGTCCAGAAACGCATTCACGGTTTGCATTCCTTGCATTGTAAGGCCTTTCGCGTCAGCTGGAAGCGTCAGGCTGATGATCAGATCGTGACTGGTATCGTCTTTCCCTTTGTTTTTGGCTTTTTCGTTGGCGATGAGTTTTGCCACGGCTTGCGCTCGCCGGGTTGCGGTTTCGCTGTAGCCGTCGAGATTCTTGTTTTCGATATCGAAGTCGAGCGAGGTGATGTGATAGCGGTCGATCACCTGCTGGTATGCGTCGGCAAGGGAATCGACGTCGGAACATGCGCTGGCAAGTTCGGTGCCGTTCTGCCCGCCGAAGCTGACGGTTACCGTGCGATCGGTTTTGTAGGTTTGCGCGATACGGCTGTCGAGATCGAGCGTGGAGGCCGCTTCGTCGAGCGTGTAGTAGCCGCCCCAGCTTGGCTGGCAGCCGTCGCCGGCGGTGACGAATCCGAGAATCACATTCCGGTAGACGTTGCCTACCTTGGATTCGAACTCGTATGAGGGTGTTGCGGTCACGTCCACATAGCCGCCGAACCAGGGTTCCGGCAATTTCTTAGCCGCCGTTCGCGTGAACGTGATCCACGACCATGTGCCGGCCGCGACGAGCGCGATGCACAGTATCGCTATGAACAGTCGGAGGAAGGAAAATCGTCTTCCTGGAAACAGGGGTTTCATCATTCCCTTTCGAAATCGTCAGGTCACCAATGCTGATGGGGACATTGGGGCGTCTAGCAGGCTGTGTCCCGCTGGGCTTCAGTGCATATGCGGGGGATTTTACGGGGGATTAAGCTTTCCTCTCGTGCGCTGTTTTTCTTATATCTCGCTTACAGTTAGGGAGTGTAGTCTGTGGCTAGTACGACGATTTCAACAGTGATGTATGGTTTATGCAGGTGAGGCAGCGCTGATAAGGCAAAGGGGTATATGGTGGCAAAAATAGGGGATTTTGACGGCGATGACCGCAGGCACCAGTGGGGTGCTGAAACCTCCACGCAACCGCTTGCGATCATGCATGCCAAGCCTTCGCCAACGCGCGTTGTGCTTGGCTACGTTGCCATCATCTGCACGGTTGTTTCATGGCTGATCTACATGATCACGATGATTCTGTCGTTGTTCGTCAACAATCCTTCACTCACGTTACGTTTCGTGGTTGAAGGCGTGCTGTACATGACGATTGTGACCACGCTGATTTTCAGCGCGCTCGTCTACTTGACCACACGGCAAGGGGCGCTATACCGTTTCATCCGGCATGAACGCGTGCCTCGGGCGATGCTCGACGACCATTTCGCACACAACTACGATAAGGGAATCACAGTGCTGATTCCTTCGTACGTGGAACAGCCGAAAGTCGTCGAAAAAACGATCTGGTCGGCGGCATTGCAGGAATTTCCCGACCTTGCAGTCGTACTCCTAATCGACGATCCTCCGCATCCTAACAATGACGAAGCGCGAGCGATTCTCAAAGCAAGCCGCGAACTCATGCCGAAAGTATTGGCCGAATTGGCGGCACCTGCGGAACGTTTCACCAAAGCGCGCGACGAAACCGTTGCGGCGCTCGCCGATCAGATGGACGCAAGGCGTAGTGTGGTCGCACGCTGTGCGGAAGACTATCGTGCGGCCGCGCAATGGTTGGAGCATAAGGCCGACACATGGCTGGTCGAAGATCATACCGACGATTTCTTCTGCGACCAGGTATTGCGCGGTCTTGCACGCGACCTGCGTTTGACGGAACAGGCGTTGAACGAATCGATCACCCTGCAGCAGCATGTCGACGCGAATCGCATTCTGCAACTGTACGAACGTTTGGTACGCATTTTCACCGCAAAAGGATGGTCGTTCGAACGCAAGCTGTATGCGTCGACCTCCCGTGAAGGCAACAAAGCCATGAATCTGAATTCGTTCATCGGATTGATGGGGCACTCGCTCAAGCGCGTGGAAACGTCGGACGGGGTGATTCTGCGTGACGTGCGCGAGGGAGAATCTCCCGATTTCGTGATGCGCAATTCCGAATACGTGCTGACGTTGGACGCCGATTCCATGCTGTTGCGCGACTACTGCCTGCGCTTGGTGTACCAGATGGAACAGCCCGGCAATGAGCGCGTGGCCGTGATCCAAACCCCGTATTCCTCGTATCGTGGCGCGCCGACGCGAATCGAACGCATCGCGGCCGCCACCACCGACATTCAGCACATGCTGCATCAGGGCATGACCTACTATGACGCCACGTTCTGGGTAGGTGCGAACGCGGTGATCCGCAAGGCCGCGCTCGACGATATCTGCGTGGTGTCGACTGAGGGCACACGCACGGTGAAAACGTATATTCAGGATCGCACGGTGATCGAAGACACCGAATCCAGTATCGATTTGGGTTATTTCGGCTGGCATTTGGTCAACTATCCGGAGCGGTTGAGCTATAGTGCCACCCCGCCTGATTTCGGTTCGTTGGTGGTGCAGCGGCGGCGTTGGGCGAATGGCGGTCTGCTGATCATCGGCAAATTCTTCCGCATTGTGCACGCGCGGCATCAGCAGGGCAATGATGTGAAGCTGGGTGAGTGGGCGCTGCGCGTGAACTATATGGCGTCCATCGCATGGTCGAGTTTCGGCCTGATGTTCCTCTTGGCATATCCGTTCGACCAGCGGTTGCTGAGCCCGTGGGTGGTGCTCGCGTCGCTGCCGTATTTTGCCACCATGTCGAGCGATTTGAAACGCAACGGGTATAAACGTTCCGATATTTTCCGTATTTACGGCTTCAACATCGTGCTGTTGACGGTGAATCTTTCCGGTACGCTCAAGTCGATTCAGCAGGGCATGACGAACACGAAGATTCCGTTCGCGCGTACGCCGAAAGTCAATAATCGTACCGCTTCTCCGGCATTGTATGTGACGATGCCGTGGGTGATCATCATTTACTCGTGCATGGTGTTCTACGCCGATACGCTTTCGCACAATTGGGGCAACGCGGTGTTCGCCGGCTTCAATGCGATCGTGACGTTCTGGGCGTTGACCGCGTATATCGGCATCTGGCATTCCGTGCAAGACATGGTGGTTGGTCTGGTCCGTTGGTTCTTCGTGCCGATCAAGGAGCCTCAGCAGGAGGCGGCCCGCAAGAAGGCCTCTTGGCGTGACGCCCTCTACTTCGGCGACCGCCAAATGATCTACGAGTCCCGCCCGCTATAGCGTGCTCCCCGTGTCGGTCTGCACTTTCTTCGGGTTTTTGAAAGGACTGTCGTACGATTTCAAAAATCTGACCGCGCGATTCCGAAATAAAGGTAAATTTTCCAATCGTGCGGTCAGCAAATCAAAATCGTGCGACAGGGCTAGAAATCGTATGACGGGAATCGGGATAGTGCGGTTAATAAACCGAAATCGTGCGACGAAATTGCAAAATCGTCAGTCGGGGTTTAAAAAGCCGTGTAGCAGAAAATCTTGTCACGTGTTTGAGTCGAATCTCCGTGAGGCACTGTTGTGGGTGCCGTAAAGTATAAGGAAAAGGGGCGCCGATGATTCAACGTAATAACGATTGGAGCGCTATGCAGCAAAGCTTATATCACGATATGCAGGTCGATTCGTCGGGTGCGTTCGCCGCGCGCAGTCCGCTGGACTCGCTGGCGGTTGCGGCACCAGGGCGCACACGTTGCGTGAACGCCGAGAATCCCACGGGCGGCAAGGGCGCTGCGGCCACTGCAGCCAGTGCACTTGGTCCGTCGCGCAAAGGCAGCCCCTGCATCCAGACCGTAAAAGCGGGGGAGAGCGTCACTTTGATGGATGTGGACGGTCCGGGCATGATCCGTCATATTTGGATGACCGTCACCGACCGCACGTCGTCTACCGGTCCGAACGTGCTTCGTAACCTGATCCTGGAATTCTATTGGGATGGCGAGGAAACCCCGTCCGTGCAATGCCCGATCGGTGACTTCTTCTGCTGCGGCCACGCGCAGGCCTGCCGAGTCAATTCGATGCCGGTGGTGGTCGTACCCAATCGCGGCTTCAACTGCTACTTCTCCATGCCGTTCGAACATGCGCGCATCGTGCTCCGCAACGATCACAACGAAGACGTTCCCGCGTTCTTCTACCAGATCGACTACACCGAATACGATGCGCTTCCGGCCGGCACCATGCGTTTTCATGCGCAGTGGCGTCGCGAGCGCGTCACCGAACTGGCCCGCGACTATGTGGTGCTCGACGGCGTGCATGGTCGTGGCGCGTATATCGGCACGTATTTGGCGCTCACCGCGTTGGAAAGCCGCTGGTGGGGCGAGGGTGAAGTCAAGATGTACATCGATGGGGACGACCAGTATCCCACGTGGTGCAGCACCGGTGCCGAGGATTATTTCGGTGGCGCGTGGAGTTTCGCCGATTTCGACGAGCATGGGCGTATGCATGAGCAGACGTTCTGTGCGCCGTACGTCGGTTTCCCGTTCTATTCGCAGCGTCTCGCCTCGCATCGCGAGAGCGCGTATTGGGATGTGAATACGCCGGTGACCCGCGGATTGTATCGCTGGCACATTCCCGATCCGATTTATTTCGAACATGATTTGCGTGTGGAATGGCAGCAGATCGGTACTGAGGAGGGCGGCAATTTCGAGCGTCAGGACGACGTCGCTTCCGTCGCGTACTGGTATCAGCTCGAGCCGCATACACCGTTCGATCCGATTGGCGATCGTCGCTTCCGTCAGCCCCGCTGATTTTTGCCCCCAAGCTTATGATTTTCGGCCTATCCGGTCGGCTCGGGGGTGTTGTGCTGTCTGCGCGACTTGCGTTCTGCGTCTGCACAACCCGGGTTTTAACCCGATTTTATGGGTTGTGCAGATGCAGGGTGCGGGTTGCGCAGGCGGGAAACGTGACTAGATGGGGTTAGATGTCACGGCGTCTGCTGCGCTGATTATCGTGCGAACGTTCTGCGCATCCAAGAGACAGCCAGCTGCGGCCAGATCTGGATACTCGGTTCAATGCCGTTGACGCCCTGCCATGCGGTTTCCGCAGTGCCCAACGACAGTCCATGCCCGCCTTGCGGGAATAGGTGCGCTTCGATGCTGACTCCGGCTTTCTTGCAAGCGTCGATCAGCATCAGTGTGTTTTCGTATGGCACGGTTTCGTCGGGAACGGTATGCCATGCGAAAACCGGCGGTGTTTTGGCGTCGATATGACGTTCGATCGACACGGATTCAAGTGCTTGTGAATCGTTGCGGCGTTCACCAAGCAGCGAATCGAAACTGCCGCGATGGGCGAGCGGGCCAGACGTGATCACCGGATAGGCGAGCATCAAACCATTCGGACGCACCGCATCCGGATCGTAACCATGAGCGACAAGAACATCGTCGCTGGTGGAGGTGGCGAGATTCGCAGCAAGATGACCGCCTGCGGAAAAGCCAATCACGGCAATCGCATCCGGATCGACATGCCACTCGGCGGCATGCTCACGAATCATCGTCATCGCATCGGCAGCTTCCAACAGCGCAACTGGAAAAACGGAAGGCTTCACCGAATATCGCAGCACAAAAGCGTTGAAACCGGCCGCAAGAAATTGCATCGCAATCGGCTCCGCCTCACGATCCGACGTCATTTCGTAACCGCCGCCCGGAATCACAAGCACAGACGGACGCACACGGTCGGGAACGACTTCTTCGCTGTTATCAAGGCAATATCCGACGAATTTCGCTGCGCTGCCGTCGATGCCGGAAATTTCATATTCGAAATATTTCATATATCCATCATAGGTGGAACACGGCGCACGTTATGCAGGAACTATTTGGTCCCGCTATTTTTCGTACCTTGTGATCCGTGGACGCAAATTGTGCAGTCGGGAGAGTGTGTCCTACTCGAGCAGCCAGTCGAGGATGTTGCGGTGTCGAATGTCTTGGTAGTCGCCGAGCCCGATGGTATCCAAGGTGAGCTGTGTGACGTAGAGGAGACCTCCATATGTGAGATACCGGTCGAACAGCGCATTGTCATTTGCTGTCGGTTGCAATGCATTTCGGTATTCCGAGAAAGACAACGGCAGCATCTTGAGCTCGACATATCGTCCGGTGAAATGGATGATTTTGCGTTTTTTCAGAATCGTCCAGTGAAATGGATGATTTTTGCGGAGTGGGTGAGTGATATAGACGTGCGATTGGGCAAATCGGAAGTAATGTTGCGATCATTCGACGGAATTCACGAATGTGTATGGCCGCTCACATGTCTGATACATTTTTCTCAGCTAATTGGCAGGAACACGTATCATTCCTCCAAGACTCGGGCGCTTATATAGAACATGTCAGCAGTTACGGCGGCTGGCGAGGTTCCTGAAGAACCCCATAACTGAACCCTTCTTCTCTCTTCTCTCTCAGCCGGCGGCCCTTCTTTCCGCCGGCTTTCTTCTTTTCTGAACACGATTCATGCGATTCGTGCGATTCGCGATTTATGTTTCGCGATTTTGCCGAAAAGAGTTGCAAGACAAACGGCCGACCATGCGTGAGTAATGCATGGTCGGCCGTTTGTGATGCTGGTGATTATGCGTGGTCGCGTGCAGGCATTCGTGATTCAGCAGCGCTCGTACGAGAACCTGCGCAGGCGTTCGAAGCATTCCACGCTTTCGTCAAGCCATGGCATGCCGATCACGAACACGTGGCCGAGCGTTTCGTGGCGGCGTGGCTTCGGGTCGAACAGTTCGAAATCGGCTCCCTTGCGGGCCAGTGCGGCAGCAAGCGCCAGATTGTCGGCCTCGAGGAAATCGTCGCCGCAGGTCACGATGAACAGTGGCGGCAGGTTGACGTTGAACGCCAGGCCTTCGGCGGTGAGGAACTTCGGGTCGGCGGTTTCGATGCCGTCGAAGAATTCGACGCCCAGCATCTGTTCGAGTCCGGTACGGCGATTCGGATCGTAGCCTACGGTCAGTTCGCTTCCCATGGTTTCCAACGATGCGGAACTGTAGGCACCGCACACCGGAGCGGCACCGGCGAAACCAATGCCCGAAGGCTCATCCACGCCGAATGCGGCCGCGGCTTCGGCATTGTTTTCAATCGCCAACGTCAGCATGGTCAACGCGCCGCCTGCCGAATCGCCGGTGAGGAACACGGCGTTCGGATTAACCGGATAATCAGTCAAATGCGCCTTGATCCAACGCAATGCCGCCTGAACGTCCGCCAGCTGACCCCTCAAATCGGTTTGCGGGGCCGGTCGGTAGTTCAGTGAGAATACGGCGAAGCCCGTTTCGGCCAGATGCACGTTGAAGTTGCGGTTCAATTCCTTATATCCGTAAGTGAAACCGCCGCCGTGTATATCGATGTACACCGGCAGCGTATGCCCGCAGCGCAGCACCGCATCGTGCGGTAGATACAGGTCGAGCAAATGTCCTCTGCACTGCCCGGCTTCCGTATCGTAGCCACCGTCAGGCAGGTATGGAATATCTTCGATCACGTCGATTGTGTCAGGTGTGTGCCACAGTTCGGAACGCGGGGTGTCAACCGCGATCGCGCCGAAACGCATGTCGAGAATGCCGCGGACGCGTTCTTCGGAAAGGCCTTCGAGATCGCCGTCGGTTTCCGTCCAACGTTCCGCATGGTCGATCATCTCACGGGTGATGCCATATTTTGCCGCGCATTGTGCGCTGAGTTCCTCAATGGTCTGTGTGCTCGTCATCGACGCCGTCCTTTCATGATGTTCATGCGATTGCGGCCGTTCCGTCATCGGAATGCCGCACCTCGATATATCGTACCGGTTCGATATAGAAAGCGCTACTGCGATCACCCATATTCCTTTACGTCCAGAGCGAATTTATGTAACGGTACATGCGTTGATTTTATTGCGATTGCGACACGCCGAAATCACTCACGTTGCATCAAAAAACGGTTCGCATAGAATAAGTCGCGTTTGCGAATCCGAACAGGGGTTTCGACCGAGAGAGACGGCAACGGGACGCTCGACAAACGACGGACGTGAATCGTAACGGCAACGAATGGCCGTAAAAGCAACGCAAAAACGCAAAACCAACCCACGAAAACCCAGACAACCAGCAAACAATCCGAAGGAACGCTACGTATGTACGTCGATCCGAATCGTAATACAGAAGCAGGCAACCTTAAATGGATCCTGCCATACTGCAAACCCGACCTGCCACGAGTGGCCGGCGCGATAGTGCTGTTCTGCGTCAACAACACCATGGCGCTCATCATTCCGCTATTGTCAGGCCTCATCGTGGACCGTGTCATCGTGCAAGGCCAAGTCGACGAACTGACGCGACTGTGCATCATGATGATCGTGTTCACCATCGTGCGCGTCGCCTCGCGCTACGGCTACCAAATGTGGATGGAACGCTTCGGGCAGAACTCCGTATTCCGTCTCGTCAGCGACGAATACGAGAAACTGCACGAACTCGACTTCACCTATTTCAACCACACGCGTACCGGCGACATCATGAGCCGCATGACCTCCGACACCGATGCCATACGCCACGCGCTGAGCTGGGTGAGCTACCAGGTGCTTGACTGCGTGGTCATGTTCATTGGCGCGCTCGCCATGATGTTCACCATCGACTGGCGGCTCGCGCTCGCGCTCGCATGCGTCACGCCGTTCATTTTCATCCTTACGCGCGGACTCTCCACGCACGCAAGACCACTGTTCTTCGCCATCCGCAACTCGCTTGCCGAAATGAACTCAATGGTCGAAGAAAACATCGAAGGCAACCGCGTGGTCAAAGCGTTCGTGCGCGAACCGTATGAAACCGAAAAATTCGACAAACACAACGACGATTACATGCAACGCAACATGGACCAGGCCTACAACAGCCGCAAATACATGCCATGGCTCGACGGTCTCGGCTTCTCACTGCAGCTGATCACGCTTGGATTCGGCGGATTCCTGGTCATCACCGGGCGCATGACCCTCGGCAATCTCGTGGCGTTCAACTCCTACCTGTGGATGATCGACGGGCCGGTACGCCAATCCGGATGGCTGATCAACGACTGGCAGCGATTCAACGCATCCTGCATCAAAATCCGCAAACTGCTCACCGCTCAGTCACGTATTACGGAAAAGCCGGAAAATACGGAAAAACCGGGAGACAGCGCCGACGCGAATCACGCCAGCACAGCGGCTGCAACCGCTGCAACAACCAACACAACCCGCATCGCAGGCAGCATCGACTTCCAGCATGTCAGCTTCGCCTTCCCCGACGAACCAGACACCCTCGTGCTCGAAGACGTCGACTTCCATGTTCCGGCAGGCGCCAAACTCGGCATTCTCGGCGAAACCGGCGCGGGCAAATCCACCCTCGTCAACCTCATCTCCCGCTTCTACGACCCCACCGAAGGCCATGTGCTCATCGACGGCGTCGACGCGCGAGACTGGCCGCTCGCCACACTGCGCTCGCAAGTGTGCGTCGTGGCGCAAGACACGTTCCTGTTCTCCGACACCATCGGCGGCAACATCAGCTTCGGCGCAGGCGAACAACGCGAATACGACGAACAGTACATTCGCCGCATGGCCACCATCGCCGGCGCGGACGGCTTCATCCGCAGCATGCCGGAAGGCTACGATACCGTGGTCGGAGAGCGTGGCGTCGGCCTTTCCGGCGGCCAAAAACAGCGCCTGAGCCTCGCACGCGCGCTCGCCGACAATCCGTCGATCCTCATCATGGACGATACGACCAGCGCCGTCGACATGGAAACGGAAGCGGAAATCCAGCGCCATCTGCGCGAACTGGACGAACAGAAAACCATCGTCACCATCGCACACCGTATTTCATCGGTGAAAGATTCCGATCTGATCCTCGTGCTTGAGCATGGCCGCATTGTGGAGCGCGGCACGCATGACGAACTGGTGGCCGCGCACGGCCGATATTGGGAGATCTACTACAGGCAGCTCGGCTTGCAGGCGGGTCGTTCGCAAGGTTTCGAAGCGTAGGCGCGGGAAAGCAGGAAAGGGGGAAAACCCATGGCAAAACGTAACACATACCGCGAAGATGAAGAGCTGGAAGAACAGATCGACCTGCATGATATTCTGCGCATCGGCGTCTATGTAAAGCCGTATATGTCACGAATCATACGCATTCTTGCCGTCGTCGTCATGATGAGCTGCATTGCGGTAGTCGTGCCATATTTGACGAAAATCATGATTGACAGCGCGATTCCTTCGAAAAATCTCACCTTACTTGGTGAATTAACGGGGTTGATGGCCGTACTTATTGTGATGTATGAGTTTGGATTGCGTTATCGTACCGTCGAAATTACTCGCGTCGGTCAGCTCATGTTGAAAGACATGCGCCGCGATATTTTCACGCATATTCAGACGCTGCCGTTCAGCTATTTCGATTCGCGTCCGCACGGCAAAATCCTGATTCGCGTGGTCAATTATGTGAACACGCTTTCCGACACGTTGAGTTCCGGCCTGATCAATGTGATTTCCGACGTATTCACCTTCCTGATCACGCTGGTGGTCATGTTCGTGGTCGATTGGCGGCTTGCGCTGTTCAGCCTGGTGCTCTTCCCGTTCCTGATCGCGTGGGTGCTGGTATTGCAGCATTTCCAGCGCCGCGCGTATCAGATGTTGTCGAACAAGCAGAGCAATCTCAACGCGTTCATTCACGAGTCGATCACCGGCGTGAAAACCACGCAGACCTTCGCCCAGGAGGCGGCGCAGTTCAAAACCTTCCAAGAGCAGCAAGACGACGTGCGCACCTCGTGGATGAAGGCCGTGCATATCCAGTTCCTCATGTGGCCGGGCATTCAAACCATTTCCGTCATGACGATCGCATTCATCTACTATGTGGGCGTCACGGGCTTCGGCGCGGTGAACGTTTCCACCGGCGTGCTGATCGCGTTCGTTGGCTATGCGAATAATTTCTGGAATCCGGTGATCAGCATCGGCAATTTCTACAATCAGCTGATCACTTGTTCCGCATATCTTGAGCGTATTTTCGAAACGCTTGACGTGCAGCCGGAGATTCGTAACGCGCCTGACGCGACTGAACTGCCGCAAATCGAAGGACGCGTCGATTTCAACGATGTAGTTTTCCGTTACGAGCCTGACGGTCGCAATATTCTCAATCTGGTTGATCTGCATGTTGAGCCAGGCAGCACCGTTGCGTTGGTTGGTCCGACCGGTGCCGGCAAAACCACGATTATCAATCTGCTGTCGCGTTTTTACGACGTTGCAGAAGGTTCGGTCACAATTGATGGTCATGATGTGCGTTCTGTCACATTGGAATCGTTGCGTCGGCAGATGGGCGTCATGCTGCAGGATACGTTCATTTTCTCCGGCAATGTGCGCGAGAACATCCGTTACGGCAAGTTGGATGCGACCGATGCTGAGATCGAAGCGGCCGCGAAGGCGGTGCATGCGCACGAGTTCATTATGGATTTGCCGAACGGATACGACACGGTGGTGGAGGAGCGCGGTTCCACGCTTTCCGCTGGTCAACGTCAGCTGATTGCATTCGCCCGCGTGCTGCTGGCCGATCCGCGCATTCTGATTCTCGACGAGGCCACGTCGAATATCGATACGCGTACCGAAGAGGCACTTCAGGCCGGATTGAACCACCTGCTGAAGGGACGCACGAGCTTCATCATCGCGCACCGACTGTCCACCATCGAGAACGCGGACATGATCTGCTACATCGATCATGGGCAGATCATGGAGCAAGGCAACCACGCCGAGCTGCTCGCCAAGCGTGGCGCCTACTATCGCCTCTACGACTCCCAATACGCCATGATCAAGGTCTAAATGGGCTGATTAGGGCTTGGACTGATTGGCTTGAAATCAGCCTTCCTGCTAGCCGCTTGTCGTTTTTCGGCCGGCGGCTAGCCGCAAATTATCAGGTACGAGGCGGAAGATAGGGAAGTCAGAAAGCAACGCATGTTGCTGCACACGAAGATGACGCGTGAATGCGTCGATGAAACAACGCGGGAAGGTTTGGTATGGCAGTAGAGAAGCCAGTTCTCACCCAGGAGCAGCAAGATGCGGTCGCAGCGCTCGCATCCACCAACGTGTATGCGAAGCAATCGAAATTCAAAACCTTCCGCGAGCTGCCGCCGAAAGACAAGTGGCCGTACTTCAAGCAGAACTTTCTGACCGATGTGCTGATCATTATCGCAGTGGTCGGCTTGGTACTTGCTTTCGTCATCTCGTATGTGACCAAAGGTCCCGAGGCCGAGCTGAGTCTTGAAGGTGTCGATATGGCGGAATATTCCGAACAGATTGATGCGTTGGGCGCTGATTTTGTGAAGACGCAAGGTATTGAAGACGAGCGTCTCGTGCGGACGGATGCCTCCATTGCGATTAGCGAGAATGCCGTGCAAGATGGTTCCGCATCGTTGACGGCTCGCGTTTCGGCAGGTCAGATCAACATGATTGTTGCCGAAACCGATATTTTCGCCGAAGTCAATGATCGCGGCGACATCACCAAACCCGCGGAAGTGATGAGTGCCGCCGATCTTGAGCAGGTCAAGGATGCGCTGGTCGACGCCAAAGGCAATCCGGTTTCCGATGTGAACGACGCTGTCGGATTCGACTTGTCCCATTCGAAAACATGGACTTCCATGAAGGGACTGCCGAAAGAAGGGGTTATTCTCGGATTCAGCAATATCACGGAATCCAAGGATATGCCGATTCAATTCGTGGAATATCTGCAATTCGAGTAGGTATTTGCTGGTCTTCGAACGGTCATTTCAGTTGCTGAATATTTGCTGAATGTGCGTAGACACGCACATCGCGGTTGCCCCGTTTTCCGCTTAAGCTAGTGAGGGTACGTCAAACGATGCACGTCAACGGATAGGCGGCATTCGGAATTCGAAGGAGATGGCAATGGAGAACGGCAATATGACTCCCCTTGTTCCTCGGCAGGATGGGCGCCTTGAATGGGGCAATGGTGTGGTCTCCATGCTGTTTGACATTGCCGCCGATTCCCCCGTTCGCCTCTGCAACGTTGTAGGGCGCAACATGGTTCCGATCGATGGTCGCTTGTCTGACGATGGAAAGCCAGTGGTTGAAAAGGATCCGCGTCCGATTGTTGAGGTGTGTGCCGCCAATACCGGTTCGCAAGACAACCGACTGACGCTGATTGCCACAGTTGCCGGCAGCCAATTGCGATTCGTTTCCGCGCTTGCTTCCGAACCTGAACCAGGTTCCGCCGATCCGTTCCGTTTGGAGATCACGCAGTTCGCGCCGTATGCCGATCTTGAACCGAAAGGTCGTGAATTCGAGCCGACGGCAAGCGAACGTGACGCAGCCGATTCCGCCGCGAATTCCGCGTCCGAGGCGGTTTCCGCCGATTCCAATGCAGGCTTGGTGGTCACTTCCGTATTCGAGGCGTTCCCGAATCTTTCCGCAGTGCGCACCTACACGCGTCTGCAGTCCGCCAGGCAACTGCCGATTGAAGCGGTGTCATCGTTGAATCTGACCGTTCCGATGCGCGTCAACTGCGGCAAGGTGCATCGTTCGAATATTTTCTGGGGCGATGCCGCTTGGGCTGTGGAAAACGATTGGCGTGTTCGTCCGCTGCGTGACACTCAGGTGCGTAACCGCAACCAGAAAATCAATCCTGGTCAGTCTAGTTCGCGTTTTGCCATGAGCTCGACTTCTACATGGAGCTCGGGAGAGCATGAGCCGGCCGGCATTCTGCAGGTGGAAGGTTCGGTACGCCGCGCCCGCGATTTTTCCGTAATGTGGCAGATCGAGCATAACGGTCCGTGGGAGTGGGAAGTCGGCGAGGACGATCCCGGTCTGCACGTCACTGCGTTCGGTCCGGAATATAAGGATCATGGTTGGTTCACCAATCTTGGTGAAGGCAATGATTTCGAGTCCGTTCCTGTGTCGTTTGCTATTGCCGCAGGCGATTGGCAGCAGGCTGTTGCCGAAATGACGTTGCAGCGTCGTGCGCTGCGCATTGCCAAGGCTCGTGAGTTGGGGCGCGTCGATCAGTTCGAGCATACGCAGGGTCTTGTGATCTACAACGATTACATGAATACGCTGTTCGGTGACCCTCGTATTGAGAAGGAACTGCCGCTGATTGAAGGTGCGGCAAGCGTTGGCGCGGATGTTTTCTGCATTGACGCCGGCTGGTACGACAGCACCGACGGCGGCTGGTGGGACATGGTCGGCGAATGGCAGGCCTCCACCAACCGTTTCGGCGACGCCGGTCTGCGCGGTCTTGCCGACACGATTCGTGCTCATGGCATGGGCTTGGGACTGTGGCTCGAACCTGAAGTGATCGGCGTGAAATCGCCGCTTGCGAGCATGTTGCCGGATTCCGCGTTCTTCCAGCGTCATGGTGTTCGCGTGTGCGATTCGGGTCGTTATCTGCTTGATTTCCGTTCTCCCGAAGCGCGAGAGCATGTTACGCGTACTGTTGATCGTTTGATTGACGATTTCGGTGCGGTGTTCTTCAAGTTCGACTACAACACCATTCCCGGCGTCGGCACTGATTTGAATGCCGAGTCCGTTGGCGATGGCCTGCTCGAGCATTGCCGCGCATATGTGGATTGGCTTGACGATCTGCGTCGCCGTCATCCGGATGTGATGATCGAAAACTGCGGTTCCGGTGCCATGCGCGCCGATTACGCGCAGTTGTCCCGCTTGGATTTGCAGTCCACTTCCGACCAGTGCGATCCTCTGATTTATGCTGCGATTGCGGCTGGTGCAGGTATGACGATTCTGCCGGAACAGCAGGGTAATTGGGGTTACGCTCAGCAAGAGATGGATGATGAGACTGCTGTGTTCACGCTTGCTACGGGTGTGCTCGGCAGGCTGTATCTGTCTGGTTTCATCGATCGCATGACGGAGCCGCGTCTTTCACTCGTTCGCGACGCTATCGCCTTACATCGTTGTGTACTTGCCGACCAGCAGCATATGGTGCCGTTCTGGCCGTCCGGACTTCCCGACTTCGACGGCGATTGGCTTGCCGTCGGCTTGCGTCATGTCGAAACGGATATGGGTGACGCGTATGTGTACGGCGAATCCGCTTGGAATGAGCAGGCTGCCGAGCAGAACGATCAGCAACCTCAGCCGGAAGATAAGCCCGACTACATCATCGTGTGGCGTCGCGGCGGCACACCGTCCGTGAACATGCCGTTGGATGCGGATCAAACCATCGAACAGGTGTTCCCGAATCCTGCCGAACCGGACCATGCGCCCAATGCCAAACCGTGGACTATCGAACGCATGGATCCGGAAACGGTTCGTCTGAACGCCGCCACCTCCAAGCAACCCTCCGCCCGCATCTTTGCCATTCGCCGCCGCGACTGATCGGGGCTGAGCCAACCAATCGCTGAAATGCCGTATTTCCGGCTATCGTGCGTTCCGCTGCAATCGGGCGCGGAACGCACGATAGCTATATGATCGCGGTCGTGGATTCACGTTCGACCAACTGATATCCGATGGTTGCGCGGCTCGGCGGCAGCACCGTGCCTGCATCATTGGAATTTCCGGCATTGCTGGAATTATCATTCACTTCGCCGCGTTCGATCCGTTCGACAATCATATCGACCGCGAATTTGGCAAGCTGGTCGAGATCCACTTGGATGGTGCTCAGCGAAGGGGTGGCGTAGGTTCCGGAAGTCACGCCGTCGAATCCGATCACCTTCACGTCTTGCGGCACATGGATGCCATAGTCGGCGAGGCCGCGAATCACGCCGAATGCGGCGAAATCATTGGCGCAGCACACTCCGTCGAACGCGATTGCGGGAATCTTGTCGGTCGTTTCGATCGATCTGCCCGTAATCTTGCCGCTTGCATCGTTGAAATCGGCGGTTCCGGCCGTGCCTGTTTCGCGGTCTCCAGCACCCGCGCCGGCTCCGCAGTCCGTCCTTCGCGCCGCCATGATCCGTTCGGCGATCGCGTGCCCGGCGGTAATGCCTTCGTCGGAGCGACCGCCTTCGAACACCATGGTTTCGTCATATGGCAATCCTGCGTCCAGCAACGCCGCGCACGCTCCTCGAAGTCGCAATGCAAATGCGTTCTGCGCATGCGCCAACTTGGCGCGCGGCACGAACGTATGCCCGACAATCGCAATATTCCGGCATCCCTGGGCGATCAGATACTGCATCGCAGCGCGTTCGCCCTCCTCGTTGGGAAAATTCACGGCATCCACGGTTGGCGTTTCCTCGCATGCGTCGAGCAGTACGAGAGGGCGCCCGCCGTTGAGTTTGGCGAGCGGTAGATTCGTGCCCAATCCGGTGGCGTGCAGAATCTCACCGTCGAAGAGCTGCCCTGAGAACGGATTGCTGGTCAGCGCATGTTCGGCCGCGTCCGGCGAATACTGGGTCTGTTCGATGAACGGCGTGAGTCCGCGTGAGGTGATCTCGCGGCTCAATGTTTGCGTCAGCTTCGAATAGAACGGCGAATCGAATTCGTTGACGATGATGTGAATAATGTTGCTGCGACCTGATTTGAGCATGCTGGCTGTCAGATTGATGCGATAGTCGAGTTTTTTCGCTGCTGCCAGCACTTTGGCCCGCGTCGATTCCTTGACGCCGGCTTTGCCGTGCAGCGCATTCGATGCGGTCATGGGGGAGACGCCGGCTTCCGCCGCCACGTCGCGCAATGTCGGTTTGCCGTTTGCCATGCACCGCTCCTTACAGCCAAGTTTTTCTGTAACGATATTATATATGATGATTTTCTGGTAATCGTTGAAATTTCAAAGAATCACCGATATCCTATCATGATTGTGATTTCTGAAATATGCTATAAAATATGTAACGGTACATATCTGAAGTTTTCCAAGATGATGAAGTCGAACAAGTAAGTCAAGGATGACGTCAGATACTGTAAACGGCACGCTTTTCTAACGTTGTACAAGGAGAAGGCAATGGCGACTACCGAGGATCTGCCAAAAGCATGGCGACCGCCAATGGGCTGGAACAGCTGGGATTCCTACGGCACCACCGTCACCGAAAGCGAAGTGCTTGCCAACGCACGATTCATGGCGGAACACCTGAAAGACGCCGGCTGGGATACGATCGTCGTCGACATCGACTGGTATGACCCGACCGCCCGCGCACACGGTTACAATGCCAATGCGCCGCTGATCCTCGACGAATACGGGCGTCAACTGCCCGACCCTGAACGATTCCCCAGCGCTGCAGACGGGCACGGTTTCGCACCGCTTGCCGAACAGATCCACGCCATGGGACTCAAATTTGGCGTACATATGATGCGAGGCATTCCGCGCTTGGCGGTCGACAACAATCTGCCGGTCAAAGGCACTCCATACACGGCGCAAGAGGTGGCGGACCTTAACCACGTGTGCAAGTGGAATTCAGACAATTATGGGCTGAACCATAACCACTCCGGAGCTCAAGCTTGGTATGACGAACAGCTCGACCTGTTCGCCTCATGGGGGCTTGACTTCCTCAAAGTCGACGACATGCAAACGCCATTCCACAGCGCGGAAATCGCCGCCTACCATAACGCCATCGCCAAAGCTGAAGCGCAATACGGTCGCAGCATCAGCCTGTCGCTCTCGCCGGGCGGTTGGGTGAGCACCGGCTACACCGAATTTCTGCGAGACAGCGCGCAAATGTGGCGTATCAGCGACGATTTATGGGATCGTTGGGAAGACATCTACCAGCAATTCCCGCGTCTTGCGAGGTGGGCGCCGTTCCAGACCACCGGTCATTGGGCTGACGCCGACATGCTGCCGTTGGGGCATATTGGATTGCGGGCCGAACGTGGAGACGATCGCCAAAGCCGCCTCACCGAAGATGAAAGCCGCACGTTGCTTGCCCTCTGGTGCATGGGACGCAGCCCACTTATGGTAGGCGGCGACCTGCCGACCAGTACCAGCGAAACCATTGAACTGCTCGCCAATCCGGCATTGCGCGAAGTCACCGCAGGATCCACCAACAATCACGAAACCGTGTACGAACGCATCTTCGAACGTTGGGATGACGAAAACTCCTACCTTGGGGATCTCGTGGTGTGGGCCGCCGATGCGGCCGACTGGGCGGATGGCACTCCTTCCGCACATTCGGGCGGACATTATGCAGCCATCTTCTGGACCGGCGATCGCGACTACGAACTGCCGGCAACCATCGAGCTGCAATCCATCGTCGGATTAAGCCAACGCAACGATCCGTGGACGATTACCAATCTGTTTGACGACGAAACCAACGCAACTGGCGAAACTGATGTAACCGGCGCACGTATCGAAGGTGAGGGCGAAGATCGAGTCATCCGTGGAACCATACCAGCGCATGGCGTGCTCTGGTTCGCACTCGACCCGCGCTGACGGCAACCAGCAGTCGCTATAAATCGCCATCAATCATCAAATTTCCAACAAAACTCAATGACAAACCACCAACCAAACACAAAAAGGAATGCCATGACCGATACCATCATCGCAACCCTCAACAAGGCAGGTGTGCGCAACATCAGCACCGACCTGTGGGGCATCTTCTACGAAGACATCAGCTACTCCGGCGACGGCGGACTCAACGCCGACCTCGTACAGAACGGCGCATTCGAATACAATCGCGCCGACTCCTCCGACTGGAGCAACTACAGCTTCTGGCGCAAAATCGTGCCCGCCGGCTCCTTCGCAGCCTTCGACGTGCTCACCGACAATCCGGTAGCCGAAGAAAACCCGCACTATGCGTCCGTTGAAGTCGAACAGGCGCCGGCTTCGCTTGAAAATATCGGCTGGGACGGCATGGTCTTCCGTGCCGGCGAAACCTACGATTTCTCCGCATGGATGCGTATTTCCAGCAATTGCGAAGCTTCCGCACTTCCCGTCACCGTCGCTCTGATTGACGACGATGGAAATGCGATTGCAGAACAAGATATCACCGTCGATTCCAACGATTGGCGTAAGCAAGAGGTTTCGCTGACGGTTTCCGGTGAGAGCAATGCCATCGTTGTACATGAAGGCGCTTTGCGACTCACCTTCACCACGGAAGGTACCGTTGATCTTGATTTCGTTACCCTCGAACCACGCACCACCTACAACGGGCTCAAGCATTTCCGTCCCGATTTGGTCAAGGCGCTCGCCGACCTGCAGCCGCGCTTCATGCGCTTCCCGGGCGGCTGCATCACCCACGGTCTTGGCATGGATAACATGTACCACTGGGATCGCACCATCGGTGATGTTGAGCATCGGCCGCACAATTTCAACCTGTGGGGCTACCACCAGTCGTTCCGTATCGGCTACTACGAATACTTGTGCCTGTGCGAAACCATTGGCGCGAAGCCGCTGCCGGTGCTGCCCGCCGCCGTGAGCTGCCAGAACACCAGTCAGGGCCCGGTGCCGATCGCGCAGAAAGACATGCCGGCATACATCGATGAAGTGCTGCATTTGGTCGAATTCTGCAATGGCGATGCCGCGACCACCGAATGGGGTGCCAAGCGTGCCGCCATGGGTCATCCGGAACCGTTCAACCTTGAATATTTGGGCATCGGCAACGAAGATCTCATCGATGACGTGTTCAGGAACCGCTTCCAGCAGATCTTCGACGCGGTCAAGGCCACCTACCCGGATATTGTTGTGGTTGGCACGGTCGGTCCGGCTCCGAGCGGTCCCGACTACGAGGCTGGTTGGCAGTATGCGCGTGAAGCCGGCGTTCCCATCGTTGACGAGCATTCCTATCAGTCCTCCAGCTGGTGGTTCCACAATCTCGACCACTACGACACCACGGATCGTGAGGGCCCGAAGGTGTACTTGGGCGAGTATGGTTCGTGGAACACGCAGCTGATCAACGGTCTTTCCGAAGCGGCGTTCATGGGTCGCATGGAATTGAACGGCGATGCCGTGGTCATGTCTTCGTATGCGCCGCTGTTTGCCAAGAACGGACATCACAGCTGGAATCCTGATCTGATCTACTTCGACAACGAACGTACCTACCTGCCGTACAGCTACTGGGTGCAGCAGATGTATGCCACCACCACGTCCGATACCGCATGGCCGGTCGCGGTGGAAGGCAAGACCACGCTGCGTCGCGAACTGCCACCAACCGTTGGCCTGCGCTTGGAAGGTGCCGCTCACGCCGACATCACCAACTTCAGCGTTGACACCGCTGATGGCCGCCATATCGATCTTGAGGACTGCCATTACGCAGGCAATGGTCCGATGAACACGAGCCTCAACATTGACTCTGACGCCTACACCATCAACGCCACCATCACCTACTATCAGGGTCGTTGGGGCTTGCAGCTGGTCCACGGCGACATCAACGGCAAGAACCACAACATCACCTCCTTCGGTCGTGCTTTCGAAATCAAGGTGGTGCGCGACGGTACCGCCTACAATCTTGACGGCACCGAATGGTCCATGGACGAAGTGTTCCCCGGAACCGTGTGGCAGGTGCGCATCGAAGTGGCCGATCGCGGCGAAAGCATGAAGCTGTATATCGATGGAGAGCTTGTTGCACAGGGTGTTGAGAAGCCGGAAGAGCCCCGCCGTACCGTCACCGTGGCTCGCAATGATGCTGAAGGCGTCACCTACGTGCGTATCGTCAACGCGCTCGACGCTGAAGCCGAGATTGATCTGAACCAAGTGCTTGAAGAGCTTGGTGTTTCCGCGGAATCCCGCGCTTCGGCAACCGCCACCGTGCTCGCCGGAACCGACCCGTACGCCGGTGAAATCGGCAAGGCTTCGCCAACCGTTCCGGTTGAAACCGCAATCGACCTAACCAGCGGCGCCTACACCGCCCCCTCCTGGTCTTTCACCACCCTCACCCTCCATGACTAATCGCGGAAAGCGTTTCAGCGCTACGTCGCAAAACATATGGAGGTGCGTTGGTTAATCCCACTGCCATCGATGAATAACGCGGCTTCCGAAGCAAGACTGCCATCGAGCGTAGGCTGGAGGCATGAGCAAACACCATCGTGACCGCAGCTGGGCGCCAGCACCGCAACCACTTCCCGAGAACGCGCACGTCATCGACAACCACACGCATGTGGCGTCCGTCGTGCCGTTCTCGCGAGCCATGAGCCACGAAGCGCAAGAAAAAGGACAGCCGGAAGTCCCCGTATACAGCGTCGACGAACTGCTGAACCAAGCGCAACAAGTCGGAGTCGAAGGCGTCATCGACTGCGGATGCGAACTGCCGAACCTCATGACGGCCATCGACATGGCACGCGAACACCCCCAAACCGTGCATGCGGCCATCGCCATACACCCCAACGAATCCGTGCTCCACGGTCACCGCGGGGTGCCGGGCCCAGACGGGTTGCCGCTCAAATACAAGCCATGGCACGACACCAGCTTCGAAGACGCCATGGCCGAAGTGCACCGCCTCGCCACCGCCTACCCCAACCAGGTTGTGGCCATCGGCGAGACGGGCATGGACCTCTTCCGCACCGGAGAAGCCGCCAAAGAACTGCAGCGAGAAGCCTTCCGCGCGCACATCGCGCTCGCGAAAGAACTGAACCTGCCCATGCAGATCCATGATCGCGATTCACATAAGGAAGTCATCGAAACGCTGCTGGCGGACGGCGCTCCCGAACGGACCGTGTTCCACAGCTATTCCGGTGATGCCGAAATGGGTGAGATCGCACGTGAAAACGGTTGGTATCTCAGCCTTTCGGGCACATCCAGCTATAAGGGCAACGATGGTATTCGCGAGTCGGCGCGCATTGTCGGATTGAGCCATGTCATGGTCGAAACAGATGCCCCCTACCTAAGTCCGATGCCGTATCGGGGCCGCACCAACGCGCCATACATGATCCCCTACACCCTGCAGTCGTTGGCGAATTATCTCGATAAACCGCTGACGGAAGTCGCGCAGGCAACGCGAAAGACCACGCGCGAAGTGTACGGAATCTGAACAGATTCCGAAAATCGACAGGACGGAAACGATTTATCCGAAAATAAGAGAGAGTAAGAGAAAGACAAGAGGTAAAATAAGAAAAAAACCCACAGGAAGTTTACTTCGTGCGAGATCAAGAATCGCAAGAAACAATGTGAAGATTTGACAAGACTTCGTAAGGCTCCTAACGTGCCTTTTTGCGTTTATTTTGGGGAGTGGGTTGGAAGGCCCGCCACTTGGAGGAAGCGTTATGGCTAACGAGCCAAACGAGGATGAGCCGCTGTTTCACGCAGCCACATACACGCAGGCGCCGAAGGTTTCGCACAAGGTGCTGACCAAGGAAGAGCGACAGGTGCTGATCAAGCAGCACGAGGAGAAACAGCAGGAGGCCGCCAAACTTGACCAGGTGGCCAGCAAGGGTCCCGTCGGTCGTTGGTGGAGCCGTCTGCAATCCGGTCCAAACAGAATCACGCCCGCCATGGCGATCGTGGCGTTGGGCGTGGTATATGGCGATATCGGCACCTCGCCGCTGTACACCATGCAGACGTTCCTCAACGGGCAGGGCGGACTTGCGCATGCCGACCGCGAAGCCGTGCTCGGCGTGCTTTCGTTGGTGTTCTGGTCAATCACGCTTATCACCACCGTCAAATACGTGCTGATTGCCATGCGTATCGACAACAAGGGCGAAGGCGGCATTTTCGCGCTGTACTCGTTGGTTCGAAAGTACGGTGCATGGCTTGCGATTCCTGCCATGCTCGGCGGCGCCGCGTTCCTCGCCGATTCCGTACTCACCCCGGCTGTGTCCATCAGCTCGGCAGTGGAAGGCTTGGAGACGCTGCCAGCTTTTGAAAAACTTTTCACTGAAAACAAGCAGCTGACCCTGATGATCACCGCGGCCATCATTCTGATGCTGTTCTCTGTGCAGTCGCGTGGCACCGAGCGTATCGGCAAGGCGTTCGGTTCGGTCGTGCTTGTCTGGTTCTCGTTCCTGGCGGTTGTCGGCTTGGCGAACCTCAGCCAGTATTGGAGCGTGTTCGCGGCGCTCAACCCCGTGTACGGTGTCAGATTCCTGTTCAGCAGCCATAATGCCGCCGGGCTTGCCATCATGGGTACGGTGTTCCTGTCAACCACCGGTGCCGAAGCGCTTTATTCCGACATGGGTCATGTTGGCCGTGGCAACATCTATTTCACGTGGCCGTTCATCAAAATCGCGCTTGTGCTCTGTTATTTCGGCCAAGGCGCATGGATGCTCAATCATTGGGATGATTCGGCTTACATCCGCACGCACGGTTTGAACCCGTTCTTCGAAATGATGACGCCCAGCGTGCGTTACGTGGCCGTCGTGCTTTCCGTGGTCGCGGGCGTTATCGCATCGCAGGCGTTGATCACCGGCGCGTTCACGATGGTGTCTGAAGCCACCCATCTGAACTGGATGCCGCATCTTCAGGTCCGTTACCCGGCCCGTACCCGCGGCCAGCTGTACATTCCTGTGGTCAATGCGGTGCTTTGCGTTTCCACGCTGTTGGTTTTGGCGCTATTCCGTGATTCCGAGCATATTTCCGCGGCGTATGGTCTGGCGTTGACCATCACCATGATCACTACCACCATTCTGCTTGCCGTCTACATCTGGCATTCGGGGCGTCGTATCGGAGCGGTCGTATTCACCGTGCTGTTCCTTGCGATCCAATTCATGTTCTTCTTCGCTTCCATGGCGAAGTTCCTGCATGGTGGTTGGTTCACGATGCTGCTTACCTTCGCGATTCTGCTGGTTATGTACACGTGGAACGAAGGCACGAAGCTGGAACGTGCGCAGCGTCGCCATATGCAGCCCGCCGAATGCCTACCGGTGCTGAAGCGGTTGCATGATGACGATACGATTCCGTATTTTGCCGACAATATCGTCTATCTCACGTCGGATCCGGAGACGAAGCGTATCGATACCGATATCTTCTTCTCGATTTTCGCCGACCATCCAAAACGTGCCCGCGCTTGGTGGGCTGTTTCCGTCGAGACTGCCGATGAGCCGTTCACCCGCGAGTATTCGGTTGAGAATTTCGGTACGGATTATATGTTCCGTGTTCGCATTCGGCTTGGTTTCAAGGTTTCTCAGTCGATTCCAGCTTACATTCATCAGATCATGAACGATTTGTCGAAGTCGGGGGATCTGCCGAGGCAGGAAAGCCGCTATCCGAAGCTTGATGCTGATCCGAATATCGGTCCGATTCGATATGTGCTGATACACAAGGCGCTTATGCCTGAGTCGAAGGTGTCGCAGCGTGGCGCGATTTCTTTGGAAGTCAAGTATGCGATTCGTCATTTTGCGGGATCTCCGGTCAAATGGTTCGGCCTTGCGCCTTACAATCCGCTGATTGAGATACAGCCGCTGTTCCTCGCGACTCAGCGTCCTCCGCGGCTAAAGCGTGTGTGAAACAAGCCGTGAAACGGGCTGCGTGATGATGGCGATCGTATCTGCCATCGTCGCGCAGCCCGTTTTCGTAGGGCATTTTGTAGGTTTTTGCATGGTCTTATCTCGAAGAATCGTTGGAATCACGCTGTTTTTCGCACGCTATAAGCAATGTCGATAGCCATATGCGCGCGTTGCATTACAAGCCCTGTAGAGTAATCAACCATGTGCAGATTACTTGGATTCGCGGCAGCCGGAAGCAACACCAGTCTCAATGGCGTGCTCGGCATGCAGGCCGTACGCGATTTCCGGAATCTGAGCGAAATCCACAACGATGGCTGGGGCTCCGCGCTGGTCACCGTGCCGAGCGAGTCGCCGTACCTGCGTGACGGTGGCGCTCCCACCCCGGAAACCGGCACCGCCGTCTACAAGAACACGATCGCAGCCCGACATGATCCGATTTTCGACGAGCTTGCGAACACTCCGGCTCGTGGAGGCCTGTGGCACCTGCGTTTGGCCAGCTCGAACCTGCCGCTGATTCTCGAAAACCAGCAGCCGTTCTACGCCAACGGATTGAGCTTCATCCACAATGGCGATATTTCCGACGATCAGGGTCGCAACATCATCACCAACCGCGCGTTCCCGGTCGATCCCAACATCGTGCAGTCCACTGGCGGACGTTCCGATTCCGCCATTTTCTTCGCAGTGATCCTGCAGTACATCGGTTTTGGTTTCGCGCTTGACGAGGCGGTCGCGCAGGCTGTGCGCGAACTGCGCAAAAGCTATCCGAAGTCCAGCTACAACTGCATGATCCAGAGCCAAGACCAGTTCATCGCTCTGTGTGCGGCCGGTCGTGAGGTCACGTCCAAGCGCATTGTGGAAATCTACGACCAGTACGGCCGTGGCGACCAGGCGCATGATTATCGTGTGATGCGCTATCGTACGCTCGGTGAATCCGAAGCGGATCAGGCTGCAGGCCAGCCGAAGGGCGTGGTTGTGGCCAGCTCCGGTTTCGATCAGTGTGCCGAAGATGGCTGGACTCGTTTGGAAAACAATCAGATGATCGTCGCTTCCAACCGTACCGGCGCATTCCGCGTGCGTTCCATCTGAAATCCGTAATCTGAAATCCGTATTTCGGAATTTTCGACTGAAACTTTCATCTGGGATTTCCAGACATTTTTTTTTCGATCGGATTCAGCATGCGGCAATCGTCATACAGCGCCTAAGATAGGCGGTATGACAACCGGATATATTCCTACACTCGCCCAAGTTGACGAGCTGCATCGAAAAATCGCGCAATCGCAAGCCGCATACGATTTGATTCACGGACATTGCGTAGTCGTTGCCGACATCGCACGTCGTATGGCGCGTAGGCAGAACGCACTGTTCACCCGTCGCTGCACGCTACCGGACGATGCCCCTGAAAAAGTAGGCGATTTCGGCCTTAGGCTTACGCAAGACGGCAATGGAAGCGAATCGTTCGGCATGCTTCGCATCCCTTCCATTCCATCATCGGACGGGCTTACGGGCGGAACCGTTCCGCCGAGGCTAATCGACGAGCATCTGGTGGTGATCGGTGGTCTGCTGCATGATATCGGCACGTATTTTCTGCTCAAGCAAGACGGTTCCGACGGTGGGCCGCTGAAATTCGACGGTCCGAATTACGTGCGGCACGGGCTTAAAGGCTACGAATATTTGTTGAATGAGGGTGTTGACGAGTCGATCGCGCAGTTCGCGCGCAACCACACCGGTGTGGGACTCACCAAAGAAGCGGTGGAATCGCAAGGATTGCCGCTGCCTCCGGCCGACTATGTGCCCATGAATCTTGAGCAGGAAGTGGTGATGGTGGCCGATAAGTACAACAGCAAGTCGATTCCACCGAAGTTCCTGACGGCCGAAGCCTATGCACGCAAGGCGGCCCGTTTCGGCGAAAGCAACAAGCGCGAATGGCTGCGGCTGCTCGAACGATACGGCGTGCTTGACGTCACGCCGCTCGCCGAGCAGTACCACATGCGTATCGCGGAGTAGGGCAGACCGTTTCCAGAACACGTAAGCCCTTTGGAATTTGGCTAAAAACCAGAATTTCAAAGGGCTTACCTATAGGCGCGCGAAAGAGTCTATGTTCGTGCGCCCGTTGCATTAGACGGTTAGTCGAGTTCCACGCTGTGCTCCATCGCATCGGCGACCTCCGGATTGGCGGTCACCACGATGATGGCGCGCTTGCGGTCGGCATCGCGCTTGAACTTTTTCAACAGATCCAACACCACGGCCGCATCGTCGGCATCCAATCCAGCGGTTGGCTCGTCGGCGATGATCACTGCAGCCTCGCAGCTCAGCGCACGGGCGATGGCCACGCGACGCTGGTTCAGTTCGCTTACTTCGCCGACTGCCAGGCCGGACGTCACTTCGTCGAAGCCCACGCTCTTGAGTAGTTCGCGGGCGATTATAGGCTTCGGCTTGAGGAAGTTGCGGTTCGACGCATCCATGGCGTACAGTACATTGCTTTCCGCGTCGAGGTCAGGGCGGAAAGCGAAACGTTGCGGAATGAATCCGATGCGGTGTCCCAACATTTCGACCGGTTCGACGTCGCTCAGGTTGGCGCTTTTGTGCATCACATTGCCGCGGTCCGTGCGCACCATGCCGACCATGGTGGCCAGCAATGCCTGATGCTGTTCGCGATCCTCCGCGTCCACGAGCACCGCATGCGTGGCACCCGCATGGAACGACAACGACAGGTCGTCGAGAATATTGCGGCCGGTCTTGCGATTGGTCACGGTCACATGATCGAGCGCGAACGTCGGATTCGCCTTGAAGAAGAACGCATCCTTTTTGCGATTGCGCTTGATTTCGTTGTCAAGCTGTGACGAAACGCTGGTTGCGGAATCGGCTTTCACCGTTTCATGCGATTCCAGTGCGGTCGGTTCGTCGGAAGAACGCAAAGCGAGCGTTTCCTTCACTTGATTCGCGTTATTCGCCGCCACGTCCGGATCGTCATTCGTGGTATCCGCAGCGTTATTTGCAGCATCGGCGGTTTCGGCGGCATCTGCAGTATCGTTGCTTGCAACCGCTGCATTGTCATCGTCGTACACCACCGTAAAGTCGATGGATTCAATGGAATCTGCGGAAGATGCGTTAGCTGCAATATCGTCGATTGCAGCATCATCGACGGTCTCGCTTGCCGCGGATTCAGCGGTCTCGTCAACCACGGTCTCGTCGATGTTATCGTTCTTATCGTTCATATTGTCGCTCATGCCGTCACCTCCGAGCGTTCCTCAAACAGTTGGTTCAGGTTGAAGCAGGCCACGCGCACGAACGCCACGATGCCAAGCACCAGGCATGCGCCCAAGCCGTACCAGATCACATTCCATATCGAAGCGGACGTAATCGCCACAGCCTGCCCGCCGGCCCACGCGGTGCCGATCGGCTTCGCCAACAGCGCGCCGGCAACCAAGCCGATGATCCAACCCGGAACCGTCATCATGAACGTTTCCAGCATGAACTGCCATCCCAAACGGCCCTTGGTCACGCCGGTGATCATTGCCATGCCGATCTCATCGCGACGGCCGCCGACCGCCGCCCACACAATCAATGCCAGCAACGCGATTCCACCGACGATCGTCATGGCCAACAGCACGGTGCGTGCGGCCGAAGCGGCGGAATCAAGCGGCTCGATCGACTTCTTATAGGCGGTAAGCGACGGCGAGGTGATCTCGTACGTCTTCGTGTCCAACTTGGCTTTCTTCACCGAGCGCACGAACTTGTTGTACGTGGAAGGATTCGCCAGAGAGAACACGATATTGAGATTCGGAACGCCCCATCCCGTGGCCTCCGTCGTGTCAAGCCCGTTCTTGGCGAAGTTGATATACGTCGTGTAGATCACGTTCTCACGATTGTCCTTTGCGTATTTCGCGTCGGAACCGTTGCCCTCAGGCACGTCGCTGTCGTATTCGTAAATGCCGCGCACGGTGAACGTGTACGTTTCGGAAGCCTTCGACGGATTGCCGACCGTCACCTTGTCGCCGACCTTGAGATTGTTCTTATCGGCCAGCGCCTGCGAAATGAGTACGCCGTCGCTTTGCGTCTTATAGCTCAGATGCTTGCCTTTGACCACTTTGTAGTAGCCGTAATCGTTGATTTTCGCGGCGTCCAACGTGTAGAACGCCTGCAGGGTCAGATTTCCGCCGGTCTTATCTTCGCTGGTATCGTTTTTCGCGGCGATTGCCTGCAACGACTTGCTTTCGCGCACCGGCACTGACGTTGCCAACGTGTAATTGAAAGTCACTCTGTTGCTCTGTGCGGCCGTTGCATACGTGCTGTACTTTTCCCACGTCAAGTACTTGTCGGTATAGCTGGAATCGGCACCGTCGCGCTTGGCTTTGGTCTGCGCGGTCGGCCGAATCACCGCAGTGGCTTTCTGCGACTGGTATGTCTCATTATTGGCGGTGTCGTCTGCTCGTATGACTGCCAGATCCACGGTAGCCGAGAAAGACACCAGTAGTGCGAGTAGGGCGATCAGCGCGGTGCGCCATTTGACGCGGCCGAGCGCCGCCCATGCGTTCTTGAGAACGAACATGCGGTACTTCTCCAGTTCTCTGTTATTGCGCGCCGGCGCATGCCGACGTCAGCGTTGGCCGGGACGCGCGCTCCGCAGCAAGGCAGGCCCGTAGCGCATGGTGCGTCCCGTGAAATCATCTTGGGCTTCCAACGTGATTGTTTTCTTGCGCAATACTGTTATACCCCTGCATGAAGTCTGAATGATTCCTGAAAATCGAACGTTGAGCATGGTTGCGGCACTCGCTACGATGGAATCGATGACTTCCGAACAGATTGCGAATACCGGTTCCGTAACGGCCGATCATGGCTCGATTCAGACGCATGCGCAGACTCAGCCTCGGCAGAACGACTCGGTCAAGGGCTGCCCGTCCGAGCGGAAATGTGGCTTGCGATGGCGTCCCGCGATGCTGCATCCGGCGTCGCTCCGTGTGTTATTGCCGTGGCTTACGTCGATTATCGGCATCGCGTTTGCTCTATGCCTGGTGATTGCGTGGTTCCCCTCCACGGTGTGGAATACGCCGATTGTCAGCAGCGATGCCCCCGCGCATTACTATTTCATTCGCCGCCTGCTTGACGAAGGTTTGGGAGCGGCACTGCATTTGTGGCCTCATAATTCGTTCTATCCGCCGTTATTCCATGTTTGCGCTTATTTCGTGATCAAAATCGCGGCGCTGTTCGGCGTGCAATGTTCGATTTACGCGGCATTCAATATCACGTGGATCATCGCTTCGGGCGTGATTTTCCCTTCCGGAATGCTGGTATTATGCAGGTATTTCCTGCAACGTTGGAATCACGGCAATCCAATTTCCAATCCAATTTCACGTATTTCGCAAGCATCGTCTACGTCTGAATCGTCGTCCGTGTCTGAATCGTCGAATGTTTTAAATCAGCGGGTATCGTCAGCTGTGAATCGGCAATATAACGCCACTTTCGACGCTACTTTCGTTCTGCGAAATCTGATTGGACTGTTCGTGCCGGTGCTTGCCGTCAGCTCGGTGTGCCACCCGTACGGACTGCTGAATGCCGGTCCGCTGATCGCATTCGGTTTCGCCACGTCGCTGCTGCCGTTTCTTATCGCTGCCACGTTGCGCTTGTTCGACGCGATCGCCGCACGCGAGCATATAGTGAAATGGCTTGCGATCACTGCTATCGCAGGCGTGGTTTGCCTCGTTGCGCACCCGCGTATCGCATTCACGTATGCTCTGATTTTGGTGCCGTTCATTGTGTTGCGTTTGCCGTGGAAGCTGATTCTGGGTGCGTTTATCGCCATGTGTGTCGGCGCGGTTGCGTTTGTGGCTCTGATGCTTACGTCGTTCAAATCGGACCGTTGGGCGAATCCCGCTTCCTGGTTTCATAGCCATCAGCCGTCCAAGAATTTGTGGGAGTCGATTTCGTTCTGTTTCACGGATGGTCTTGACGGTTTTCCTGCGATTTTGTTCGCATTATTGCTGATTGCGGGAACCGTTGCCGCTTTCGTTTGCGCCTCCTGTCGCGCTGCTATGCGCTCTGCGGATTCGCTTTCGGCTGCTGTTTCCACTGTGGCTCCCGATTTTTCCGCTGATGCTGATGCTTCGGCTTCCGATACTGCGGTTTCCGCTCCTGATGTTTCCCCGGTTTCCACTTCCGGTCTACCGGCTGCTTCGTGTTCCGATGCTGCTGACGTCTCCTTATCCGCATCGTCCGAACCATCTCGACCTCGCCGCAACGATCGCCTGCGTGACGTGATTGCGTTGACGGCCGCGTTTCTGCTGGTCACGCTGGTATATGTGTGCACGGTCACGTTGGTTGGCGCGCTGCCGAATATCATCAGCGCTCCTTGGTATCGCGATGAAAACCGCATTATGACCATGCTTCCCCTGGTTGCGTTGCCGTTGCTTGTCATTGGCGTCAACGCGCTTTCCGAATGCGTTTCCGTGTGCGCCGCATCCGCTTCTTTCGCTCCTTCTGCATCTTCCTTTTCCACGAAGAATAGTGCTTCTTCCTCTTCTTCCGTTCCTTCCCTTTCTTCTGCGTCTGCTGTTTCTTCCGTAAGGAACGTTTCTTTCGCTTCCAATTGGATCGGCCCAATCGCCGCATTCCTTGTGATTGCGATACTTGCGGTTTCCGCTCAGATCGTATGCTCGTCTCGTACTGCGGCTCGCGACACGATCATCGCGCATTCCAGCCTGAACCAAAGCGACCCCAACGAGCAGCTCACCGAGCGGAAGATCACTGTACTGCGCAAGGTCACGGAACGTACTGGCACTCAGGCCACTATCATTTCCGATCCGTTGAACGGTTCGATGTATGCGGATACGCTGTTCAACGCGAACATGCTGTACCCGATCATCAATGCGCGCACCGATGTGCCATCCGCTCCGTTCGGCAAAGTGGAGACTGCGTTTGCTTCCGGCGATGCGCAGCAGGTGCTTGGCACGGTATGTCCGCTGACCGACGCTCCGGAGTACTTCCTTACGATGGGCGGCCAGGCGCAAAGCTTGCAGTCGTTCCCGTATCGCGCCCAATACGATTCCTTCCATAATGAGGAATTGATTGATGCGTATGTGGATGGCGGCACGTTGGTGAAGGTTGCCGATTATTCGCAATACGGCCAGGGTTGGGCCCTCTACCGTTTCGGTTGCGCCGATTAATCGATTTTTGGCTGCGCTGCCTTGTTCTGCCGTCGCTTGCGCGCGCATATGCAAAACCGCACTTTCGATCAGTTGAGATCTGAATTTGTTCAGGACAACGATCGGTGGTGCGGTTTCGTTTATCTGCTTTCTTTTGTTTCTTCTATTTCAGCTTTCAGCTGGGAGGTTTTCCCGGATGGGTTGGCTTAGAGGATTGACTGTAAACGAGATAGTGAGGTGTGCGACACGCCCGGATGTTGGTTTGTGGTGGGGTGTTTCGGGGTTTTTCCGGTGGTCTTGTGCCGTGCGGTGGCGTTCGCCTCCCGTTTTTCCCGTGTTTTCGACACGCCGGTGGATGCGTTGTTTTCCAATGGTTCACGGGTCATTCATGATGGGCCGGGTTGCGTGGATCGGCGATGTGCTGTAGGTTTATCTCTTGCTGCTCGGCACGGCGGCCTCGCTCCTGGAGATTGGGGCGGCTTGCTGGTGTGGTGGTGGTTTGAGAACTCAAGAGCGTATTTGTACTACTTCTTTATAGTCAATGATTGCCAGTTCGTTGCCGGCCACGCTGACGCGTGGTGCCGAGGGATCGGTCAAACGGCGGCGAGGTTTTTGTGCGATGCGCCTTTCCTTATAAGGCGATCGTCAATTTTCTTATTTCGAGAGTCATCGTGTCGATGTCTCTTCATGAAAAGGTTTTTTTGTGGAGGGTTCGATTCTGGCTCAGGATGAACGCTGGCGGCGTGCTTAACACATGCAAGTCGAACGGGATCCCAGGAGCTTGCTCCTGGGTGAGAGTGGCGAACGGGTGAGTAATGCGTGACCGACCTGCCCCATACACCGGAATAGCTCCTGGAAACGGGTGGTAATGCCGGATGCTCCAGTTGGATGCATGTCCTTCTGGGAAAGATTCATCGGTATGGGATGGGGTCGCGTCCTATCAGCTTGATGGCGGGGTAACGGCCCACCATGGCTTCGACGGGTAGCCGGCCTGAGAGGGCGACCGGCCACATTGGGACTGAGATACGGCCCAGACTCCTACGGGAGGCAGCAGTGGGG
>OKRW01000292.1_pt1 | contig 51030 bp, 47 predicted proteins | sample 1601151 | NCBI WGS metagenome assembly OKRW01 (sample SAMEA3541471, study PRJEB24748) | human gut metagenome | biome: human gut; feature: human-associated habitat; material: faeces | place: China | collected 2012 | reverse complement strand
TAATCTGAAAAAGGAAACGCTGGTAGAAAGAATAAGGTATCAGGGATAGCAAGTAATCTATATGAATCTGAGATGCTGAGTATACAAAAGCTTTTGAATTTTTTAGGAGATGAAGCAAATGGGAGAATAGTAATTCCAAGCCGGATATTGAACTGCTGGCACCAATTGCAAGACTGCTTGATATTTCACTTGATACATTACTTTCTTTTCATGAAAAACTTTCAGATACTGAAATCGAAGAAATTATCAGGAAGATGGACAGGATGTTTTCAGAAGAAGGCTATGAAAAGACTTATGAATGGGCATTGAGACTTATAAAGGAATATCCGAATTGTAACATGCTTATCTGGTAGACTGCGGTAATGCTTGATGCAAGAAGAATAACGGATAAATGCACGAATCAGGAAAAATATGATAAGCAGATTAACGCATGGTATGAGCTGGCACTACATGATGAGAATGAAGAGATACAGCATCATGCAGCAGATTCCTTATTTGGATTTTATTTACGTAAGAAGAATTACGCCAAAGCAGAAAAATATCTGGACTATTTTTCAGAATACGATCCTATGAAAAGTTATTATCAGGGAAGATTACTCCAGGAGCAGGGAAAAATCAAAGAAGCATATGAGAAATATGAAAATGTTATTTTTTCCGGCTTTAGTACACTTAATTTTGTTCTTTCCACAATGGCGGGACTGGCATTGCGGGAAAATGATATCGGTTATGCGAGATTTTTGTCAGGGAAGGTACAGGCAGTTGCACATACATTGGAAATGGGAAAATATAATGAGCATTCGCCAATGCTTGATATTGTATGTGCAGGGAAAGATGTAGAGGGAACATATAAGGTGGTAAAACATCTTCTTGATAATGTGGGTACTATGTATGATTTTAGAAAGTCCGGTTTATATAAGCATATGAAGTTCAGAGATATTGATGAAGCTATATTAGATGGTGTAAAAGAAAAACTTCTTGAAGGATTCAGAAATGAGGAAGAATTCGGCTACATGGCAGGATATGAACCGTGGGAGAAATTAATTTTTGACAGATAAGTTTTTTGAAAACTGTCGTTTGGTAAAATCTATTCCATTTTTAAAAGCCTTGCGATAAAATATGTTCTGTGAGACTGTATGCCTCTTGACAAGAAAAGGGTAAGAGATAAGACAACGCGTATTTATGAGCTTTTTTGCGGGATGAGAGCTATTATAGCCTCCTGGCGAAAAGCTCGTTTTTTTATTTTTTGAATTGAGGTTGACAACGGGGCAGGGGACGTGATACGATATCAATCGTTCTAAAAAGAACGTTAAGATAAGGAGTATGGATATGTTTTTCTGGGATCAACACAAGACCATCACCAGTTGTTATGAATTGCTGTCAAGAAGTGTATGTGATAAATATCAGTTAACGCAAATGGAATACGATATACTGATGTTTCTGCACAACAATCCACAAAGTAATACGGCAGCTGATATAGTAAAGGTTCGAAAATCGACGAAATCTCACGTGTCTACATCTTTAAAAAGTTTGGAAAACAAAGGGATCATAGAAAGGATCCAGAGCGATTTCAATAAAAAACATATTGAAATCGTTTTATTAAGCGGAGCAGAGCCGATTATAAAAGAGGGAATTAAAGCTCAAAAGGAATTTGCCCGCAATGTTTTGAAAGGATTGACAGAAGAAGAAAAGCATACATGCAAATATGTATTTGATAAAATTTGCAGCAATGCAGATGAATATTTAAAAAAGCATACGGAGTGAACTGATGAGAAAGTTATTTTGTGTTAAGAAAAGAACGCTTTTGCTGATTGCCGGGATCGTATGGCTGATTGCCGGATTCAATGTTGCAAGGCTGGGTATAATATCATATTTTATGATCGATAGAAGCTGGTATTTGTATTTGTTGTCCATGATTGTATTCCTTTTGTTCGGAAGAATGTTTTATAAAATGAGCAAAAAGCATACAAAGAGGATCATAGGTTATGAAAATGACAGACCGTTTTGGCATTTCTTTGATTTAAAGGCATATTTGATAATGACTTGCATGATGAGTGGGGGGATCGGACTTAGAGCAGCTGGAATATTTCCGGACATATTCGTTGCTTTTTTCTATTCCGGACTTGGCTGTGCGCTGGCTTTAGCAGGTGTGATGTTTACGAAAAATTATTTTTGTCACAATCAGCTGATCGGAAAGGAGCAGGCATATGAGTAAGGAAAAATACAAACCACAGACCTCTGATGTCATGGAGGCGGTGTTTGATGCGGGATATTTGATCTTTGATCTGGTTGCAGGGATTTTATTCTTTGCTTTCTCAAATGGGAATGATTTGTTCGTCCTCTACGGGATATTAACTTTGACCCTTTGCGGAGGCGACGCCTTCCATCTGGTGCCGAGAATTATCCGAGCTGTGCATGGAAGTAATGATAGAATCAAGAAACAGCTTGGGATAGGGCTTCAGGTATCATCCATTACAATGACGGTATTTTATATCATTCTGATGTATATATGGAAACTTACTTTCCCGGGTTTAGAAGCACCGGCTGCATTGGAAGCTGTTATATGGATCTCTGCGATCATCAGGATCGTTATATGCATACTTCCGCAGAACAATTGGTGCTCAGATGAAGGAAATGCGAAATTATCCATTATCCGAAACGCGGTTTTCGCCATTACCGGTATCGGCGTGATCGTTCTGTATATTATTTCGGGACATACGGATGGGTACCATATGACAAGAATGGTTGCAGCTATTCTTATTTCTTTCGGCTGTTATATACCGGTGACTTTATTCAGCAAAACGAAGCCAAAAGTCGGGCTGCTGATGATCCCCAAAACATGTGCCTATATGTGGATGATCATAATGGGGCTTCAACTTTTATTTTAATAAAACAAGAGAATCTCTGTGCATGCAGCGAAGCTTCATGCATGGGGATTTTTTCCGTAAAAAAACAACATTGCGGCAAGCATAAAAAAGTATTACAATAGGGCTATGAGACTGGATTTTTTGATTGATGGAAATAATTTTGATATGGCAGGCGAGGCTTCCAGCAGTGTGAAGCGGACGCTTACGAAACTGGGAGTAGCACCGCCTCTTGTGAAGCGGGCGGCGATTTCCATGTATGAAGCGGAGATCAATGCATTTATTCACGGCGGAGGCGGCAGTGCTCATGTAGAGATAAGCGATGAAAAGATCGAAATGGTGGTGGAGGATTCCGGTGATGGGATCCCCGACCTGGATCTTGCCATGCAGGAAGGCTGGTCCACGGCCAGCGAACAGGTGCGCCGAATGGGATTCGGTGCAGGCATGGGACTGCCTAACATCAAGAAAAACAGCGATGTTCTTTCTATCGAAACGGAGAAAGGACAGGGGACGAAAGTCACCATGATCATTTACATAAGAGAGGATAAAAACACATGAGAATCAGTGAAATAGCAGAAGCGTTAGAACTGGATACTGTTACAGCCGTTGCAGAGGACAGAGAGGTGACGGGAGTATATGCCTGTGACTTTTTGAGCCGTGTCATGAGCTGCTGTGGAGCAGGGAACATCTGGATCACCGTACAGACTCATCTTAATGTGCTTGCGGTAGCAGAACTCAACGATGCAGCCTGTATCATCGTACCGGAAGGGATCAGTCCGGGGTCGGCAACAGTGGAAAGAGCTTTGGAAAAGGGAATCGCGATCCTTTCCAGTAAACTGCCAACGTATGAACTTTGCTGGAGACTCCATACGATCCTGGAGGCATAAGGAACTTCCTTCGTCAGATCAACACATGAAGTTCAATGACAGTTCACCTGGAAGAGGTAAACTGTGGCTGTTATGATTTTTAAGAAACTGATAGTAAGAAGGATTTAAGAAATGCAACAAATAGCGAGTGGAAAAGAACGAAATTATCTGTTCGACAATATGAAGGTACTGCTGACATTTTTCATGGTTTCAGCACATTATATCCGGATCAGCGGAAGCTTTGATGTAAGCAGCTTTGGCGGCTTTTTCTACATCATAGCTTTCTCTTTTATCATGCAGGGATTCCTGTTTGTTTCCGGATATTTTTCCAAGAATGTGGATAAGTGCCGTTTAGGTGCTGCAAAGAATTTTCTACTGCCGTACATTTTGCTGATGCCGGTGATGTTTGTCGTGCGGCTTGGGGTATTTGGAGATGCAAAATTCGATCTGCTGTCACCGAGCCATGCCTTATGGTTTCTGCTGGTGCTGTTTGTGTATCGTTTTATGATCAAGGATCTGGAAAAGGTTCCGGGCATACTGATCCTGAGTGCAGGACTTCTGCTGGCTTCCGGATGTTTCAGCTCTCTGGGAAGAGAACTGGCTCTGGGACGGATCTGTTCATTTTTGTTTTTCTTTATACTGGGCTATAAGATGAAGTGGGAGCATATCGAGAAGATCCGGAGCATCTCGAAAAAATGGATCCTGCTGCTTTTATCCGTTCTTCTGGTGTTCTCGTTCTTGACTGCATACAGCAATGTGATCCCAGTGGAAATGTGGCATTTGAAAGACGGATATTCCATCTACCATTTGAGTAATATCATGGGCATTCTGATCAGAATGATGCTGGCGGTCGTTTCATTGGGATGGCTGACAGTTCTCCTTAATCTGCTGCCGAACCACAAGATTTTCTGTACGGGGATAGGGCAGCGAACCATGACGGTGTATATTTGTCATATACCGATTCGATATCTCATCGAGCATATCGATCTGCCGGGAGACGGGAATGTACTTACTTATATCCTAAGCTTCGGGCTGGCGATCGCATCTGTCTATGCTTTTTCCAGACCGGCACTGCATACGGCATATCATGCGATCATCGATTTTCTGTATGATAAGATCTGTGCGAGAGTATTTGCTTTTGGCAACATGATTTGTGACAGGACTTTGAACCGAGGACATAAAATGATCCGTAAAGTATATCGAAACCGGTAAAGGAGGAATCAAGATGGCTTTAAGAGTAGTAGTAAACGGTGATGTAACCAATATGGATGTAGATGCAGTGGTGAATGCAGCCAATGAACAGCTGGCGCCGGGAGGCGGTGTCTGCGGAGCGATCTTTGCAGCAGCAGATGACCCTCGGCTTGCAGAAGACTGCAGGAAGCTGGCTCCGTGTCCGACAGGCAGTGCAGTAGCGACTGATGCATATAATATGCAGGCCAAATATATCATACATGCAGTAGGCCCGATATGGAAAGATGGATTCCACAAGGAAGAAACGCTGCTTCACGATGCGTACATCAATGCTTTGAAGGCAGCAAAAGAAAAAGGCTGTCAATCGATCGCTTTTCCTCTGATTTCTTCCGGGATCTACGGATACCCGAGAGAGGATGCCATGCGCGTTGCTATGGGAGCCATCAATGAATACCTGAAAGATTATCTGATGGACGTATTCCTGGTGCTGAAATAATATTATTTCGAATCCGGGGGTTCCTGCAGATAGTTGTATTTCCCCGGGCGAAGGAAATATTTTACGTGGATCGGAATCGATACTAGCAGGGTGCAAAGTTCGGCGACCGGCATGGCGATCCAGGCTCCAGTGATTCCAAGGAATCTCGGCAGAAGGAGAAGTGCAGCTGTTGTGAACAGCAGAGTCCTGCAGAAGGAGATGATGGCGGAAGTCTTCCCGTTGGACAGTGCAGTGAAAAATCCTGAGGATGTGATGTTCAATCCGCTGAACAGGAAATTGACTGCGAAGAGTTTGAAGCCTGCCACAGCCAGGACATAAGTCTGCGGATCTTTCGTGAATACCGACGTGATGGGGCCGGACAGAAGGAAGGCCAGGAGCGCCATAAACAGGGATGTACCTGCTGCGAACAGGAAGGCGATCTTGTACAGCCTGCGGAGTTCATGGCGGTTCTGTGCGCCGTACTGGAATCCGATGATGGGACTGATGCCGATAGCGAACCCCAGGTAAAATCCGTTGAACAGAAATTCTCCGTAGAGCAGGATGGTGATGGCGGCAACGCCGTGTTCCCCGGCAAGGCGCAGGAGAATGATATTAAATAAGAAGGTTATAATGGCAGTGGACAGCTCGGTCACCATTTCGGAGGACCCGTTGAACGCTGCTTTTGCCGTTTCTTTAGGATAAAATCCGCAGCGGGTGAAGCGGAGTTCTTTTTTTGTGAACAGGAAGAACACTACACCTGCTACAGCTGGGATGCACTGACCGATGCCGGTCGCCAGAGCGGCTCCTGCGATCCCCATGTGCATGGCTGCGATGAAGACGTAGTCCAGAGCGGCGTTGGTACATCCGGCGACGATCATCAGACCAAGCCCCATGCCGGGGTGTCCCGCTGTTACGAAGTAGGACTGAAACAGGGTCTGAAGGATGCAGGCCGGTGCGAATGCCATGACGATACGCAGATAGATAACGGCGTCGTCTATCAGGATATCGGTAGCTCCCAGAAAACGGGAAATGGGAGAAGCGAACAGGATTGAAAGAACGACCAGTACGATGCTGAGGGACACGCAGAACAGGACGAACTGGGTCAGGCACTGACAGGCTCTTTTGGTATTGCCTTCACCCAGGTATTTACTGATGACCGCATTGCCTCCGGTGGAAAACATGGTGCCGATGGCAATGGCCAGCGTGATGACGGGAAAGACGATGTTGAGAGACGATAGGGCATTGCTCCCCACAAACCGGGAGATAAAGATTCCGTCTACGATGGTGTACAGCGACATGAACGTCATCATGATGATGGACGGTGCTGCGAATTTCAATAAAGACCATGGTGTAAAGTGCTGACCGATGGAATTGCTCATGGTTTCTGATCCTTCCTTGACAAAATACGGTGAAAACGATAGTGTATTTTACAGTATAACAAAAAAGAAGGGGAGATGAAATGAACAAGCAGGAAATCTATGCATTTTAAAAGAGAAAAACATCTGGCGCGAGATCATGGCGTATAGAAAAAGCAAAGTAAGTAAAACAGCCGGTGCGGCGAGGAAATCCTGAGCGCCGGTTTTTCTTTGGCAAAACAGGGAGATCTATCGTCTTATTGCTATGCGATAGGGTGTTTAAAACTGATAACAATAGTTGACTTTTTGTTTAGAAATAGTATAATCGAAGGCGTGCCGAAAGTTTAGGTATAAATTACATTTTGTTTGATATATTTATCACAAAGGAAATGAGAAAAAACATGGAACCAAATTATGTGAACGGCAGAATCGGAGAGAAAATAAAGGATCTAAGGAACCGAAACGGATTGACTCAGCAGGAGCTTGCGGATCGTGCAGAACTTACGAAGGGCTACATTTCGCAGTTGGAACGTGGACAGGTGGCTCCTTCTGTGGTGACTCTGCTGGATCTGATCGAATGTCTGGGAACTACGCCCTCTGAGTTTTTTCGGGAGACGGAAGAAGAACATGTAGTGTATTCAGAGGAGGACTTCTTTGAGAAGATCGATGAAGCGGGAAACAGTATCCAGTGGATCGTTCCCAATGCACAGCAGAATCAGATGGAACCTCTTCTAGTGGTGCTGCAGCCAAAGGAAGCTCTCGCAGAAGACAAACCTCATGAAGGAGAGGAGTTCGGATACGTGATATCGGGACATATCCAGCTCAGGCTGGGAGATAACGTTTATATGGTAAAGGCAGGAGAGAGCTTTTATTTTTCTGCCAACAAGAAGCATTCGATTGCAAACACGGGTGTCATCCGGGCGAAGCTGATCTGGGTGAGCACGCCGCCAACTTTTTAAGAAAAATGACAGGAATGAGGAGTAACTGAATGGAACAGGCAATTTTAAATTTGGAACATCTGTCAAAGTCTTTTGACGGGAAAAAGATCCTGGATGATCTGAGCATCGATATCGGTAAAAATGAGTTTGTGACTTTGCTGGGACCGTCCGGATGCGGGAAGACCACAACGCTGCGTATGATCGGCGGATTTATCATGCCCGATGAGGGGCGTGTGATTTTTGAGGGAAAGGATATCACTGCTCTGCCGCCCGACAAACGTCACATCAACACGGTGTTTCAGAAGTACTCTCTGTTTTCGCATATGAGTGTTGCAGACAATATTGCCTTTGGATTGAAGTTGAAGAAAAAGAGCAGTGCCTATATTCATGATAAAATCAAATACGCCCTTCAGCTGGTAGATCTGGAAGGATATGAGGATCGTCATCCTATGTCACTTTCAGGCGGACAGCAGCAGAGGATCGCTATCGCCCGGGCTATCGTTAATGAGCCGAAGGTCCTCCTTCTGGACGAACCGCTGGGGGCGCTGGATCTGAAGCTCAGACAGGATATGCAGAAGGAACTGATCAAAATCAAAAATGAGCTGGGAATCACTTTCGTATTCGTTACCCATGACCAGGAAGAGGCTCTGACTATGTCCGACCGGATCATCGTCATGAACCAGGGGCTGATCCAGCAGATCGGTACACCGGTGGACATTTATAATGAACCGGAAAACGCTTTTGTTGCGGATTTTATCGGGGAAAGCAATATCATTGACGGTGTGATGCCGAAAGATTTTCTGGTAGAGATCCTGGGGATCCCATTCCCATGTGTGGACTCGGGATTTGGACGTAATGAGCTTGTTGACGTGGTCATCCGTCCGGAGGATATGGAATTCCAAAAGCCGGGCAGCGGCATGCTGGACGGCAGGGTCACTTCTATTTTGTTCAAGGGTGTGCATTATGAGATGACGGTCCAGGGTGTGGTTACCCATCTGATTTTCAAGGGTGTCCATTATGAAATGGAGGTTACTGCCAATGGCTTTGAATGGCTGGTACATTCCACCGGCATGTATCCGGTAGGCACACCGGTGGGAATCAAAGTGGATCCGTTTAATATCCAGATCATGCACAAACCGACATCTGCGGCACAGGAGGTAATCAATACCAATGAATAAACGAAGTTTACTGGCCGGACCATATATCGTATGGATCATCGGCTTTACTGTACTGCCGCTTCTGATGATCATTTTTTATGCTCTCGGCGATGGTCGCGGCGAAATGACCATGAGCAATATACTGGCGATTTTCGAGCCGGTCCATCTAAAGGCTCTCCTGCTGGCTCTCTGGCTGGCGATACTCTGTACGGGGATCTGTCTGGTACTGGCATATCCGCTGGCATTGATTTTACGAAAATTAAACATTGGCAAGCAGGGAATGATGGCTATCATCGTGATCCTGCCTATGTGGGTGAATTTTATATTGCGGATCATGGCATGGCAGCTTTTGCTGTCACGAAACGGACTGATCAACGGAGCTCTGGGGGCAATAGGGCTTCCGGGACAGGATCTGGCAAATTCCAGTATGGCCATCGTCATCGGCATGGTGTATGACTATCTGCCGTTTATGATCCTGCCTGTATATAATGCTGTAACAGACCTGAAGGATGATGTCATCGAGGCTGCAAGAGACCTGGGAGCACCACCGAAGGCGGTGCTGACCCGTATCATGATCCCTTTGACTAAGCCGGGGATAATCAGCGGGATCACCATGGTGTTCGTACCGTCACTGACTGCATTTGCCATCCCGGATATTCTGGGCGGCGGAAAGGTGATGCTCATAGGAAACATTATTGAGCAGGAGTTTTCTACCAGTATGAACTGGCACCTGGGATCCGGCCTTTCGATCGCACTGATGATTTTTGTTCTCATCAGTATGATCTTTACATCAAATGAGGAAGAAGGAAAGGAACGACGCGCATGGTAAGAAGCAAGAACTTTTTTATGAAATTTTATCTGGCGCTTATTATCGCATTTTTATACATACCGATCGCGGTCCTGGTGGTGTTATCTTTTAACGATTCTCGCTCCCGCGTGGTGTGGGGCGGCTTTACGCTGGAATGGTACAAGACGCTGTTTCATAACAGCGATGTGGTAGCGGCGCTGCAAAATACTTTGACCATAGGATTTGGCTCTGCGCTGATCGCTACCGTGATAGGTGTTCTGGCTGCTGTGGGGATCGATGCCATGAAAAAAAGGAGCTATTCCCTGACGCTGGGTGTGGGTAATATCCCTATGCTCAATGCGGATATAGTGACGGGTATAGCTTTGATGCTCTGGTTTTCAAGATTCACCAACCTGGGATATGTCAGCATTTTGCTGGCGCACGTCACCTTTAACATTCCTTATGTGATTTTAAGTGTTTTGCCGAAGCTGCAGCAGATGGATATGAGCGTTTATGAGGCTGCGCGGGATCTGGGAGCCGGCAGTGTGAAAGCCTTTACGCGAGTGATACTGCCTAATATTTTCCCGGCTGTAGTCAGCGGATTTTTTATGGCGGTGACTATGTCGATGGATGATTTTGTAGTAACTTATTTCACGAAGGGCGCCGGGATCAACACCCTCTCCACCATGATATACGGAGAACTGAAGCGCGGGATCAAGCCGGAGATGTATGCACTGTCGACTCTGATCTTTGCAGTCGTACTGATCGTACTTCTTCTGGTCAATTATATGCCGCGGATCCGGCAGAAACAAATACAACGAAAACTCCAGAACAGAAAGGCGGCTTCCTGAACATGAAAAAGAACGTGAAAAAAAATCTTCTGGCCGTATGTCTGCTGCTGATGCTCGGTTTGCTGACATGGACCCTTATGGGATGCGGAAATACTGGAGAAGAGGAGTCTTCTGTGGATATGTCTGAGGCAGGCGGAGGCAATACCATAACGGTACTGAATTACGGAGAATATATCGATACCTCCGTGCTTCGGGATTTCGAAAAAGAAACGGGGATCAAAGTACTGTACGAAGAAGCGACAACACCGGAAGAAATGTATTCTAAATATACATCCAGTACGATACCATACGATCTGATCTGTTCATCAGATTATATGATCGAGCGTCTGATCGCAGAAGGCGAGGCGGTGGAGCTGGATTACAGCAAGATGCAGTATGTCAGTAATATTGGGGATTTCTACTGGAAGCTTTCCCGGACATACGATCCGGAAAACAAATACAGCATTCCATACTTCTGGGGAACTGTAGGGATCTTATACAACAAGTCTATGATCCACGAGGAGATAACCAGCTGGGACAGTCTGTTCAACGGGGAATACGCAGGTGAGATCATCATGCAGAACAGTATCCGGGATGCTTATATGTGCGCATTGAAATATCAGGGGCATTCTTTGAATACGACGAATCGTAAAGAACTGCAGCAGGCACAGAATCTTTTATTGAAACAGAAACCGGATGTGGAAGCATACTTTGTTGATGAGGTGAGGGAGGAGATGGTTGCCGGCAATGCTGCGCTGGCTGTCTGCTATTCAGGCGAGGCTTATCTGGCGCACGAGTATGAAAATGACCTGGAATACGTGCTGCCGGAAGAAGGTTCTAATATCTGGATCGACTCCTGGATCATGATGAAAAAGGGAAAAAATCACGAAGGGGCACAGAAGTTTCTGGATTACCTCTGCCGTGGAGATGTGGCGGTGAAAAACTTTGAGGAAATCTATTATCCGACACCAAACACAGCTGCCTACAACAGCCTGGATGAAGAAGTGAGAGAGGATCCGCTGATTTTTCCGGATCAGAGTGTAGTGGAAAAATGTGAAGTATATAAAGCTCTTGATGATAAGACTATGGCGCTTTACAGCCAGATGTGGAAAGAGCTGAAGACGAAATAGATATTAAGCGAGGAGGAGACAGCATGACAGAATTATTGGCTCCGGCCGGTAATATGGAGGCACTGCGGGCTGCCGTTTCCAACGGATGCGATGCAGTATATCTGGGATTGGAAAAATTCGGTGCCAGGGCATATTCAGACAACTTTACTATCGATTCTCTGGCGGAGGCGATTCGCTACGCTCACCTGCGGGATGTGAAAATATACGTAACCATGAACACTATCGTTTTTGAAGACGAGATCTGCGATATGAGACAGCAGCTGGATGCATTGAACGGCATCGGTGTTGACGGTATTATCGTGCAGGATCTGGCGGTGTTTGATTATGTTGCGGCAAACTTTGCTGATATGGAAGTTCACTGTTCGACGCAGATGGGTGTGGACGACCTGGAAGGTACGATGCTGTTCAAAGAAATGGGTGCTGACCGGGTGGTGCTAGCACGTGAGGTGGATCTGGCAGATGTAAAAAAAATCAGGAAAGCTGCAAAGATCCCCATCGAGGTGTTTGTTCACGGTGCGCTGTGTGTTTCCTACTCCGGAAACTGCCTTATGTCCGGCCTGATCGGATACCGGAGCGGCAACCGGGGACGGTGCGTGGGATCCTGCAGAAAACCTTACGAACTGCTGGAGCGAGAGAGCGGCAGGTCCTATGGAACCAGCTATCTTCTGTCCATGAAGGATCTGAACACCATCGATCATATTGAGGATCTGAAATCCATAGACTCCTTAAAAATCGAAGGCCGCATGAAAGAACCGGCTTATGTGGCAAATGTAGTGAAGCGGTACCGTAAGGCGCTGGATGAAGGCGCAGATCAAGTGGAGAGGGAAGCTTTGCAGAAGACGTTTAACAGAACGTATACCGAGGGGTACATGTTTGGAGAAGATCCAGGCAGTATCACAAATATTCAAAGACCTAATAATTTTGGTTACGAGATCGGAACGGTGAGAGGTTCTTTTAAGGGCATGTATGAGATCGCTCTGACGAAGACTTTGCATCAAAATGACATCATTCGTATCGACCACGAAAATGAAGACGTGAATCTGTCAGTGGCGCGATTGTACGATCAGGAGGGAAAGCTGATCAATCAGGCCGATGATACGTGTTATATCAGGATCAAGGAAAAGCTTTCGCCGGGAGATGTGGTTTACAAGACGAAGGACTATTTGTTTTACAAGGGACTGGATGCTGATCTTGATAAAGAATTCCGGAGGTTTCCTCTGGATCTTAAGGTATATGCCTATCCGGGAGCGGCACTGGTAATCGATGCGGAAGGCTTCGGGATGCAGTATCTGTATGAAAGCGAAGAAATCCTGGAAGAAGCGGTAAGCAGCCCAACGAGCCGGGAGCAGGTGGAAAAACACCTGGCACGGCTGGGAGAGACGGTGTTTGTCATCGGTGAGCTGGAGTTTGAATCCTATAATGCTTTTATTCCTGCAAAGCTTCTAAACAGTGCCAGACGGCAGATTGTACAGGCACTTTACGATGCAAAGCTGGCGAAATGGAAAAAACGGATAAAACAGGAACCAGCGAAAGAACCTATTTCGTTTCCTTTGCAGAAAGCGTATCTGACGGCGACTGTGACGACACAGGAACAGTATGACGTTTGCAAGGCCTGTGGCATAAAAGACGTTTACTTCGACAATATCGTTCGCAGAAATCAAAATGTGTATGAAGATCGGGAAGGCGAACTGCTTCTGGGTGGATACGGTGGTATTTTCCGCTATCGGAAGACCAACCCGTTCGTGACAGATTACTCCCTTAATGTGGTCAATGCGGCAAGCTGTTATGCGTTGTATAAGCTGGGTGCGAAGAGAGTGACCCTTTCTTATGAGCTTAACCGTCATCAGATCCAGAACCTGATCACAGCTTACGAAGAGACCAACGGCGGCAGTCCGGCACTTGAGATGATCGTGTATGGACGTGCTCCGCTGCTTTTTACCAAATACTGTCCGCTGAAGAAGATGGGGCTTTGCGGCTCCTGCAAAAGCGGCGCTTATGAGCTCAAGGATGAGTACGGGGAATTTCCGGTGCTTACGCATGAGGATTGTTCGACGACCATACTCAACGGCAAGATCCTGAATCTGCTGGATGAGATGCCGCAGATCGACGGGGTGGAGGCGTTCCGGCTCAGCTTTACCATAGAGTCTGCGGCGGAGGTGAAGCGGATCATCGATCTGGCGCAACAGAAGCTTGAAGGTTCGACAGACAAGTCGGCGTTCAATCAGAAGACGGATACGCGTGGCCATTTCAATAAGGAAATTTTATAGTTTTTACTGCAAAGAGGAAGAGTGATATGATTCAGGTAGAAGAACTTTCTTTCGGTTTTACTGCAAAAGATTTATATAAGGACATTTCGTTCACACTGGAAGCGGGGCAGCACTGTGCGCTTATCGGCAGCAACGGAACAGGCAAATCCACGCTGGCGGAGATTTTGATCCATCCGGAGGAATACCTCTATGATGGGAAAATAGTGCGGGATGAAAGCTGCCGGATCGGCTATGCCAGCCAGTTCAGCGTGGGAGATAAGTTTCAGGATCGTACCGTGTTTGAATTTCTCAGTGAGCGGTTCACGTCGCTGCAAAAGGATATCGAGGCCGTATGTGCTGCTATGACGGAGACTGAGGATCTGGATGCGCTGTATGAACAGTATCAGCAGCTTTTGGATCAAAATGAAGCCATGGACGGGGATCATTACGAAAGCAAGATCAGAAAATCGCTGGCAGTGGCCGGGATGAGTGATCTGGCGGAGACGAAGCTGGCGGACATCAGCGGCGGAGAATATAAGATGCTGCAGATCATGCGGGAAATGCTGCTGGCACCGAATCTGCTGGTACTGGATGAACCGGATGTGTTTCTGGATTTCGGAAATCTGGGAGGACTGGCTCAGCTGATCAATGAGTATGAGGGGACGATGCTGGTCATCACCCATAACAGGTATTTATTGAATCACTGCTTCAATAAGATCCTTCATTTGGAAAATGGAGATCTGCAGGAATTCGACGGAACGTATTCGGAATATCGCTGCTCCATCCTGCGGGAGAAACTGGCACTTAAACTGCAGAATATCGAGGAACAGGAAGAAATCGCGAGAACTCAGGAATTGGTGGATATTTTAAGAAAGCGGGCAACGGAGAAGGTCAATCCGGTCATCGGCCGGTCGGTCAATGCGAAACAGTCACAGCTGGATCGGCTGGTGGCACGGCAGATCAAGGCACCTTTTATCGAGATCCGGGAGCCGGAGATCGTGTTGCCGAAGGTGAATGTGGAAGAGGCTGCAGAGAAAAAGCCGGTACTTACGATCTCAGACTATCAGGTGTCCTTTGAAGAAGATCTGTTGGAAAACGTGAGCTTTCAGCTTTTTGCAGGGGAAAAGGCCGCATTGATCGGAGCTAACGGAACAGGTAAGACGACGCTGATCCGGGATATTTTGCAGAACGATCATCCGGCGATCCATATAGATGAGAACACGAAATACGCCTGTCTGTCTCAGCTTCAGGAAGAAGGTCTGGACGAGGGAAAAACCGTGTTTGAGACTTTGCAGGATGGGGGATTTGCAACTCGTGAGGATGTTCGTCACTGTCTGGCACGGTATTGTTTGCAGGAAGAATGTATGGATCAAAAGGTGAGCAAGCTTTCAGGTGGAGAAAAGAATATGCTGCAGATCGCTTTGCTGGCGGCATCCGATGCACAGCTTCTGATTTTAGATGAGCCCACCAGCCATCTGGATCTGTATGCACAGACAGCACTGGAAAAGGCGATCGCGGATTATGAGGGGACCGTTCTGATGGTGACCCACGATTTTTATCTGGCGGCAGGATGTGCGGATTACATACTGCTGGTGGAGGATCACACCGTGAGGCGGATGCGGACGCGAAAATTCCGAAAGATGGTATATGACAAGTATTTTGACTCGGCGTATCTGGAAACGGATCGGAAAAAACAGGAGTTGGAAGCCGCTATCACGACAGCATTCAAGAAAAACGACCTGGCGGCGGTGGATAAGCTTTGCGGACAGCTGGAGGAGCTGTGATGCTATCTGATGCTATGATAGGATCCCTCTTCTGTAGACAAGGTGAATAACCAAAATCTACGGAAGAGGGATTTTCTATGTCTAAATCACTATATTGGCTCTTTCCGTAATTTCATAAACGTTTCATAAAGGGTTTGTAATATATCTAAAAACAAGCGCATTAATTGTGAAAAATAGAAAGGGGCCTGGTAAAAAAGTGATAAAAAATGCCATAGCATATATTACAAGGAAAAAAAATAGAACTTTTATCATATTCGTTATCTTAACAATACTTCTTTCTTGCTTATACTCGTGTTTAAGTATCATGAAGTCAAGTAATAGCCTGGAAAAGTCTTTATATAAGCTTTCTGATTCTTCTTTGTCAATAATAAAAAAAGACGGTGGTTATTTCGATGTTGACCAGTTCAAGGATATAGAAAAAATAAAAGAAGCTGAAGAAATGATTTTTCAATATAATGGATCGGCAAAACCCATAAAAGCCAAAGTGGTTGATGGAGAACAAAGAATAGAGAGAGACGATTTGCCTGATGAATTTAAAAATGTCCTTTCTCTAGAAGCTACAAATAAGACTGAAAGAAATGTTTTATTCAGCAGCGGAGTCTTTACCATTAAAAAGGGTAGGAATATCGAAAAAAATGATAAAAGAAAAATCCTTATACATGAAGATTTTGCAAAAGAAAATAATTTGAAGTTAAATGATGTACTTAGCCTTGAACTGATCGAAATGGAGAACCATGAGCAAAAAAAAGAATGCAAATTTAAAATCATAGGGATTTTCTCCGGGAAAAAGCAGGAAACATACACAGGATTATCTTCAGATTTCAGTGCAAACATGGTCTTTGTTGATTATGATACAAGTCAAGAAGCGTTAAACAGGACAGAGGATCATAAAGTTGTAAATAAAATTTTGATATTCTCAAGCAGTCCGGAATCTATTAATTCAGCGTTAAATAAAATAAAAGGACTTAAAATTGACTGGTCGAAGTATACCATCGAAAAAGACACCGCGGCATTTGAAGAAACATTAGAGTCTGTAAGTGGGATAAAACACATTATAAGAATAATGACTTATTTTATCATGTTGAGCGGAATAGTTGTTCTTTCACTCATATTGATTTTATGGCTAAGAGAGAGGATTTATGAAATAGGAATATTATTATCAATTGGGATCAGTAAGATAAAGATCATAACTCAATTCATTCTGGAATTGATATTTATATCTCTGCCGTCCGCGATAGTATCGTTATGTTTAGGTGATTTATTATTAAGTAAAATTCTTGATGGGTTTATCAGCTCTGATAACTCAACGTTCATTAATAATAGTTTGTTTAATAAAAACGATTGGATAGTAAGTTTAGAAAATTTAATACAAAGCTATTTCATATTAGTAAGTATTATTATTTTGTCAGTGCTGATCGCATCGGCCATGATATTAGTAAAAAAACCAAAAGAAATATTATCAAAAATCAGTTAGGAGATCGCAATGGATGTATTAGAAATAAAAAATATAACATATCGTTATACAAATTCAAGTGAGAAAATCTTATCATCGATAAATCAAAAATTTCAACTTGGAAAGTTTTATGCAATAATAGGGAAATCAGGTGCAGGAAAATCCACGCTACTTTCTTTATTAGCCGGACTGGATAAACCTCAGACCGGAAAAGTTTTATTTAAAAATAAAAATATAGAAGAAAAGGGATATAGTAACCATAGAAAAAATAATATATCTTTAGTATTTCAAAATTACAATTTAATAGACTACTTATCACCAATTGAAAATATTAGATTAGTAAATAAAAAGGCATCAGAAGGGATTTTGATCGAATTAGGTCTTGATGAAAAACAGATAAAGCGAAATGTAATGAAACTATCAGGGGGGCAGCAGCAAAGAGTTGCTATAGCAAGAGCTTTGGTGTCGGAAGCACCTATAATCTTGGCAGACGAACCTACAGGTAATCTGGATCGTGCTACTGCTGGAGAAATAATAGAAATGTTAAAGAAGTTAGCGAAAGAAAGAAATAAATGTGTGATAGTTGTAACACATAGTAAAGAAGTTGCAGACGCCGCAGACGTTATTTTAGAGTTGAGTGGTAAAAAATTAAAACAAGTAAGTAAAATTACCTCGGAGGTGTAGTAATGATAAAAAATGCTGTTGCATACGTAACTAGAAAAAGTTTAAAATCAGTTATAATACTATTAGTTATTTTATCCATGTCAACGCTCAGTCTGATTAGTTTGTCTATTAAAGATGCTACCAATAAGGCTTCAGAAGAAGCTTTTGGTAATGTTACAAATAGCTTTTCTATAGAGATAAATCGGCAGGTAAATCCAGGCACACCCAGGGGAGGCGGCAATGTAAAAGGACAAGATATCAAAAAAATATCCGAAAATGAAAATATACAGTCTTATGTTAAAAGGATAAACAGCGTAGCTGATTTAGTTGATCATGATATTATAGAAACGCAAGAAACGCTTGCATATCAATCACCTGAGAGAGCGAAAAACTTTAAAAGGACGGTTATGCTGACGGGAGTTAACGATTCGTCAAAAGAAACTAAATTTGTGTCCGGAGCCTATAAATTAACGGAAGGCCAACATTTACAAGATCAGGATAAAAATAAAGTTTTAATGCACAAAGATCTGGCAGAAAAGAATGGTTTAAAAGTTGGAGATAAGATAAAAGTGAAATCTAATTTATTTGATGCTGATAATGAGAAAGGTGCAAATGAAACGGTCGAAGCAGAAATAAAAGGTCTCTTTGATGGCCATAATAATGCGGGCGTAAGTGCAGCGCAAGAACTTTATGAAAATACTCTAATAACAGATATCGGCACAGCCGCTAAAGTTTACGGAAATACAGAAGATACAGCAGTATATCAAGATGCCACTTTTTTTGTAAAGGGCGATAAGAATCTGGATCAGGTAATAAAAGATCTCGGGAAACTGGACATAAATTGGAGAGAGTATAATCTGGTCAAGAGTACATCAAATTATCCTGCATTGCAGCAGTCTATATCAGGTATATATTCGATAGCAAATAAGTTGTTTGCTGGATCTTTGATATTTGCAGGTGCTGTAGTTTCATTATTGTTATTTTTGTGGATGAATGCCAGGAAAAAAGAGATAGCAGTTTTATTATCGTTAGGAATTTCAAAAATAAAAATTTTCGGGCAGTTCTTAATAGAATTAATGCTCCTATCAATTCCGGCATTTATAGGATCGTATTTCTTAGCAAGCTGTATAGGTGATAATCTTGGAAATAATATATTGAATAAGGTAACTGGTGATATAGCCAAACAAACAGCAAAAGAATCATCAGCGAGCCAACTTGGCGGAGGGGCAGAAATTGACGGGTTCAATAAAACTCTAACAAGCCTGGATATCAGCATATTACCAAAGTCTATGATGTATGTGATTTTATTCATGAGCTTAGTGCTTATACTATCCTTGATCATCTCCTCGTCTGGTATTTTAAAGAAAAGTCCAAAGGATTTGCTGATTGATAATAAGTAAAAAAGGAGACCAGCTATGAGACTATTAGTTGTTGAAGATGATAAAACGCTAAGAGAAGGAATAGGCGAATATTTAGCGGAATTTGGGTATACTGTTATAGAAGCAAAAGACGGCAGAGAAGCCATATCAAAATTTAATCATGACATAAATTTGATCATCCTGGATATTCAGATTCCTTTTGTAAATGGATTAGATGTATTAAAAGAAATCAGGAGGAAAAGCAAGGTACCAGTTTTGATTTTAACAGCATTTAGTGATGAAGAATATAAAATTGAAGCATTCACTAATTTGGCAGACGGTTATATAGAAAAACCTTTTTCATTACCGGTGTTAAAGGCCAGGATCGATTCTTTAATAAAAAAGAACTTTGGCCAGATAGAGAAATTCGAATATAAAAATATAGAGATTAACTTTACCAGCTATACTGCAAAAATAAATGATGAAAAGATCGATATAAACGCAAAAGAGTTAGAGATATTAAAATGTTTGCTGGATAATGAAGGACAAGCATTGACGAGAATGCAAATAATTGATAATGTTTGGAAGGAAACAGAAGAAATCCCCTATGATCGTGTAATAGACGTATATATTAAAGAATTGAGAAAAAAATTAGGATTAGATTGTATTATCACGATTAGAAATGTAGGTTATAAATTAGAGAGAAAATGAAAAATTTAAAGATATTCCCCAAAATGTTTATACAAATATTTGCCGTTATGGTAGTGATCATTATAGTGATCCATTTATTGGTTTTCTTGATTTTTCCTAAAACATACCTGGATACTAGAAAAGAAGAGATTTCCAGCAAGGCAAATGAAATTTCCAACAATATGAATGGGAAAGGACTAGAATATATAGAAGAATGCTTAGATTTTTACTCTAAGACCAGTGAGATAAAAGTATTTATAAAGACGGGAAACAAGAATAATGAAATACAAATCAAAAATAATGTGGATATTGACTTAGAAAGTGATAATAATTCTTTGATCATTGAAGAGAGAGCAATAACGCTGGATGATGGTAAAAAAATAAAGTTACAATTTGTTTCTACAGCTGATATGCAAAAAGATGCAAAAGCTTTAAGTTTTAAGTTTTTACCATATTCTTTAGCAGGATCTCTTTTATTCTCTGCTATTGTTTCTTTGATATACGCAAAATCAATAAAAAATAACATAAATGAAATAAAAAATGTTACTGACAAAATGATGGAGTTGGATAGAAATGCTCGTTTAGAATACGAGTCTAAGGATGAAATAGGAGAATTAAAACAACAAATCAATGATCTGTATTCTACTTTATTGAGAACAATTGATGATTTGGATTTTAAAAATAAAGAGATTTTAAAATTAGAAAAGTTAAAATATGATTTTTTTAAAGGGTCATCTCATGAGCTTAAAACTCCTCTTGCCAGTCTTAAAATAATATTGGAAAATATGAAATATAATATAGGCAAGTATAAAGACAGAGACTTTTATATCAATGACTGCATTGATATAGTTGATAGCTTAACAAAAAATATTTCTCAGATCGTATCAGTTTATTCTATAGAAAACCTGAAAAATGATGAGGAATTATTAAATATCAATTGTATATTAGAAGATGTGTTAGAGAAGTATGAAGTACTGGCAAACCAAAAGAATATAAGGATCAACAATCATATATCCGATGAAAAGATTTATATAGGGAAAACAGCTTTAAAGATTGTTTTATCTAATTTAATCAGTAATGCGGTAAAATATACTGATGTGAGCGGGGTCATTAATATTGGAACAGATCAAGGCTGGTTATATATTGAAAACTCATATAAAGATAATGAAATTCTAGAGATAGATAAATTGTTTGAGGTCAAGTTTGACTTGAATAAAGAAAACAGCAATGGATTAGGGTTATATATTGTTACTAATCTTTTGACTAACTACAAAATAAAGTATAACGTTTTGCAAAATAAAGATACTTTTGTATTTAAAATAAAATTATCTTCTATCGTGGATTGAAAGAGATGAAATAATGAAAAAGGCTATTTGACAGATACCTGCCTGACTGCACACGATGCTATCATAAAAAGGGCTATCGGCAAAATATCAAAATTACTGCGTGTCATATATGTTTATTGCCGATAATGTGGTATACTAATCATAGTTAACCGCAGCCTTATATTTGACAGGAGGAAGGCAGATGCGATATTTTTCCGTTGCCGACACGGCGAAAAAATGGAATATATCTGAGCGAAGTGTGAGAAATTACTGTGCCCAGGGGCGCGTAGAGGGAGCATTTCTTGCTGGAAAAACGTGGAGAATCCCGGAAAATGCGGAGAAGCCGGAGCGCTCTAACAAAAAGGTAAAACCGCCGACAACTTTGCTGGATATTTTGCAGGATGAAAAAACAAACAAATATTCCGGAGAAATTTATCATAAGACACAGATCGATTTAACATATAATTCAAACCATATGGAAGGCAGCCGCCTGACTCACGATCAGACACGATATATATTTGAGACAAATACTATTGGAATAGAAAAAGAAGTCCTCAATGTAGATGATATCATTGAGACAGCTAATCATTTCCGTTGTATCGATAAGATTATTGATCATGCAAAGGCGACGTTATCGGAAAAGTTCATCAAGGAACTTCATCTGATTCTGAAAAATGGTACCAGCGACTCCAGAAAAGACTGGTTTGCTATTGGGGATTATAAAAAATTACCTAATGAAGTTGGAGGTATGCCCACAGCACTTCCGGAAGACGTTGCGGATAGGATGAAGGAATTGCTGGCAGAGTACAACGGCAAAGTCGAAGTATCCTTTGAAGATATTCTGGATTTTCATGTGAAGTTTGAACGGATTCATCCGTTTCAAGATGGCAATGGGCGTGTAGGTCGGTTGATTATGTTCAAAGAATGCCTGAAGTACAATATTGTTCCGTTTATTATCGAGGTTAATCTGAAGATGTTTTACTATCGTGGTTTGAAAGAATGGGCTGAAGAGAAAGGATATCTGATGGACACCTGCCTGACGGCACAGGATCGGTATAAAGCGTATTTGGACTATTTCAGGATTGAGTATTAGGGAAGCAATTGTAAAAACGGGAGAAAAATATGATTGCGATTCGGCAGGCGACTTTAGTTGATGCAAAGCGTCTTCTTTTAAAGGATTCCTTGAAGAATAGTTAATAATTTACACCTTATTTATACCTTTGGAAGACCTGATCGGTAGAGTTGAAATAGTAAAGACGTGGGATGAATCTTACGTCTTTTTTTAGATTATGTTAACTTCCAGACTTTTTACGACTAAAAGATATTAAGCACCTCGATTGAGGTGCTGTTCTTAAATCCAACCTGTTCCTTCGCAGCAGATGCCTATTCCTCCTCGTTTTCATTAGTCCCCTGAATAAATTCGAGGATTTCATCATAGCTTCTGGAACTCTTTGCTATCGCTTTCATGATTTCTTCGCTTTGAAGCGTTTTTCGCTTCTTGTGAAGCTTTTCAAGTTCCGTGGTCAAGTTTTCATACTATTCACGGTTCCTGCTAATCGACTGTTCAACCTTCTCAATCTTCTGTTCTAAGACTTCTTTACTGATACTTCTTGCCATCTTTAATTTCCTTTCAGTATTTCATTGATATATGTTGTTTTGTATTTTACCTGTGCTTCGCTAATATTAAATGCGCTTAGAATTATCTTCTGCCTTTTGGTTACTGCATGATCCAGACGATACACCTTGTCTAGATGTCTGTTAATTTCAATTTTCTCCAGTTCGCGTATTGCTGCAGGTACGGTCAGACAATTAGGTTTCTTAGTCATTTCCTTTGCCTTGTCCTTAAGCGCAGTATAGATTCTGCACCGAATTATCAGTGCTATAAATCCGATAAATATCTTGTTGGATGCAGCTTCCTGTGACGCAACACGAAGACAATGATTGCCAAGAAATGTTTTATCAGATCGAAATACTTTTTCTGACATATCCCTGCTCTTGTATAGATTAATCGCATCCTTTGCATTCATTTTCTCTGATGAAATAATTGCAAAGTAGCCACACAGCTGCAGTTCATCCCGTATTTCCTGCAGCTTTGGTTCTCCGTATACAAAGTGGCCGGTTTCCTTGTTGTAATGCAGGTAAAAGTACTTCTTAAATGCTGGCCCAAACTCACGATCAGTATCCTGATATCTCTCCATATAGTTTTGCATCTCCTGAATACGTTCCTCCAGACGAACACGTTCACCGACAGCTTTTGCCGCACTGTAATAGATGTGAACATAGCGTTTGCGTGTATCTGTGGAATGTACATAGCTATGCACAGTTTTGCCATATATGCCAAACTCTGAAATCTGGTTTCCCCAGTCGCTTTCAAACGAGCCTCTGTGCTTGCGAATCAGACTGCTGACCAGTTCCCTGCATCCCTTTACCATAATGATAAAGCTGAATCCGTTGCTGTCCATGTAATGCAGATTATCTTTACTGAAATATCCCCGGTCAAGAATGAATCCGATGTTACGGTATCCGTATCCCTTTATCTTTTCAACCATATACTGCAGTTGTGAAATATCATTAATGCTTCCCGAATACTTCTTATACATCAAAGGTTCTCTGTTATTCACATCATATCCAACTGCGTAATTGAAAATCGGAAGCCCCGTATCCACCTTCGCTGTTCCAAACTCCACCATGCTGATATCTCCAGCTTCACAGTTCTTGTTTGTTGAATCATAAGAGATATATATCCGTTCTCTCTTGCTGCGTTCCTCGTTCCAGGCATCCAGGAAACTCTGTCGCTGGTCGTGATTAATTGTTCTAAGGAAATCAGAAATTGCCGAATCGTTGTATATCTTCATACCCGGTGTAAACAGAGGATGATTGTAGGCATAATCAGGATAGTACTGCGCCGCATTCCCTTCTGTGATTATTGAGTATGCTGCAAAATCCAAAATGAAACCCATCGTTTTAGAATCAAATATTCCATCCAGTATTTTATCAAGTTCCAAATCTTTTACAGACTTTTGAATAACCATATACGCTCCGGCCTGAAGGCAGCTGCTCCGTATACTGTTTCTCTCTTCCTCAGGAACTTCCACTTCGGGGAAATATTTTTTAAAGTTTTGATTCGGTTGCATCTTAGTTTCATCCTCATCAGATACCTTCCCGATAGTAACTCTCCTGACATTAGTGTATTTTTTTAACGGATCGTAAACACGATCGCATTCGAAGTAAACATATCGGGCGTTTCCTTTGTTACGATATGTGATTTTCCCCTTAATATCAGGAATATCAACAAGATAATTCAGATACAGGCCTTCTCCTTTCTTTAGGTGCACTTACGACTAAAGAAAGGAGATCACAAAACCCGCAATTTTACAAGTGAAAACGCGGGTTTTTCTTCAAATTTCAACGGTTTTCTTTGTCTGATCACTTCTGTCTTGTGTATGAGTCGCAATAATCCTGGAAGTTAACAATTCAAGTGCAAGACCACCCAGGGAAGTCTCTTTGTATGCTTCGTTAAGATCATGTCCGGTGTTTTTCATGACATTTACAACAGCATCAAAAGAGACCTTGTTTTTACGTACATAGCCAAGCTGTTTTGCATAGATAGCACAGTCCATTGCACGCAATGCAGCAAAACCGTTACGTTCTATACATGGAATCTGAACATAGCCACCTACCGGATCACAAGTCAGTCCGAGATTATGTTCAAGTCCCATTTCTGCAGCATATTCTATTAAACTGTTATTAAGTCCAAGTATCCATGCATATAGGGCAGCTCCCATAGCGCATGCACTTCCAACTTCTGCCTGACATCCAGCATCGGCACCTGAGATGCTCGCATTGGTTTTAATTACATTGCCGAATACTCCTGCAACGGAAAGCGCTTTCACAAGCTGCTTCTTTTCTATTTTATAGTGTTTGTGGCAATAATATAGTACAGCAGGAAGTATACCACTTGAACCGCATGTAGGTCCTGTGACAATGGTATGCCCTGATGCATTTTCTTCTGCTACTGCATAAGCATAGCTGCTGACAAGAAGCGTTTCTTTTTCACTTCCTTCAGGGAGATTGATTGCTTGATGATACATTTGTTTTGCAACTCGCGGAAGCTGAAGTTTGCCCGGAATGATTCCCTCTGTTGACAGCCCTCTTTCGACACAGTCAAACATAGTATCAATAACTTTATCTAAATATTCAGTTATCTGATCGTCTTCATGTTCGATAACATAATCGTAAAATGAATATCCGTTGTCATGCAGTTTCTGACCTATTTCCTTCATATTCTTTTCTGGATATACGTCTTCTTGTTGAAACTCTTTATTCTCGCCTTCCCAGACAATTGAACCACCGCCCACAGAGTATACAGTAATTGAATCAACCAGATCAGCACTTTGATAGATATTGAAAACCATTGCATTGGGATGATAGGGAAGGGATTCATTTTTGAAGTTTACTGTGCATTTATCTTCAAGAATTGAAGTTATTGCGTAATCTGTCAGGTGTCCTTTGCCTGTACTTGATAATGATCCATAAAGATCAACGATATATCTGTTGGCGTCCGGATATTTTGATTTAATCTCGCGTGCCGCCTTTTCAGGCCCCATTGTATGAGAGGAAGAAGGTCCGCAGCCAATTTTAAACAATTCTCTAAGTGATTCCATCTTATCTTGTATGATAATTAGGAAGCCAGTTATCACACGTTTCCTTTCTTTTGATATTGTGGTTTAATACATTCAGATGTTGTGGACTTTTTATGTTATTTTGTAGCTCTGACTACTCAAAGGAGTGTATTGCCACCACTTTTATCTGAATCGTTTATTAGCTGGATGTGCCTCGGGATTTCCACCCATGAGTACTTATTTCAATCAAGTCTACGATGATAATCGATAGTGGATATCACGGTATCAGACTTTAGAAAGGGAGGTGCTACCTCATGATGTTTTACACTGGCATTGATATTGCCAAACTCAACCATTTCGCCTCAGTCATTTCGAATGAAGGCGAAGTACTCATCGAGCCGTTTCAATTCTCTAACGACAGTGATGGCTTCCGGTTGCTGATCTCCGTCCTCGATTCATTCGAGAAGGACAGCCTCATCATTGGTCTTGAATCTACGGCACACTATGGCGACAACCTTGTTCGATACCTCGTCGCTTCTGATTACAAAGTGTGTGTGCTTAACCCTATCAGGACTTCCACACTGCGCAAAACAACATCCGCAAGACGAAGACCGATAAAGTCGACACATACATCATTTGCAAAGCTCTTATGATACAGGATCATCTCCGGTTCGTTTCTTTCTACGATCTGGATCTCTTAGATCTGAAAACTCTGGGACGCTTTCGACAAAAGACCATCAAACAGCGGACTCGTCTGAAGATCCAGTTGACATCTTATGTCGATGAAGCCTTCCCTGAACTGCAATACTTTTTCAAATCTGGCCTGCATCAAAAATCTGTCTATGCGCTTCTTAAAGAAGCTCCGACACCGGAAGCGATCACTTCTATGCATATGACTCATCTGGCTCATCTTCTCACTGTGACTTCCCACGGTCACTTTGATAAACGGACGGCTCAGCAGTTAAGAGCTCTCGCACAGAAGTCTGTCGGTGTCAGCGACAGTGCTATATCTATTCAGATAACTCAAACCATTTCACAAATCGAGTTACTGGATAGTCAATTAAAAAATGTGGACTCTGAAATGATTGAAATCGTGAAATTCCACGACTCCGTCATCATGACCATTCCCGGTATCGGCTATATCAACGGGGGAATGATCCTGGGTGAGATCGGTGATATCCACCGTTTCTCAAGTCCGGGCAAGCTGCTGGCATATGCTGGGCTTGCTCCTCCCGTTTATCAGTCTGGAAAATTCCAGGCCAAACGGACAAGAATGTCCAAACGTGGATCCAAAGTCTTTCGATATGCACTTATGAACGCGGCTCACAATGTCGTAAAAAACAACGCCACCTTCGAAGCTTATTATGAAGCCAAGAAGAGCGAAGGCCGGTCTCACTACAACGCTCTTGGGCACTGTGCCGGCAAACTTGTCAGGATCATCTGGAAGATGCTCACTGACGAAGTAGAATTTAACCTCGATTAGAGGTCATCTATTATTTGGCAACCTTTTTGAAATGCTCCATCGGGAAGCTTTATTAAGGTTACCCTTTTTACCACGAAAAAGAATTTTTAATTTCCTGCTATTTTTTTCATAGCTGGTCTCCTTTATCTATGAATCTGATAGTTAAAAAACCGGAAATAGACGGTTCCTTAGCAACTCGTCTCTTCCGGTAACGCAACATTAAAATGTTGGAGGTGTCAGGGCAAAAATAAGTACACAGGTTTCTCCGTATGGATTAAACCATTTATGTTGAACATGTGGCTGAATTCTCACGCTATCACCGGCCTCTATTGTGTATCTTACATCATCAAGAAAAATGTCCGTCTTTCCTGAAATGACATAACAGTCTTCTTCACCGTCATGTGAGAATGTATAATCATCCTCCTTATCCTGATGAGGAATGAACATCTTGCAGAATTCAATATCTCCTTTGACGTCAGGAGTGAGAAGCTCATATTTTACATTGACATATTTACTACCGAGCGGCTTATGTTCGCCTTTACGTACAACTGCACACTTCTGATTGTCTTCATCATTCATGAAGAACTGGTACATTGGAACATCCAGTTCAACTGATATTGCTTTTAGAGTGTTAATTGAAGGATTAACCATATCGCGTTCAATCTGACTTAACATAGATGCCGTTATGTCTATCTTCTTTGCCAGTTCGCGGAGGCTATATCCCTTAAGTGTTCGATATTTTTTAACTAGCGGACCAAGTCCGAGGTTGGTTTCAACCATAAATTATACTCCATTCTCTTAATTTTCAGGGGATTGCATATATATTTTAGGGCATGAGAGAGGAAAAGTCAAAGGAAATGTTAAATTATAATTGACAAATGTTAAGTCCGACATTAATATAAGGTTAACAGGCGTTAATTGGGAATACACACCTAATATTAATGCGGACTTACACTCAGATAATATCACTGAATGTGTGAAGAGTAAAGGTCTGCTACTGTTTGTTATTGTCTAAGTTAATTTAAAGGAGGTTAACATGACACACACTTTAATCAGCGCAGACAATGTTTGGGCTCTCTGGGCTATTATTATTGGCTGGGCAGCAGTAAGTATTTGGCTTGAGCAGAAGTACAAATGGGCATCTAAAATCTCAGGCGCAATTATTGCACTTTTAGGTACACTTATTCTTTCAAATATCGGTGTAATTCCACAGGAATCATCCGTATATGATGCCGTATGGGATTATGTTGTTCCGATGTCAATTCCACTCATGCTTTTCAGTTCAAATTTGAAAAAGATTTGGAGAGAAGCAGGAAAGACTGTAGTCATCTTTATAATCTCTGCATTTGGTACAGTTCTTGGGGCTGTGGCAGCTCACTTATCACTTGCAGGAATTATCGGCGAAGAATCTGCAGCAGTTGCTACAACAATGACAGGCTCATATACAGGCGGCCCTGGAAACTTTGCAGCAATGGCAGATATGACAAGCCTTAGTGGAGGAACAACATCAGCACTTGTAGTTGCTGACAACCTTCTTATGGGTCTTCTTTTTATTGCCCTTATCGCAATCCCTAATATGAAATTCTTCAGAAAATTCTTTAAGCATCCTCACATTGACGAACTCGAAATGAATGGCGGAGAAATAACTGCAGAAGAAACAGGTGCAGCAAGCTACTGGAAGAGAGAAGAAGTATCTCTTAAGGATATTGCGTTAGCAATGGGTACTGCCGTTGTAATCTGCGCAGTAGGAAATGCAATTTGCACATTCTTTGGCAACCACATCACTGCTGACAGTGGTGCTATGGCGGTTGTAGCTACTCTTTTATCAAATAAGTACCTTATGATTACAACAATCACAGTTCTTGTTACAACATTTATGCCAAACTACTGCGAATCACTGCATGGTTCACAGGATATAGGTTTCTTCTTTATCTACTTATTCCTGACAGTCATCGGTGTTCCGGCATCAATTCCACTTATTATACAGCATGCTCCAATACTTTTAGTATATTGTGCAATCATAGTTATAGTAAACCTGCTTGTTACTCTTGTATTCGGAAAACTGTTGAAATTCAGTATTGAAGAATGCGTTATTGCAAGCAATGCAAACATCGGTGGTGCAGCAACAGCAATGGCATATACAATTTCGAAGGGATGGAAGAAAATGATCGTTCCCGCAATGATGGTTGGAGTACTTGGATATATTGTAGGAAATTATTTTGGTGCCATTGTATGGGCGATAATCGGCTAGTATAAGGAGAAAACATATGAAGATTTTTTTAGCAGCGGATCTGGAAGGCTGCGCAAGTGTTGCAACCTGGGAGGAAATTTATCCGGGAAACAAAAACTATGATAGAGCAACTGATGAAATGACACGCGAAGTGGCAGCAGCTTGTCAGGCTCTTTTAGATGCAGGGGCAGAAGTATATATTAAAGATTCTCATTTTGAGGGAAAAAACATTGATTTCTCTAAGCTTCCATCTGGCATCAAAATGATTAGAAATCACGGAGGACATCCGGATATGATGATCCAGGGAATCGATGAAACATTCGATGCAGCAGCATTTATTGGATTTCATGCCGGTGCTTCAATGCCAGGAAACCCTTTAGCACATACAATGAACAGAAAGCTTACTAAGATGACTATAAACGGAATGGTAGCTTCAGAATATCTGCTTCATGCACTTGTAGCAGCTGAATATGGCGTTCCTGTAATAATGGTAAGCGGAGATAAAGGTCTTTGTGACTGGATTAACGAATTCAACCCCGCAGTAAATACGGCTGTAATAAAGGATAATAATGATTCTTGTGTTTTCACATTAACAACTGAAGAAGCACAGAGGCTTATTCAGACAAAACTTTTAGAATCAATAGATAATATTAAAGAATGCAGAATCAGTCTACCTGAAAGTTACGAAGTTGAAATGACTTTTAAGGAAATATCTGATGCTTCTACAGCAAGTTATTACCCCGGTGTTGAAAAGGTTGATGCAAATACAGTAAGATTCACTGCAAAATCACCTAGAGAACTTATGACAACAAGAATGTTCATTCAGTAACATAACAGGGGATTTTGATGTAACGAAAGGAGCAGGCGAGTAATCGCCTGAAAGATGTAGGAAATGCATACAGAAGCAAATAGAGCTGCGTGGGCGGAAATCGACCTTGGATGTGTTGATTTCAACATTAAAGAGATTGCTCACAAAGTAGGAGGTGCGTCAAAGGTAATCGGAGTGATTAAGTCTGACGCATATGGACACGGAGCGGCTAAAATCGCTCAGTTGCTTTCAGATAATGGTATCTGTTCGTTTGCAGTAGCAACACTTCCGGAAGCTATAGAGCTTCGGGAATCAGGTTTTACAGATGAAGAGATAATCCCCTTTTCCCTGATTGCAGATTCGCTTGAGGGGACAGTTGTTGAATATAATCTGTCTCCTCTCATCTGCTCATTTTATACAGCTGAGCAGATTTCAGAAGAAGCTGCAAAGAAGGGAAAGATAATCAGCGGATATATTGCAGTAGATACAGGAATGGGAAGAGTAGGATATAATCCTGATGTTCCTGAAACAATTGAAGAGATAGTAAAGATAAACGAGCTTTCCAATTTCAGGATCAAAGGGCTCTTCTCACATATGTCAACAGCTGATGAAGCAGACAAGTCATATGCAAACTGGCAGGCTAAAAGATTCAAGGCTTTTGCCGATAAGCTGGAAAGCATGGGAGTATCACTTCCTGTTAAGACTTTTGCAAACAGTGCAGCTATTGTTGATATGCCTGAAACCTATTACGATAAATCAAGAGCAGGACTCATCCTTTTCGGATATTATCCGTCGGATGAAGTGGATAAAAGTGCGTTGTCGTTGAAGCCTGCAATGTCAGTTAAGGCAAGCATTATTCAGCTTAAAGAAGTTGAAAAGGGCACAGCAATCGGATATAACAGAAAGTTTATTGCTGATAGAAAGTCACGTATAGCGACAATCCCTCTTGGTTATGCAGATGGACTTCCAAGGACATATTCACCGTTTGCAAAGGTTCTTGTAAATGGGATTATTGCGCCGGTTGCAGGAAATATCTGCATGGATCAGTGCATGATTGATGTAACAGATGTTCCCGAAGTAAAAGAAGGCGATGAAGTTATAATCATTGGAAGTGATGGCAGAAATCAGATTACTGCAGATGATATAGCGAAAGCAACAAATACAATTCCAAATGAGATATTGTGCGGTTTTGGCCAGAGATTATATAAAAAATATGTTTAACTCTTTCTCTATGAGAAAGTAAAAGTTTACACAAATTTGTACAAGAGGCACATTCATTTGTGCCTTTTGTATTATAGCGAAAATGAAGAAACTATGAATACACTTACAGATTTAATAAAAAGTGATATGATTCCTGCTTTCGGTGTTACTGAACCTGGTGCTGTTGCCTTTGCGGTTGCAAGCGCCAGAGAAAGAACCAGGGGCGAAATACAGATGGTTAAAGTTATATTAAACAAAGGTATATACAAGAATGCGTATACCTGCGGTATTCCAAATTCAGATCACTGCGGGAATATATATGCGGCAGCTCTGGGTGCGGTTGCTGCAGATCCAAAACTCGGTTTAGAGTCATTATCCAACGTGACTGATATTGACAATATACTTGCGGAATCAATGATAAAAGAAGGAAAAGTCAAAGTTGAGCATAATGAAATTGTGTCTGATATATATATCGATGCCTATGTAAAAACAGCAAGTGATGAATGCGAAGTTCTTATAAGAGAAAGCCATATTAATATAGAGGAAATCAGACTTAATGGTGAAGTGATTTTTGGCAATATAAGCAGAACAGGAGATAAAGGTAAAAAGCGCACAAAGGAAATCATAGAGTTCTCCTTTGACCAGCTGCTTGAATACTCATTGACGGTACCTATAGAGGAAATATCATTTATCAATGCCGCGTTTGAAATGAATATGAAGCTCTTTGAGGAAGGAATGAATTCAGAGAAAACCTGTATTTTAAAGTATCTTCTATCAAAGAATGATAACAGGGTCATATCAAAAGATTTTAGAAATACCGCGCAGCTTCTCTGCAACGGTGCTATTGAAGCAAGAGTAATTGGATTGTCAAAGCCTGCGATGAGCATCACAGGAAGCGGTTCTCATGGCATAATATGCACAATGCCTCTGCTCGCATACATGAAGACTCATAAAGATATATGTTCAGAGGATATGCTGCTGCGGGGGACAGTGCTCAGTTATCTTATAACAATGTATATAAAAGAACATTCAGGTAAACTTTCGGCATTTTGCGGGTGCGGTATAGCTGCAGGGACCGGAATGGCATGTGGACTGGCTCTGATGATGGGTGTAGATAAATCTAAACTTTCTATGGTCATCCGGAATATGGCATCTGGAATTACAGGAATGATATGCGACGGCGGAAATCAAGGCTGCACAATGAAAGGAATTGTTGCGGTTGATACAGCAGTTCAGGCAGTTGATATGGTTATGTCTGGAGTATCAATTGAACCTGTACATGGTATTAACGGATGGACTCCGGAAGAAACTATGAAGAACATGGGGAGAATTGCATCTCCCGGAATGACAGCAACAGAAGACACTATAATAGACATAATGGAAACGAAAGGTATTTAACATGAAGTACAATAATCTTGGAAAAACAGATATAAAAGTATCTCAGATATCATTTGGTACATGGGGAATTGGTGGAGGTCCTGTCTGGTCAGATATGTTTCTTACAAAAGATAGAGTGGAAAAGCTGCTTGATGTAGCGCTTGATAATGGCATAAATTATATCGATACAGCACCTGTTTACGGCAATGGGGAAAGTGAGAAACTGCTGGGTGATGCTTTGAGAAACGGAAGGAGAGATAAGTTTATTCTTCAGACAAAATGCTCTCTTAACTGGCGAGGAGAAGGCGGAATTTATAAGTATTCAAGAGCAGGGCATACTGTTAACAATGATACAAGTGCTGCTGCTATCAGGAAGGATGTAGAGGATAGTCTTGTTCGACTTAAAACCGACTATATCGATGTGCTTGTAGTTCATTATGTTAACGATAACTGGGCTGTTGAAGAAACAATGAATGAAATGCAGGCAATGATGAAAGAGGGAATGATTAGAGCTGTAGGATTATCAAATTCGCATTCGGGAGATCTTATTGAATACGAAAAATATGGAGATGTTGCTCTTGTTCAAGAACAGTACAGTATGGTAGCACCGTATCATGGTAATGAATACTTTGATGAAGTAGAAAACCGCGGAACTACTTTTCAGGTCTATGGAGCACTGGAAGAGGGATTTCTGACATCCCCTGATTTTGTTAATAAAGTTTTTGGTGGTGATGATATCAGAAGCAGACTTCCATGGTCAACAGGAACAGTTAAAAGCGCCCTTGGAAGTTTATTTACTGTTATGGAGCCTCTAGTTGAAAAGTATCAGTGTTCATATTCAAATCTTGTACAGGCATGGACTATGAAAAATGTTCCAAATATCAATCTTCTTACCGGATTCAGAAGGGAAGAAACTATTTGCGATACATGTAAGGTCTTCGATATTAATCTGTCAGATAAAGATATGCGGCTTATGACATTGGCTGCGCTTCCTGCATGTGTAAAGGAACTGGATAAATAACTGATAAAGCAGGGGAGACGCCTGACAGCTCTCTCCTGCTCTGTTTTTATGGGCAATTAGGGTCAACGAACTGAATGTATTTTTTGAGGGTGTTCCTGGAAATGTTATGGCGTTTCATCAGAGTGACCTGCTTGACGGTTCTATTGCCTAGGTAGCGTTTGATATCAGATTCAAGTTCAGCTGTCATTTTGTCAAGTTTACCTCTTGGTCTTCCGGCATTTTTATCGGAAGCAGCCATTCCATCCTTAGTACGCTTAATAAGTGTGAGGCGCTCCTGCTCAACCCGGTCAAGTTCTACAATCAGAAGAAGTCTTACTGTTGATTCAAGTGATATTTTGGCAACCAGACTCTGAGACTCTGCAACTTCCAGAAGCTTCTTTATATACGGGGTCGAAATTGTCTGATTGTCAAGAAAAATGAGATCGATACCTTTTCTCAAAAGCTGCATGTATTTTTCTTCACCTGCAAGAGCTTTCCTTGTGAACCTCGACACATCTTTAAATATTACAGTATCTTCCTTCTGGAGAATTGATTCCAGCTTATTCCATTCTGTTCTGTCTTCAAAATTCTTACCGGAAACATCTTCCTTAAATTCAAGAGTGTAATTTATCCGTAAGCATCAAACCATGGCACGTTGAAGTCAACCACGGCAATAGCGTATAATGACCATGATGTCAATGCAGGCTATAGTTCCTGTCAGCTCATTTCGCCAGTGTTATTCACCGGAATCAGCTTTGCAGGTGCTGGCTACAGCTTCTGTCCATGGCATCAGCTGCTCCAGGTCATAGTCTTCATCCTGTGACAGCTTTTCAAATATATAGACAAGATACCTGAATGGATCCAGTCCGTTCGCTTTTGCGGTCTCGATCAGGCTGAAAACAGTTGCTGTCGCTTTTGCTCCGGAAGGGGTCTTGCAGAACAGGAAATTCTTTCTTGAGATCACAAACGGCTTGATGCTCCTCTCTGCTGCATTGTTGCTGTACTGGAGCCTGCCGTCAAGCAGAAATGCCCTGAGTGCTTCCTCCTGATTCCGGCTGTATACGATGCCATCGCGGAATTTCCCTTTTATGATATGCTGCGGATCGAAGCTCTTCACCCATCTGAAATATTCGTCCAGAACAGGAAGCGCCTTTTCCTGTCGTATCTGCATACGTTCCTGCGGTGTCTTTTCTGCCAGATCATTATCTCGCTCAATTGCAAAGATCTTATCTGCATAGGCGATAGCTTTATCTATATTGGTATCATTGTAACGGACTAACTGAAGCAGAAGCAATGTGGTGCAAAACTGAACATGGATTACAAATCCGAAATATTCAGAACAAATGGATTATAGACTGGCCGGATACAGAAACTTATGAAATCGGGCTTTCAAGTATTGCATGGATTATGTGGCATATCATATATTGGTGGAAAACCACGTTAGTTGCTTCAAAAGAAAAGCGAATAATTGAAAAAGGAGATATTAAATGGCCGGGAAGTGTAGAATTGGCGGTTCGGGAGATTGAAATATGCCATAATGAGTGGATTTCTTTTATATCTTCATTAGATGAAAAACAATTACAGTCGAGTGAGTTTTGTAAATGGCCATTTGAAGGACAGACTATGTATTCGCTGGCTTTGTGGTTAAATGTTGAATTTATGAAAAATGTTGCAGAGATTGGTGCAGGAAGATTTTTGTTTGCAACGGTTGATAAATAGACAACTTCAAAGTTGTCGCATAGAAGTATATGAAAATTCAAGCTTTAGTGTTATGATATAAATACAAGCAATAGAGCGAGATTAGAGGTGAAATCGTATGATTACCAACTTTGATTACCTGAAAAAAGAGTCTAGATTTTCAGCATTTGCGGATGTTGCGATTTCTGCTGAGAAGATTATTTTGATGGATCCGTCGGCGAGTATTATAAACAGTCGACGGGCGATGGAGTTTGCAATCAAATGGATGTACTCAGTAGATGATGCGCTAGAAATGCCATATCGGGATAATTTGCAGAGCCTTATGAATGCAGAAGACTACAGAGAATTAGTAGGCCCTGACATATGGAAACGGATGGATTATATTCGCAAAAGCGGTAACAACGTGGCTCATACGAATAAAAAACTGGGGCGTGATGAAGCTATGCTTTGTCTGGAAAATCTCTTTATTTATCTAGATTATATTGCGTATTGTTATTCGGATCAGTATGAAGAACATTCCTTTGACAGAGGAATTATTACTGCGAGAATAAAAAAAGCCAAAGCTTCAAAAGAAGCAGCCAAGGCAGATAATGCAGAGATTGCAAAAGCACAAGAAAAGTCTGCACAGTTAGAGCTTGATTTTCAGAAACTGATGGCAGAAAATGCAGCGTTAAAAGAACTACTGTCAGCACGAAGACAGGAGCATCAGCAGACTTATGTTCCAAAACCGCTGGATTTATCGGAATATAAGACTCGGAAACTTTACATTGATGCAATGCTCAGGGATGCAGGCTGGAAAGAAGGAGAAAACTGGCTCAACGAAGTGGAGCTCCCTGGCATGCCGAACAAGTCTGAAGTAGGCTTTGCAGATTATGTGCTTTATAATGATAGCCAGAAACCTTTGGCAGTAATAGAAGCAAAACGTACCTGCGTTGACGTCTCAAAAGGAAGACAGCAGGCAAAACTTTACGCAGATTTGTTAGAAAAGAAGTATGGGCGAAGACCTGTGATTTTCCTGACCAATGGATTTGAAACGCGCATTATTGACGGGAAGTATCCAGAGAGAAAATGCGCAGCTATTTATTCCAAGCGGGATCTGGACAAGTGGTTCAATTTACTGAGAATGCGGACAAGCCTGAAACACGTTACGGTCGATAAAAATATTGCAGGACGGTACTATCAGGAGTCGGCGATTAAAGCAGTTTGTGACAGCTTCGATGAGAAAAATCGTCGGAAAGCTTTGCTGGTTATGGCGACGGGATCCGGAAAGACAAGAACGGTCATTGCATTAACCGAGGTGTTATTAAAAGCTGGGTGGGTAAAAAATATCTTGTTCCTGGCAGATCGTAACTCGCTGGTTACGCAGGCAAAGCGAAGCTTCGTCAATATGCTTCCAAATCTATCGTGCACAAATCTGGTGGCAGAGAAAGATAATTATACGGCGCATTGCGTGTTTTCCACGTATCAGACCATGATTCACTGTATCGATACGGTAAATGATGAGGAGGGGAAACTCTTTACGTGTGGTCATTTTGATCTGGTGATATGCGATGAGGCTCATCGCTCGATTTATAATAAGTACAAGGATATTTTCGCGTATTTTGATGCTCCGCTTGTTGGTCTTACGGCGACGCCAAAGGATGAAATTGATAAGAACACTTATGAGATTTTTGAACTGGAAAATGGTGTGCCGACGTATGGATATGACTTGGCGCAGGCGGTAAAAGACGGCTATCTGGTCGACTATATTTCTGTGGAATCCAAGTTGAAGTTTATTGAGCAGGGAATCGTGTATGATGACTTGTCGGAGGAAGAAAAAGAGGAGTATGAGAGGACCTTCGAAGATGAGCATGGAGAACTCCCGGAAGCGATCGGTTCTTCAGCGTTGAATACTTGGATTTTCAACGAAGATACGATAAAACAGGTGCTCCATATTTTGATGACGGATGGCTTGAAAATCGACTACGGACAGAAGCTGGGAAAGACGATTATTTTTGCCAAGAATCATGATCATGCAGAGAAGATTCTTGAAGTTTTTCACAAGGAATATCCGCATCTCCCGGATTATGCAAAGGTTATTGATAACTATATCAACTATGTGCAGAGTGCGATCGATGAGTTCTCTGATGCAAAGAAAATGCCGCAGATTGCTATTTCTGTGGACATGCTGGATACAGGGATCGATGTTCCGGAAATTTTGAACCTGGTGTTCTTTAAAAAGGTGATGAGCAAAGCAAAGTTCTGGCAGATGATCGGCCGGGGAACGAGACTTTGCGAAGGCCTGATAGATGGAGAGGATAAGCAGAAGTTTTATATCTTTGATTTTTGCGGAAACTTTGAATTTTTCCGTATGAACAAAGGCAAGGCGACTGCTAATATGCTGGCACTTCAAGGGGCGATTTTTAATCTGAAGTTTGATATTTCTTATAAGCTTCAGGATATCGAATACCAGACCAAAGATCTGGCGGCATATCGGCAGAATCTGGTGAAACAGATGTTGGACAAAGTAAAGGAACTGCCGCGAGATAATTTTATCGTAAAACAGCACTTAAAATATGTCGAAAAGTATTCCGTAGAAGAAAGCTATCAGGCGTTGACTTACGAAGATACTTTGATGGTGCGGGAAGAGGTTTCTCCGATTCTGTTACCAGATGGTGATGAAGTCAGCGCGGTGCGTTTCGACGCTTTGATGTATGGAATTGAACTGGCATATCTGGTGGGGAAGAAGTACACCAGAGCGCGGAAAGATTTACATAAAAAAGTTGCGGGGGTTGCCGGTGTAGCCAATATCCCGGAAATTCAAGCACAGTCGGAATTTATCGATAAGGTGTTGCACACGGATTATGTGGAAACGGCGGGGATCAATGAGTTTGAAGAAATTCGGGAACGGCTCCGCGATTTGATGAAGTATATCCCATCGGATATTGTAAAATATGATACAAATTTTACGGATGAACTGCTGTCAACTGACTGGAAAGAAGCTGAACTGGAAAACGATGAACTGAAAAACTATAAAGCAAAGGCTGAATTCTATATCCGCCAGCATCAGGATAATATCGCAATCGCTAAGCTCAAAACCAACAAGCCTTTGACAGAGCTGGATGTTAAGAACTTGGAAGAAATCCTGTGGCATGAGGTTGGAACGAAGCAGGACTATGAAAATGAAGTTGGCGGGAAGCCTCTTGGCGAATTTGTTCGTGAAATCGTAGGTCTTGATATGAACGCTGCCAAGGAAGCCTTCTCGGAGTACCTGACTGATACGAGTCTGGACAGTCGTCAGATTTACTTCGTCAACCAGATCGTGGAATACATTGTCCATAACGGAATGCTGAAAGACCTTTCAGTGCTCCAGGAATCTCCATTTACCGATCAGGGAAGTGTAGTTGAGATTTTCACTGACTTGAATGTATGGACTGGAATCCGGAAAGTTATTGATAATATTAACGCTAATGCGGTAGCGTAGGGGAGGTGTGTAATATTTGTATGGTTTTAGAGTTCGATTTCAATAACATCGATTTAAAATAATATAGTGGTTAGTTGTAAAGGAGAAAAATATGGCATTGACGAGTTCTTATTTAACAAGTGTAAAAAATTTTGATGGTATTATGAATTCAATTTTAGGTGCTAGAGCACCAGAACGTTTTACAAATAAATTTTTAGAGGATTTGGGATATAAAAGCAGTAATGATCGATTGATTACAGGGGTTCTTAAAGCTCTTGGTTTATTAGGAGAAACGGGAGAACCGACACGACGTTATTATGATTTCCTTGATCAGACACAATCAAAAAAGATACTTGCTGTTGGGATTCAAGAAGCTTATGAGGATTTATTTAATTTAAATAAAGATGCTCAAAACTTGTCCCAAGATGAAGTGAAGAATAAATTAAAAACATTAACACAAGGACAAAAAGGAGATCGGGTTATTGAGAATATGGCTCGTACTTTTAAAACCCTTTGTGATTATGCAGATTGGTCAGAAAATTTAGATTCACAATCTTCGGAGGAAGAGGTGCAACATCAGGATAGTGTTAAGGAAGAAAATGTACATCCGAGCATAGAAAAGACTGGAGAATTTGGATTGCATTACAATATTCAAATTCATTTGCCAGAGACAACTAATATGGCAGTATATGATGCAATTTTTCAAAGTTTAAAGAAGCATTTAATGTAAGAGGGAAAAGTATGGATGAAAATAAGTTATACTCATTTATAATGAGGGGAGAGTTGACGAAAGTAGCTCTTGGAAATACAGAAATCGTAAGTAAACATTCTATATCGAGCACGATTGAACAAAATTATATTGAATCGCTCTCGTTAGATTTATTAGATGATGATTGTATCAGAGCGGCGAAGTTAATGGCAACTGTATATATAGCTATTGCAGCATTTGAAAATATGGTTCGTCAATTTGTTGTAAAAATACTTATGGAAAACCAAGGGGAGAATTGGTGGTTGGAATGTGTTTCCGATAAAATTCGAAAAGCTGCAGAGGTTAGAAAAAATCAAGAGGATAGGATAAAGTGGCATTCACATAGGGGCGATTCTATGATTAATTATGTAGACTTTGGAGATTTAGCGAACATTATTAGTCAAAACTATACTTTGTTTGAGGTGCATATTATATCATTAGAGTGGACAAAACAGATTTTTTCAACACTTGAAAAATCTCGAAATGTAATAATGCATAGTGGGGAGCTGGGAGAAAGAGATATAGAACGCATAGGAATTAATATTAGGGATTGGATCAGCCAGGTCGGGGCTTGAGTTTTAAAGTTAGATTATTTATTTTCAAATATATAAATACTGCGTAGAAATTGATAAATCAAAGAAACGTTGAAAAACCAACGAAAACGAGCATTTAGAAGGAGTTTAAAAGATATGCCAAAAGTACTATTCATCTGCCACGGCAATATCTGCCGTTCGACCATGGCTGAGTTTGTTTTCAGAGACATGGTGCGCCGGGCAGGACGGGAAGATGAGTTTTACATAGAGTCGGCGGCGACCAGCCGGGAGGAGATCGGCAACGATACGCACCCGGGTACGAAAGGGAAGCTGCGGGAAAACGGGATCCCGTTTGAGCGGCATTATGCACGGCAGATCACAAAAGCGGATTATGGCAAGTTTGATTATCTGATTGGCATGGATGATGCCAATGTGCGGAATATCCAGAGGATCTGCGGTGGTGATCCGCGGCACAAGATCACTAAGCTGCTGGATCACGCCGGAGCGAATCGGAGCATTGCGGATCCGTGGTATACGGGAAATTTTGATGAGACTTACGATGATGTGATCGAAGGCTGTGAAGCATTGCTGGAGGAATTATTATGAGCGTACAAGCAGGTACAAATATAAAAAAGAAGTATTTGCCGGTATTTGAGGAGTATCCGGATGTGACGGGATTTTTCTCGTTAAAAGATGGTGCGGTGGAAGGTTCGCCTTACAACAATCCGGACATGTTCCGGCAGCTGGGGCTGGAGGATGCGGTGCGCGTATGGCCGGCACAAATACATAAGACACAGGTGGCTGTGATTCGGCAGGAGGATGTGGATGCGGCAAGAGCTGCAACGGAAACAGGAGGCTCGTTGGTGTTGGGAGGTTCTGCTCCGGACGCTGGAGAGACGAGAAATCATACGCAAGCCAATCCCGATCCAGGCGATCAAAAGCCAGGCGATCAAAATCCCGGTGACTACTCCCCAGCCATCATCATCCCAGACACTGACGGCACGATCACAAATCGGAAAAACGTCCTACTAACTACGGTCCATGCGGATTGTCTGGCAGTGTTCTGCTACGATCCGGTAAAGGAGGCTATCGGTCTTTGTCATGCGGGATGGCGTGGGACCTGTGCAGGGATCGCCATGGAGATGGTCGAAAAGATGGAAGAAGAATATGGGTGTGTCCCGGAGGATCTGCAGATCTACATAGGACCGGGAATCAGCCAATGCTGCTTTGAAGCGGGTATGGAGGTGGCAGAGGCTTTTGCAGAAAACTGGACATTTGCAGAAGATTACATCACCAGAACGCCGGAAGACATGGTAAACGGCAAATGCCATATCGACATCAAGGGCATCAATCAGGAGCAGCTGGAGCTGATGGGAATCCCGACGGAGCAAATCAGGGTGAGTGAGCACTGCACCTGCTGCGAGCCGGAACTGTTTTGCTCGTACCGCAGAGAAGGCGGCACGTATATGCGCATGGGCGGCGGTCTTTGCATGAAGGAAAAGTAGAGAACTTCAGATGCGTGCGGCTAGATTCCATGTCATAAAAACGCCATTTTTCGAGCCAAAAACAGAAAAATTTTTCGCGGTGGATTTCACATGGAAAAACCGTGGAGTAACGACTGCATAACCTTTGTATACACGGTAGATCAGTGCATGATTATACAATGAAAATGGTTAATTCAGGAAATTACATCTGATGTGAAAGTTGATGCGGGTATGGCCGCCCGATCGCCTCTGTAACCTTTCTGAAAATATAGCATATATCCTCATTTTTCAGAAAAATTTCTGCATATAACCTTGAAAAGCAAGCGTTCAGTAGAAAATCGTGCCGGGATTGTCGCAGAAAAGCTGTGATTCGGCCGTTAACAAACCAGCGATGTATATACAAAAAAATCCTTGACTCATATCGATTTTTTGTGCTAAAATAATCGCCGAGTTAAACAAAGAAAACAATCGAATATGGTACAATTGGAAACGCACATCCTCCGGATGATAACGAACAACACGGTCGAATGAAACATTAACGCTAGTGAAGTGAGTTGGAATCAAGGAGGATTTTATTATGCCAAAAAACAAGCTGGAAGAAGTTATTTTTACCTTTATCATGGCCACCTGCATGGTCTACGGGATGATTGTGTACAATATCGCGCTGAACACCGGCGTGGTGCAGGGAATAACCTTTACAACGGCGATCCATGAGCTGATTATCATGATGCCGATCGCATTCGTGTTGGAACTTTTCGTGGTAGGCAAGATCGCGGCGAAGCTGACGTTTTCGGTGATGCGTCCGACAGACCGGCCGCAGTTTATCACGTATATGATGTCGGTCTGCATCTGCGGCATCATGTGCCCGATCATGAGCCTGATCGCAACGTTTTTATTTAATGATGCGCCATCATTCGGCATGTGGATCAAGGTGTGGGCGCTGAATTTTCCGATGGCGATCTGCTATCAGATGCTGTACTGCGGGCCGTTTGTGCGTTTGGTTTTCCGTTTGATCGTTCGCCGTAAAAAAGCAGTTTGCAGCGAAGGAAAGCCGGAAACTGCACAGTTTTAATAGAATGGGAAAGAAAAATCCGGGGTAGGGTATGCGTCCCGGATTTCTTGACATCCGGGGTCCTTTTCGCTATTCTGTAAAGGAATGAGCAAGAAACCTTTACAGAAGAAAAGGAGAATATATGAAACTGATATCATGGAATGTCAACGGTCTTAGGGCTGCTATGGGAAAAGGATTTTTAGAGTTTGCAAAGGAGGCGGATCCGGATATCCTCTGCATACAGGAAACGAAAATGCAGGAAGGACAGGCGGAAGTGCCTTTAGAAGGGTATCATCAGTACTGGTGCTCAGCAGAGAAGAAAGGCTATTCCGGGACGGCCGTGTTCACGAAGGAAGAGCCTGTCAGTGTCAGATGCGGGATCGGTATTGAGGAGCACGATCACGAGGGACGCATGATCACGGCGGAATATGAGAAATTTTATCTTGTGAACGTGTATGTGCCCAATTCGCAGAATGAGCTGAAGCGACTGGATTATCGGCTGAGCTGGGAGGATGATTTTCGGGCGTATCTGAAAAAGCTAGAGGAGAGTAAACCGGTAATTACATGTGGCGATTTCAATGTGGCATTCCAGGAAATCGACTTAAAAAATCCGAAAACGAATCGCAAGAATGCCGGGTTTACTGATGAAGAGCGGGCTAAGATGGGAGAATTGCAGGATGCCGGCTTCATAGACACTTTCCGGTATTTCTATCCGGATCTGGAAGGTGTATATTCCTGGTGGAGCTATCGCTTCAACGCCCGCAAGAACAACGCGGGGTGGCGTATCGACTATTTTCTGGTGTCCGAAAGTCTGAAACCGGCTTTGAGAAAGGCGGAGATCCTGACAGACGTGTACGGCAGCGATCACTGTCCGGTGAGTCTGGAAGTGGAGTTGTAGCATGATCTATTTGTTTTCATTCGAGGGGCTGCGGGAGATCGAGGAGTCGCGGTATCGGCTGCCGCAGAAGCTCATCGTGCAAAGTTTTGAAGAAGGTTTTTTGATGCGGGGAAGGATGGAATATCTCTTCGAACAGCCAGAGGATTATGAGATTTTTTCCGGAGATATCGACCGGATCGTGCTGGAAAAGTGGCGGCCGGTGATGGAGGACGTCCTTTACGATATGGAAGAAACACCCAAACTGGTGTTTTTCGCAGAAAGCGATCGGCGTCTGTTTTTGTCAATGAAAAGCAAGTTCCGCATGCATATTGGAGCATGGGAATATTATTCTTTGGAATCGCTGCTGCAGCTGGCGGATCTGGAGGAAAACAAGAGTGAGTTCAGTCTGATCCGGGAACAGCTGAAAGAGGAATACAAGACGGCGGCGTTGGAGCAGAAAAATGCCGGAAGCATTGAGGAAAAACTTGAATCCGTATGCCGTAAATACGGCATGAAAGCGGAGTTTCGCAGTGGCACAGCATACATAACCACTTATGCAGGTGAGTGGTATTTCGCCTATAATGACAGGCCTATCACGCTGTATCATAAGAATTCGATCCCGGTCAAAGGGAGAAACGGCGATCTGATCAGGCATTCTCACATTCAGCCGGTAGAGTTGTATGCGCCGCTGCAGGCATTAGCTTATATCCGCAATCACGAGGCGGCGGAGGAACGACGGCTTCTGGGCGGGCTGTCGGAGAACCTGAAACTCCAGAACGGGACACATAAGGCGGAGCACGGCAGCCAGCAGTCTGACAGATCAGAGGAACGCTCTGGGAAGGTTCCAAAGAACCATAGCAAAGCCAGACATACCGGCAAGAAAGGCAGACAGAAATGAGAATGCTGAAACGAATCGTGCAGAGCACGCCTATCCCCATTTCCGGCGTGATGCTCAGTTTTTCGGCACTGGATACTCTGTTCCAAAGCCTGGAGCATCCGGTGGCATCCTACGGACCGGTGAAATATATCTGCGGAAGTATCGCCTTCCTCATTTTTCTAGTGCTGACGGCGAAGCTGTTCCTCTGTCCGGCTCAGGTGCGAGGTGCCATGGACAAAGGAAATCAGGCGGCGATCCTGCCTACATATTCCATGACGCTGATGAATCTCAGCGTGTTTTTCAAGCCGTTTTTGGGAAGCATTTCTTTTGGTGTCTGGATCGTGGCCATAGCTTTGCATCTGGCACTGGTGATCCGGTTCACATGGCATTTTCTTGTGAAGCTGCGGTGGGATGAGGTGTTTATTTCCTACGTGGTGGGCTATGCGGGGATCGCCAACATCGCTATCACATCACCTGCGTACGGCATGCAGCCGCTGGGGAAACTGGCTTTCTGGCTGGGATTCTGCTGTGTCAGTATCGTACTGATCATCGCGCTTCGGAGGCAGATCCGTCTGCCGGAAATGGCGGAAGCCGATCAGTTCTTATTTCTGGTGATCGCATCGCCTATGAGTGTGTGCCTGACAGGTTATGTCAAAGCCTACGGTGCAGGGATCTCGTACCCTCTGCTCCTGGGACTCTTTGGCATTGCAACGATTTTTTATGTGACAGCTCTCATACAAGTCCCGAAATTCTTAAAGCGCAGCTTCTATCCAAGCTACGCATCGTTTACGTTCCCATTTGTCATCAGCGCTATCGGCGTGCGCGACATTTTATCGTATTTTACATCACAGCATATCGTATTTCGGATGCTGGAAGTTTTGGCATCTGTGGAGAGCCTTATTGCAATTTTATTAGTGTTGTATACCATTTTGCGGTACATTCGTCACATCCGGCAGGCGGTTCGTTTTTAGTGTGCTCTTTGCATAAAAAAGATGGACGAGGAGAACCTAGAAAACAGAAAGAAAAAATTTTACCTTGACACATACCCTGTAGGGGTATATTATCAAACCGTAGAAATGAGAAGTAAGAAAGGTGATTTTACATGAAAGAAGGAAATTTCTGCTGTCATAAAACGACAGAGCGTTCAGAAAAAGAATACAAGAGTCTGATGAACAGACTCAGCCGCATCGAGGGACAGATCCGTGGCATCAAGGGAATGGTGGAACGGAACGTGTACTGCACGGACATACTGATCCAGGTGGCGGCAGTCAATGCAGCACTCAATTCATTTAACAAGGAGCTTCTGGCAGAGCACATACGCAACTGCGTGGTACGAGATATCCGTGAGGGCAAGGATGAGACTATCGAGGAGCTGGTTGTAATACTGCAGAAATTGATGAAATAGCAGTAAGCTGAAAAAAGGAGGAATTGGATTTGGAACAATATCATGTAACGGGGATGAGCTGTGCAGCGTGCAGCAGCCGTGTCGAAAAAGCGGTGTCAAAGGTTCCCGGCGTTGAAAGCTGTTCGGTCAGTCTGCTGACTAATTCTATGGGGGTAGAAGGAACGGCGAGCCCGGAGGCAGTCATCGCTGCGGTGGAGGCGGCCGGCTACGGGGCTTCCTGCAAAGGACGCGGCACAGGTACATCGAGTGGCTCAGGTAACGGGGCTTCCGGAGACGGCACTGAAGCGGATCTGCTGGAAGATACGGAAACGCCGGTATTAAAGAAACGGCTCATCTGGTCCATTATATTTTTAGTTGTGCTTATGTATTTTTCCATGGGGCATATGATGTGGGGATGGCCGGTGCCGGAAGCCGTGGCGGACAACCATGTGGCCATGGGGCTTTTGCAGTTGCTCTTGACGGCAGCAGTCATGGTGATCAACCAGAAGTTTTTCATCAGCGGTTTTCGGAGTCTGTGGCACAGAGCGCCTAACATGGATACGCTGGTGGCGCTTGGCTCGACAGCGGCTTTTGGGTACAGCACTTATTCTCTGTTTGCCATGACAGGAGCACAGGTGCGAGGCGATATGGACGGCGTGATGCAGTATATGCACGAGTTTTATTTTGAGACGGCTGCTATGATCCTGGCGCTGATCACGGTTGGCAAGATGCTGGAGGCGAGGTCAAAAGGCAAGACTACCGATGCATTGAAAAACCTGATGAAGCTGGCTCCGAAAACAGCGGTCGTCCTTCGGGATGGCACTGAGACAGAAGTACCGGTGGAGCAGGTGGTGAAAGGCGATGTGTTCGTAGTGAGACCGGGAGAAAACATACCGGTGGATGGTATCGTACTGGAGGGTATCAGCGCGGTCAATGAAGCGGCACTGACGGGTGAGAGCATCCCTGCGGATAAGAAACCGGGCGATCAGGTCTCTGCTGCGACAGTGAACCAGTCTGGGTTCCTCAAGTGTGAAGCCAGCCGAGTCGGCGAGGATACGACGTTGTCACAGATCATCAGGATGGTCAGCGATGCGGCAGCGACAAAAGCGCCGATCGCCAAAGTGGCCGATAAAGTTTCCGGTATTTTTGTGCCGGCCGTTATCTGCATTGCACTTGCTACGATTGTGATCTGGCTGTTTGCAGGAGAGAGCGTCAGCTTTGCTCTTGCAAGAGGTATTTCCGTTCTCGTTATCAGCTGCCCGTGTGCGCTCGGCCTTGCAACACCGGTTGCGATCATGGTCGGAAACGGAATGGGAGCAAAACACGGAACGATGTTCAAAACCGCAGTTTCTCTCGAGGAGACAGGAAAAACACAGATCGTTGCACTCGATAAGACTGGAACCATCACAAGCGGAGAGCCGCAGGTAACCGATCTTGTCCCGGCGGACGGTGTAAGTGAGGAGGAGCTTTTAAAAGGTGCCTTTGCACTGGAGCGGAAAAGTGAGCATCCGCTGGCCCGTGCGATTCTTGCACTTGCAGAGGAAAAAGGCCTGGCCCGCGAAGAAGTCAGTGATTTCTCTGCGCTTCCTGGAAACGGCCTTGTGGCAAAACGGAACGGAAAAGAGCTCTGCGGAGGCAACCGCGCACTGATTACGAAAAAAGCGGTTCTCGCGAAACAGATGGAAGAGCAGGCAGCAAAACTTTCCGAAGAAGGAAAGACACCGCTGTTCTTCAGTGAAGATGGAAAGATGCTCGGTATGATCGCGGTTGCGGATGTCATCAAAGAGGACAGCCCGCGTGCGGTGAAAGAGCTGCAGAATATGGGAATCCGTGTCGTGATGCTGACCGGAGACAATGAGCGCACCGCGCGTGCCATCGGCGCTGAGGCGGGTGTGGACGAAGTCATTGCAGGCGTTCTGCCGGATGGAAAAGAAGCGGTCATCAGCCGCCTGAAAGAAAAAGGAAAAGTAGCGATGGTAGGAGACGGCATCAACGATGCACCGGCTCTGACCAGTGCGGATATCGGTATTGCCATCGGAGCAGGAACCGATATCGCGATCGATGCGGCAGACGTTGTCCTGATGAAGAGCCGCCTCTCCGATGTACCGGCAGCGATCCGCTTAAGCCGTGCGACCCTCAGGAACATTCACGAGAATTTGTTCTGGGCCTTCATTTACAATATCATCGGTATTCCGCTGGCTGCGGGCGTATGGATCCCGCTGTTCGGCTGGAAGCTGAACCCGATGTTCGGTGCGGCGGCGATGAGCCTTTCGAGCTTCTGCGTTGTGACAAACGCCCTGCGTCTGAATCTGTTTCGGATGCACGACGCGTCAAAAGATAAAAGAATCAAAAACGAAATTCTAAAGGAGGATCTGAACATGACAACAGAACAGGGAATGGTAAAAACCATGACAATCGAGGGCATGATGTGCGGCCACTGCGAGGCAAGAGTGAAGAAAACACTTGAGGCAATCGAGGGTGTTGCATCCGCAGAAGTAAGCCATGAAAAAGGAACAGCCGTTGTAACACTGACAGCTCCTGTATCAGACGATGTGCTGAAAACAGCCGTAGAGGCACAGGATTACACCGTAAAAGGAATCCAGTAAAACAGGAAACGTTGAGAAAAGGGAAACGCGCCTGGAATGAAAATTTCCGGGCGCGTTTCTTTTTTTTACCAGATATAGCAAAAATATTGCAATTTGTTCGGAATTTTCGTGACAAAAGGACAAAAATCCGTTAGGATAGAGAAAAAGAAGAGCAAAAACAAAAGGGTTTTTAGGATCAGGAGGTTTTTACATTATGACAGAGTACAGACTTGCAAAGCCGGAAGAGTGGGAGGACTGCATCGAACTTGCAAACTACGTGTTCAGCACGGCACACCGTCCGCACGACTTTGAGCAGTTAATTCCAAGGGTTTATCAGGCAGGACCGGAAATGGCACGGATCCACCGCGTCGCTGTTGCGGAAAACGGCAGACTCCGGGCCGAGATTGCGGTGCTTCCGCAGCAAATGGCAGCAGGGGGTAAGCTGCTCCGCGCAGGATATGTGGGAAGCGTTTCCGTGCATCCAAAGGCAAGGGGCGAAGGCCACATGAAGCGTCTTCTTGGCGACTGGATTACGGATCTGGAAGGAACGTGTGATCTTCTGGCACTGGACGGCCAGAGACAGCGGTATGCCTACTTTGGCTTTACGCCGGGAAGTGAAAAATACACGTTTTACCTGGATGTGGCAAATGTGCGCCATACCTGGAAAAACGGGGAACTCTCCGCTTACACCTTTGCGCCGCTGTTTCCGGAAAACGGCGAAGCGGACGAAGAGGCGGCAGCCTTTGCAAAGAAGCTGAATGAGGAAAAACCGCTTTACGTGGTAAGAGAGGATGTGAAAGCCTGCCTGAAAACGTTCGGCGAGCAGGCAATTGCAATCTGGAAAAACGGTGAGCGGATCGGATATCTGGCACTTTGCGGCGGAAACCAGGTTGTGGAAGCAGAAGTGTTGGAGGAACAGGATTTCGTTCCTGCACTTGCCGCTTATTTAAAAGAAAATGCGCTTGACTCTCTTTTCATTTCCATTCCGGTGTATGAGACCGGAAAAGCAGCAGCGTTATCGGAAGTCTGCGAAGGCTTCACAAAAGAGCGCTGCGGTTCCGCGATGTACCGCATTTTTGAGTTTGCAGACGTCATCGAGGCAATGCTGACCATGAAAGCAGAGACGATGGGCATCAGCGATGGAACGTGGTCTGCCGTACTGGAGGGACAGCCGCTGACCGTGACGGTAAAAGATGGAACTGTGACCGTGACACGGGAAGCCCATCCGGGGGCAGATGTACTCAACCGGGAGCAGGCGCAGGAACTGCTTCTTTCACCGCTGGCAAGTAAGGGAAGCAAGGTTCCATCTGAAATCTGGAAGAACATTCCATCCGACTGGTTCCCGCTTCCGCTGTACTGTGCGACGGCAGACGAATTTTAGGCAATGACTGTTGGGAGGCAGAGAAATATGAACGAGACAGCGAAACGAGACAGAAGAGACGAAAAAGAAGAAATCCGGTACCATGTGATTTTCTACGGCCAGGTGCAGGGCGTGGGGTTCCGTTACCGGGCGTATTATGCTGCCTACCAGCTCGGGCTGACAGGCTGGGTGAGAAACTGCTGGGATGAGACGGTGGAGATGGAGGTGCAGGGTGATGAGGAGACGATCACGGAGATGATCAAAAGGATCCGCACCTCCAGCTACATCGAAATCACGGATGCAAAATGGACGAAGATTCCGCTGGAATCGGAATTCGGTTTTCATATCCGTTGATCAGGGCTGTTTTTTCTCTTTTTCCGGAATTTCGACGAGAATGATATCGTTGCCGATCTGGCAGATGCGGTCCCATGGGATCACAAAATCCTCGCCGTGGCAGAAAAAGCCGCAGAATTTCACAGGACCCGGAAGAACGAGTCCGGTAAGATGTCCCGTTTTTGGATTGAATTCCACATCAATCGGACAGCCGAGCGTTTTGCAGGTGCAGATATTGATAACTTCTTTCTGGCGGAGATCTACAACGCGCATGCGGTGCTCCTTTTTACTGATTCCTATGGAAAAACATATGCGAAAATGTTGCTGCAGTTGACTTGAATTTCACGGAAAAATGCGTATACTGTAAAAGTAGAAAACTTTCCGAAATACTTATTTAGAAACGAGGACGAAAGATATGAGATGTCCATTTTGTAATCAGGATAACACGAGAGTAGTTGATTCCAGACCGGTAGAGGATACAAACTCTATTCGCCGCCGCCGTTTATGCGATGCCTGTGGCAGAAGATTTACTACATATGAAAAAGTAGAGACAATTCCGCTGACAGTAATAAAGAAGGACAATACCAGAGAACAGTATGACCGCCGGAAAGTAGAGAACGGCGTGGTTCGTGCCTGTTATAAACGACCTGTTGCAACGGCAGATATCCAGAAAGTTGTCGACAGAATAGAAACAAAAGTATTTAGCATGGAAGAAAAAGAGATTCCGAGCAGTGCGATCGGTGAGGCCGTTATGGATGAATTGAAAACGCTGGATGAGGTTGCATATGTCCGTTTTGCATCCGTTTACAGAGAATTTAAGGATGTCAGTACATTTATGGATGAACTGAAG
>OKRW01000290.1_pt1 | contig 51063 bp, 43 predicted proteins | sample 1601151 | NCBI WGS metagenome assembly OKRW01 (sample SAMEA3541471, study PRJEB24748) | human gut metagenome | biome: human gut; feature: human-associated habitat; material: faeces | place: China | collected 2012 | reverse complement strand
GGAACCCATACGAGCCGGAGAGATCCAGCGGGTCGCACAGGAGCGGCCAGCGGCCGTACGGGACGAAGGCAAGCGGCGCGCCCATGCATATATGCATGGCATGATTATGTAAGGTAGTTTCTGGGAACAAGCTAGCCCATCGAGCGAGGAAGGGAGTGGGCGTGGGGCACGTGACGAGCGGGCACAGAGGCAGCAAGGCGCTGGTGGGAGCGTTTGTTGGCGGCACCTCCGTCGTGGCCGCGCTCGCAAGCCCCACCCCGGCGCTCGCCCTCGACCTCACCACGCCCCAGCTCGCCACCCAAGACGGCTCCCCCTCCTTTGCGCAGGGGCTGCTCACCTGCGCGCCCCTCGTCCGCGAGCAGCCGAGCCGTGTCGACGTGAGCGGCGCCACCGCCAACGCCTCCCAGCTCAGACCCCTCGACGAGGCCATCGGCGCCATCGAGGGGCAGGGCCACCAGGTGGGCTTCGTGATGGTCGACCTTGGCGGCGGGGCCACCGTGAGCTACCACGCGGACGACGCGTTCTACTCGGCAAGCTCCATCAAGGGACCCTACGTCGTGTCGGTCGTGCAGAACGTGCTGGGAGACGGCGCCCCCGCAGACGGGCGCATCGACGCGATTCTGCGCTACTCGGACAACGACGCCTACGCCTCGTTTCGCTCGAGCTACACCGACGCGCCCATGCACGCCCTCGTCGACGCCTCGGGCGCCGAGCAGATGGCGAACTCGGGCATAACCGAGGTGGTGGAGGCCTCGGCCGCGCCCGCGCGTGAGGGCGGCATCGCCGACAACTTCTACGAGTTCGTAACGCCGCGCCAGCTCGCAGCACTCTGGCAGCAGTGCCACGCCTACCTCGCCTCGGACGAGCCGGGCGCCGCGTGGCTCGCGGACGAGCTCACGCACCCCGAGGTCTCGTCGCTTCGGCACGTGGGCTGCGCCTGGGGCACCACCTGGTCAAAGGCCGGCTGGTACCCAGACGACGACGCGGCCTTCTCAACCACCGTCGACGCCGGTGTGGCGCGCACGGCCACGGGAGACGTGGCCATAGCGGTCATGACCACCGCGCCCGAGGACTTCTCGGCCACCGCGAGCGTCATCGCCCCACTGCTGGTCCTCCATGCAGAAATGGCGGAGTAGCGCAACCGCGCCACCCCGCCATCCTGGGACAATTGAGCCCGTAGCCTTATCGTCCCAAGCCGCAGGAAAAGCGGGACAGTAAAGCTACGGGCGGTTCTGTCCCAAAGCCCTAGAACTCACCCACGAAGCGCACCTCGGGCTCGAGCTCCACGTCAAACTGGCGCTTGACCTCGGCGCGGACGTGGTCGATCACGGCGCGCACGTCCGCCGCCGTGGCACCGCCCATGTTCACGACGAAGCCCGCGTGCTTGGTCGAGACGGCGGCACCGCCCACCTGATAGCCCTTGAGCCCGGCATCGGTGATGAGCTTGCCGGCGAAGTGGCCCTCGGGGCGCTTGAACGTGGAGCCGGCGCTCGGCAGCTCGAGCGGCTGCTTGCTCTCGCGCGCGCAGGTGAGCTCCTCGACGCGCATGGCGATCGCCGCCGGGTCGCCCGGGTCGAGCGCGAAGGTGGCCGAGAGCACGACGAGCCCCTCGGTGCGCACACGGCTCGTACGGTATCCCATCTCGAGGTCCGCCGCCGCGATCTCCTCCACGAAGCCGCTCGGCATGAGGCAGCGCACACTCTCGAGGACGTCGGCGCAGCAACCGTCGTAGGCGCCCGCGTTCATGAAGACCGCGCCGCCCACGCTGCCGGGGATGCCGCAGGCAAACTCCAGGCCCGTGAGGCCCAGCGAGGCCGCGAGGGCCGAGGCGTCGGCGATGGCCGCGCCCGCCTGGCACACGAGCTGGCAGCACTCGCGGGGATCTCCCAGCATGAGGATGTCGTCGAGGGCGCCCGCGCAGTCGACCATGACGCCGCGGTAGCCGCCGTCGCCCACGAGCAGGTCGCTGCCCAGGCCCAGCAGGAAGTGCTCGACGCCCGTGTCGCGGCAGGCACGCACAACGCGCACGAGCTCGTCCTCGCTCGCGGGCGAGGCGAACAGGTCTGCGGGACCGCCCACCTTGAAGGTGGTGTGGGCGCTCATGGGCTCATCGCGGCGCACGCCATCCTCGCCCACGACAGCCACGAGCGCGCCGGCGAGTGCCTCGAGCTTCTCGGTATCCATTGGCATGGGAACTCCTTGGGTGCATGCGGGCACGCATCGACGCGTATTGGCCCGCCTCGTTCTTGTCGTCCAAATCGTAGCGTACCCGCCCGCACGCCCATTGACACCACACATACGCATGGTTAGCCTATGGGCTGTCAGTTTCAGGGCGGGGTGAGATTCCCCACTGGCGGTAACCGCAGGAGATGCGGAAGCCCGCAACCCGCGAATACGCGGCCGACCCGGTGAGAGTCCGGGGCCAACGGTACAGTCCGGATGGAAGAAACGGAGGGCCACCATGGCCAATTCTGTGCACTCGTCTACCCACGCAACCACCGGCACCACCTCGGGCGGCTGGTCTACTCAGCGCATCGCCATCTGCGCGTTGTTCGTTGCCGTGTCGATGATCGCAAGCTACATCGAGATTCCCGTGCCGCCCGTCGCGTGGCTCAAGTACGACCCGTCGGGCGCCGTCTGCCTCATCGCCGGCCTCGCGTTTGGCCCGCTTACCGGCGCGCTCGTCTCGGTGCTGTCCTGGATGCCCCACGTCCTCATGAACCCGTGGGGCGGCCTCATGGGCATCCTCTGCACGCTCGCGCTCGTGCTTCCCGCCTCGGCCATCTACGCCAAGAGGCACACGCGCGCCGGCGCCATCGCCGGCATGGTCATCGCCGGCGTCACCGTGCTGGTCGTGGCCTGCGTCGCCAACATCATCGTGACGCCGCTCTACACCCCGTCGATGACCGCCGCCGACGTCATTCCGCTGCTCGTGCCCGCGCTCATCCCCTTCAACGTGGTGAAGCTCGTGCTCAACTGCGCCGTCACGGCCATCGCCTACAAGCCCGTCTCCAAGCTCATCGCCCGCTAGGAGCGGCCGGTGGCAGCAAGCCAGAACATACGCGCACGCCTTACGCGCGCCCGTCTCTCCTACGACGGGCGCGCCACCTGGGCGCTCGACGGCGTCTCCCTCGAGGTGCGCGCCGGCGAGCGTCTCTGCGTGCTGGGCGCGAACGGCTCGGGCAAGTCGACGCTCGCGCAGCTGCTCGCGGGCCTCGAGGCGCCCGACGAGGGCATCGTTGAGCTCTGCGGCCGCGTTACCTTCGACGGAACGCGCGTGGACGCGGACGCCTACCGCAAGGCGCGCCATCACACGGGCCTCGTGTTCCAGAACCCCGAGGACCAGATTGTCACGAGCGTCGTTGCAGACGACGTGGCCTTTGGCCCCGAGAACCTGGGCGTCGACCCCGCCGACATGCGCCGACGCGTTGAGGACGAGCTGGCGCGCGTGGCGCTTGCATCCTATGCCCAGGCAGACCCCGCACGCCTCTCGGGCGGCCAGCAGCAGCGCGTTGCCATCGCAGGCGCCCTGGCCATGCATCCCGACATGCTCGTGCTCGACGAGCCGGGCGCCATGCTCGACGTGCGCGGCAGACGTGGCATCATGCGCGTGCTCGACCGCCTGCAGGCCGCGGGCGCCACGCTCGTGCACGTGACCCACTTCATGGACGAGGCGCTCGCCGCAGACCGCGTCATCGTCATGAGGGCCGGCAAGATCGTCCTCGAGGGCACGCCGCGCGAGGTCTTCTCGCACGCAGACGAGCTTGCGGACGCAGGCCTTGAGCTGCCGCTCGTTGCCGAGGTTGCCCACCAGCTGGGCGCGGGCGGCACCCCGTGTGCCCCGTGCGCCTCTTGTACTCTAAGCGCTCGCGAGCTCGCAGCCCAGACGGCCCCGGCCACGCACACTTCCGCAGCCGGTGACGCCCCCGCCCCCAACAAGAGCCAGGCCGAGAAGGGCCTGGACGAGAAGGGCACCAACAAGAAGGGCAAGGCCGGCTCGTCCGCGCCCGCCCTCTTGATGCAAAACGTCTCGTTTGCCTACGACGGAGCCCCCGTGCTCGACGGTCTCTCGCTTGCCGTTGCCCCCGGCGAGCTCGTTGCCCTTGCGGGCCACACGGGCTCGGGCAAGTCGACGCTCGCGCGCCTCGCCTGCGCGCTGGCGGCGCCCACCGCGGGCACGGTAGAGGTCTTTGGCGTGGACACGCAGGACCGCAGGCGCCGCCGCGAGCTGCGCGGCCTCGTGGGCTACGTGATGCAGCACCCCGAGCGCCAGCTCTTTGCGGAGACGGTCTACGACGACGTCGCCTACGGCCCGCGCAACCTTGGGCTCTCAAAGGCCGAGGTAGACGAGCGCGTCGCCAGCCAGCTTGAGCTCCTGGGCATTGCCGGGAAGGCCGGCAGCTCGCCCTTCGAGCTCTCCGGCGGCCAGCAGCGCCTCGTGGCGCTCGCGGGCGTCCTTGCCATGGAGCCCAGGCTGCTCGTCCTCGACGAGCCCATGAGCGCGCTCGACCCGCGCGGCGCGAGCCTGCTGCGCGACATCGTGCGCACCCTCCACGAGGCGGGCCGCGCCATCGTCCTCATCACCCACTCGATGGACGACGCCGCCGAGCTTGCCGACCGCGTGGTTACCCTCGACCGCGGCCGCGTTGCCCTCTGCGGCACCCCGCGCGAGGTCTTCACCCACGAGGCCGAGCTCCACGACCTCGGCCTTGGCCTGCCCGACGCGCTCGTCCTCGCCCACCAGCTCGAGGACGAGTGGGGCATCGCGCGCGCAACCCTGGGCGAGCCCCTCACGCGCACCGTCCTCGAACGCTCCCTGCGCATCCGCGGAGGCGAGACCCCATGCTGAGCTCCCCCATCGGCCGCTACCAGCCCGGCACGTCCGCACTCCACCAGCTCGACGCCCGCGTGAAGTCGCTGTGCCTCGTGGTGCTGCTCGTCCTCATGTTTATCGTGACCACGCCCACGCAGCTTGCGCTGGCGGTGACCCTGTTCGCGGCCCTCGTTGCCCTGTCGGGCACAAGGCCCGCGACCGTTGCCGCGAGCGTGCGGCCCATCGTGCCGTTTGCCCTGCTCGTGGCCGTGTTCAACCTGTTCCTCACCCGCACCGGCACGCCCCTCGCGCAGCTGGGCCCCCTCACCATCACGAGCGACGGCCCCTGGGTGGCGCTGCTCTACGCCCTGCGCCTCGTCATGGCCGTGGGGATGGGCGCGCTGCTGCTCCTCACCACGACGCCCACCGCCATCACCGACGCACTCGAGTCGCTGTTGTCGCCCCTGGGAAGGCTGGGCCTCCCCGCCCACGAGATCGCGATGATCTTCTCGCTCGCCCTGCGCTTCGTACCCGTTATCGCCGACGAGGTGACCTCGGTGCGCGACGCCCAGGTGGCCCGCGGCGCAACCTTTGACGAGGGCGGCCTCGCGAACCGCGTGCGCGCCCTCTCGAGCGTGCTCGTTCCCGTGCTCGCGGGCGCCATCCGCCACGCCGACAACCTCTCGCGCGCCCTCGACGCCCGCTGCTACGAGGGGGGCCGGGGCCGCACCCGCTACCACGAGCAGCGCGTCACGGGCCTCGACCTCGCCTTTGTCGCCGCATGCGCGCTGTGGGCAGCCGTCCTTCTGGCGCTTGGCTTCTTGGGGATTTAGACCACTCGTCCACCATTTCTTCTCGCGCGGCAGGCGATGGGCTATGCTGTTCAGATACGATTCACGACGCTCAACCACAGGCAAACGCACTCAAATTGGAGCAGCCATGTCGCGAAGCATCCAGCGCCCCAACCGGGACGCTTCACCCTATGAACCCACCCTCATGACGCGCCGCGCGGCCCTCAAGGCCATGCTCGGCATCACCGCCGTCACGGCAGGCCTCGTCGCAAACCCGCTGCCGGCATTCGCGGCCAAGGCCTCCAAGGAGACGACGGACGCCCTCAACTCCGCGCAGGCCCAGCTCGACGAGGCACAGGCCAAACTCGACGCCATCTCGGCCGAGTACGTGGAGCTCAACGAGAAGCTCAACGACACGGTCAGCCAGATCGAGCAGGTCCAGGCAGACATCCAGGACAAGCAGGACGAGATCGACGCCAAGCAGGCAGAGATCGCCGACAAGCAGGACCGCCTGAGCGCCCGCATCTCGAGCAACTACAAGACGGGCAACGCCGACCTGCTCTCCGTACTGCTCAACTCGGGCAGCTTCGAGGAGCTCAGCAACAACCTCTACTATCTGGGCAAGATCAACGCCAGCGACGAGCAGCTCATCAGCGACGTCAAGCGCGCCAAGGCCGAGCTCGACGCACAGAAGGCCGAGCTCGAGCAGAAGCAGTCAGAGCTCGAGCAGCTCAAGCAGCAGCAGACCGAGGAGCTCGCCGCCGTCCAGGCCAAGCAGAACGAGGCGTCCTCCATCGTCGACAACCTGAGCGACGACGTGCGCGACCTCATGGCCAAGCGCGACGCCGAGATCCTCGCCGCCGCCGAGGAGGAGCGCCGCCAGGCCGAGGCCGCCAAGGCCGCTGCCGCCGCAGCAGCCAACCGCAACAACGGCAGCTCGGGCGCCTCTGGCGTGACGGGCAGCCTGTCGGGCGCCAGCGCATCGGTCAAGGGCCAGGCCATCGTCAACGCCTGCTACCAGGTGGGCTCACCCGGCAGCGGCCTGTGCGCCATGTGGGTCTCGCAGGTCTACTCGCGCGCGGGCCTGGGCTACCCGGGCGGCAACGCCAACAACATGTACTGGAACTTCTGCACGAGCTCCAACAAGGCAGACCTGCAGCCCGGCATGATCATCGCCGTGAGCACCTGGACCGGCACCGCGGCCGGCAGGGTCTACGGACATGTGGGCATCTACATCGGCGGCGGCATGGTCATGCACAACGTGGGTTCCATCCAGACGATGAGCGTCGACGCCTGGATTGGCACCTACGGCACCACGGTGACCCCGCGCTGGGGCTGGGCCGCCTAGCTCGCACAATCAGCGCCCGTTTGATCGCCGCCTTGTGACCCCTCGTCACAAGGCGGCTTTCTATTACAAGCAGCCCGCCCACACCCATGCTCCACAGGCGCCGCAGCTGGCGCGATATACTTAAAAGTTGGACAAAGGCGCACGTGCGCCCAAGCCTCGCAACAACAAACGATCGCCACAGGCGAAAGGATCCCCATGAGCGAAGCAATCAAGCCCCAGGACACCTGCGTGCTCGTCACCGGCGGCGCCGGGTTCATCGGCTCGCACACCGTCATCGAGCTGCTGCAGAGCGGCTACGAGGTCGTCGTGGTCGACGACCTCTCCAACGCCAGCGCCATCGCGCTCGACCGCGTGCGCCAGATTGTGGGCGACGAGGCCGCCCAGCGCCTCACGTTCTACGAGGACAACGTGCTCGACCGCGACGCGATGAACCGCATCTTCGACCAGCACGACATCGACCGCGTCATCCACTTCGCTGGCTTCAAGGCCGTGGGCGAGTCTGTCACCAAGCCCATCGAGTACTACCACAACAACATCGAGAACACGCTCGTGCTCGTTGACGTCATGCGCAACCACGGCTGCAAGTCGATCATTTTCTCGAGCTCCAGCACCGTCTACGGCGACCCCGACAGCCTCCCCCTCACCGAGGAGAGCCCCAAGAAGCCGGCCACCAACCCCTACGGCTGGACCAAGTGGATGATCGAGCAGATCCTCACCGACCTCCACACCGCTGACCCCGAGTGGAACGTCGTGCTGCTGCGCTACTTCAACCCCATCGGCGCGCACCCCTCCGGACTCATCGGTGAGGACCCCAAGGGCATCCCCAACAACCTCGTACCCTACGTGGCGCAGGTCGCCGTGGGCAAGCTCGCCGCCGTCCAGGTGTACGGCAACGACTATCCCACGCCCGATGGCACCGGCGTGCGCGACTACATCCACGTCGTCGACCTGGCCCGCGGCCACGTCGCGGCCCTCAACTGGATGAACGGCCGCGAGGGCGTCGAGGTCTTCAACCTCGGCACCGGCAAGGGCAGCTCGGTCCTCGAGGTCGTCGCCGCCTTCTCCAAGGCCTGCGGCAAGGAGCTCCCCTACGTCATCCGCGAGCGCCGCGGTGGCGACATCGCCGCTAACTGGTGCGACGCGAGCAAGGCCGAGAGGATGCTTGGCTGGAAGGCCCAGTACGACATCAATGACATGTGCCGCGACTCCTGGAACTGGCAGAGCCACAACCCCAACGGCTTCGAGGAGTAGCGCGTGAGCAGCTTCGTCGATTACCTGCGCGCCCGCCTGCCCCTGGTGAACGAGCGCCTCGCCGCCGCGTCGGCACGCCCGCTCACCAACAAGGGCGTCGCCGTAGACCTCGAGCGCTACCTCTACGAGCCCCTCGCCCACTTCACGGCCGAGGGCGGCAAGCGCGTGCGCCCCGTCTTGTGTCTCATGGGTGCCGAGGCCGCGGGCGGCAACGCCGAGGTGGCGCTGGCCCCCGCCGTTGCCATCGAGCTCTTCCAGAGCGCGGCGCTCATCCACGACGACATCGCCGACGCCAGCGAGCTGCGCCGCGGCGAGCCCTGCCTCTACAAGACGCAGGGCATGGGCGTGGCCACCAACATGGGCGACCTCGCGCTCGTGCAGGTCATCGACGTGGCGCTGCAGGACGCCGCCCTTCCCGAGGAGCGCAAGCCCGAGGTGCTGCGCCGCCTGGTCGAGATGGAGCTCCACACCCTCGAGGGCCAGGCGCTCGACCTTGGCTGGGCCCGCGACGAGCGCTGGGACGTCACCACTGACGACTACGTCTACATGGTGACGAGCAAGACGGCCTGGTACTCGGCGGCCTCGCCGCTGCTCATCGGCGCCGCTGCCGCGGGCGCGGGTGACGCGCTCAGGGAGGGCCTGCGCAGGGTGGGCCTGCACGCGGGAATCGCCTTCCAGCTGCAGGACGATTTGCTGAACCTCGTGGGAGACGCCGAGGCCCAGGGCAAGGACTTCCGCAGCGACATCACCGAGGGCAAGCGCACGCTCGCCGTGGTGCATGCCCTCGAGAACCTTGGCGCGGCCGAGAGGGACGAGCTCGTGGGCATCCTGGGCAGCCAGGCAACCGAGGCCGCCACGCTCGCCCGGGCCGTGGAGCTCATCGAGCTTGGCGGCGGCATCGAGTGCTGCCGTGACCTTGCCGCAAGCGAGGTGGCACAGGCCGAGGGGCTCGCCCATGGGCTCGAGCAGGACGGTCTCATCTCGGCAGATGCCTGCGAGCTGCTATGCTCAATGGCGCAGTTCTTTGTAAATCGCGCAAGCTAGCCAGCCGGCAGCTTGCTTGGCCGCCGCGCTTGCTCGGGGCGACTAGTCAAGGAGTACACGATGGATCCGATTCGTGAGAGTATGACGGGCGCCGTGGTCGAGGACGTGCAGGAGCGCCTTGCCTCGCTGGGCTTTGACATCGACGAAGGCGAGCGCAAGACCTCGACGTTTGGCAGCTCCACCGCCAACGCCGTGGCGCGCTTCCGCCTGGGCCAGAACCTGCCGCTCTCCAGCGAGGTCGACGCGACCTGCTGGTCTGCGCTCGTCGACGAGTGCTATCAGATGGGCGACCGCACGCTCTACCTGCGCCTCCCTAACTTCCACGGCAACGACGTGCGCTGCCTGCAGAACGCCCTCAACGTGCTGGGCTTCTCCTGCGGCGAGGCGGACGGCTACTACGGCCCCCACACCGAGGGCGCCGTGAAGATGTTCCAGGAGAACGTGGGCATGCTCGCAGACGGTATCGCCTTCTCCGACACCTTCGACGCCCTCGAGCGCCTGCGCCACGTCTGGGCCGGCAAGCCCGCCAACGGCCCGCACCCGCAGAGCGGCATGGGCTTTGCCCGCGCCGCGCTCGTGCTCGACGAGGTGCACATCGCCCTCACGGCCGAGGACCCCATCGCCCGCAACGTGGCCGGCCGCATCTGGAACATCGCCAGCGCCACCTCGCAGAACACCGGTCTGCACCTGGTCGAGAGCATTGACGCGGCCACGCCCGCCGACAACGCCGTGCTCGTGCTGGCCTCCACGCCGCGCCCCGCTGTCTCCAACGTCTCCAACGTCACGATGACCGAGGGCGAGGACCTGGCCCTGCGCCTGCGCACGGCCCTCGAGAGCGCCCGCCGCAAGCCGCCCGTGATTCGCGTGGAGCTGCCCGGCGGCTCCTACGACGGCACGTTCACGCTCAACGACTCGCAGATGCTGGCCGTCTCGCTCATCGACGCCCTCTGCGCCGCCCTGGGCTAGACGCCAAGAAGAAGCAACGACAAGGGAGGCTGCCATCCACTCGGATGACAGCCTCCCTCTTTCTTGGGACACATCCGCCCGTAGCCTTTCTGTCCCAAACCCCAGCAAAAGTGGGACAGAAAAGCTACGGGCTATTGTGTCCCAACATGCATGCTAAACAGAAAACGGGGCGGCCGCTCGATGCAGCCGCCCCGTTCCACGCAACTAGTTGCCCGCGGCGGCAAGGTCCGAGTCGGAGCCGCCAGAGGCGCCGCGGCCACTGCCGCCCGTAGGGGCGCTCCACGTGCCCATGGCGGCCGGCAGGTCCATGTGCTCGCGCTCGGTGCGCTCGGGAATGGCGCCCGCACCCTTGGAGAAGGTGAGCTTGCCGTCTTCGCCCACATCGACCAGCACGATGTCGCCGGCGCCCCAGCCCTGGGCCAGCAGCTGCTCGGCCAGCGGGTCTTCGATGAGGGTCTGGATGGCACGGCGCAGCGGCCTCGCGCCATAGATTGGGTCGGTTCCCTCCTTGGCAAGCACGTCCTTCGCGGCGTCGGTAAGCTCGATGGACATGCCCTGGCCAATGAGGCGGTTGCGCAGCTCGGCCACCATGAGGTCGACGATGCCGCGAATCTGCTCGCTCGAGAGAGACTTGAAGACCACGATCTCGTCAACGCGGTTGAGGAACTCGGGACGGAACAGCTTCTTGAGCTCGCCCATCGCGCGGCTCTTGATCTCCGCGTCGGAGAGCTTGCCCGCGCTCGTGCCAAAGCCCATGCCGCCCGGCTTGGCGATCTCGCGCGCGCCCACGTTGCTCGTCATGATGATGACGGTGTTCGAGAAGTCCACCTTGCGACCCTGGCCGTCGGTGAGCCTACCCTCGTCCAGAATCTGGAGGAGGATGTTGAAGACATCGGGGTGGGCCTTCTCGATCTCGTCGAACAGCACCACGGAATAGGGCCTGCGGCGCACGGCCTTGGTGAGCTCGCCGCCCTCGTCGTAGCCCACGTATCCCGGAGGGGCACCCACGAGCTTGCTTACGGCGAACTTCTCCATGAACTCGCTCATGTCAAAGGTGATGAGCGCGTCCTGCGAGCCAAAGAGGAACTCGGCGAGCGACTTGGCGAGCTCGGTCTTGCCCACGCCCGAGGGACCCAGGAAGATGAACGAGCCGCCGGGGCGACGCGGGTCCTTGAGCGGCGAGCGGCTGCGGCGGATGGCGCGGGCCACGCCGCTCACGGCCTCGTCCTGGCCAATGACGCGCCGGTGGAGAACCTCCTCGCAGCGCAGCAGCTTGGATGCCTCGGCCTCGGTGAGGTTCGAGACAGGCACGCCCGTGATCGAGGAGACCACGTCTGCGATGGCGGCCTCGTCGACCGTCACGACGTTGCCCTCCATCTGCTTGTGCCAGGTTTTCTCGAGCTCGTCACGCTGGGCCTCGAGCTGCTTCTCCTGGTCGCGCAGGCGGGCGGCCTGCTCGAACTCCTGGGCGCTCACGGTGTCGCGCTTCTCGGCACGCACGCGCTTGAGCTCCTCGTCGACCTGGGCAATCTCGGGCGGCAGCACCATCTTGTGCACGCGCGTGCGGGCACCAGCCTCGTCGATGACGTCGATGGCCTTGTCGGGCAGGAAGCGGTCCTGGATGTAGCGGTCAGACAGGGTCACGGCCGCCTGCAGCGCCTCGGGCGTGTAGCGCACGTGGTGGTGCTGCTCGTAGGCGGGCTCGAGGCCCTGGATGATCTTAAGGGTGTCCTCGCAGCTGGGCTCGGCGATGTTCACCGGCTGGAAGCGGCGCTCGAGCGCGGAGTCCTTCTCGATGTGCTTGCGGTACTCCTCGGCCGTCGTGGCGCCGATGACCTGGATCTCGCCGCGCGAGAGGGGCGGCTTGAGGATGCTCGCGGCGTCGATGGAGCCCTCGGCCGAGCCGGCGCCGATGATCGTGTGCATCTCGTCGATGAACAGGATGACGTTGCCGTCCTTCTCGACCTCGGCGATGACCTTCTTGAGGCGGTCCTCGAACTCGCCGCGGTACTTGGAGCCAGCGACGAGCGCAGAGACGTCAAGCGTCCAGATCTGCTTGTTGCGCAGCATGTCGGGCACCGTGCCGGCAGCCACGAGCTGGGCCAGGCCCTCGACGATGGCCGTCTTGCCCACGCCCGGGTCGCCCAGGATGAGCGGGTTGTTCTTCTGGCGGCGCGCCAGGACCTGCATCACGCGCTCGACCTCGCGGTCGCGGCCAATGACGGGGTCGAGCTTGCCATCGGCGGCAAGGGCCGTAAGGTTCTTGCCGTACTGCTCGAGCATCGAGGCGTCGTCGCTATTGGCGGCGCTGGAGCGCGCGGGGCCCACGGACACGCCGTCGGGGCCAATGCGCACCTCTTGGACCTGCGGCGGGTTGTCCTTGGGCGCGTTCTTGTCGATGAGCTCGGTCACGGCGTTGCGCACCGCGTCACCCGAGACGCCCATGCGCGCAAGCGCCTCCATGGCCACGCCGTTGCCCTCGCGCACGATGCCCAGCAGCAGGTGCTCGGTGGAAATGTAGGTGGCGCCGCGGCTCATCGTCTCGCGATAGGCGCCCTCGAGCACGCGCTTGGCGCGTGGCGTGAACGGGATGTGGCCGCCCGGCACGGGCTCGCTCGAGCGCTCCGTGACCTTCTGGACCGTCTCGACCGTCTCGTCATAGGTGATGTCGAGGTTCGAGAGGGCCTGGGCGGCAATGCCCTCGCCCTCCTTGATGAGGGCCAGCAGCAGGTGCTCGGTGCCCACGTACATCTGGCCGAGCGTGCGCGCCTCGTCCTGGGCGAGACTCATGACCTTGCGCGCCTTGTCTGTGAACTTGTCGAACATGCGAAGGTTCCCCCTCGGTCGTTCCATCAAAACCAAGGTGCCCGTGCGACCACCTGGCGGCACGGGCACTCTGTAAGCTTATACCCTCGCGAGAGGTAGGTGATACCTCGTCACTTATGAAGCTATATCCCTTAGCACTCGGTACGAGGCATGGGTATCTGGATAGTTTCTCCAGTTGACGCCCATAGTGTCCAACTGGCCCTCAGCGATTTTGTCTCGTTTGCCATGTGGCGCAAATCGGACTCGCTTACGACGTATGCCTCCAGCGAGGGTCCGTGAGCGTTCGGGCGGCACCGAGGCCCACCGGGAGAAACGCAACGATGAGCACGGCGCGAACGAACCAACTCAACATGTTGGCCGTATCGAAGACACACATGTAGTACATGGCACGGTAGAGGTATAGTCCCGGAACCATGATGACAATTGACGGAACCGTTAGGGCAATCCTCGGATAAGTGAGCTTGAGCTCGGCCACACTCGCGAGCAACCCCGAGACAAGCGCTCCAATGAGCGCAGCCGCCTCGGGAGGGACGCCGCCAGCCAGCCCAAGCGCCGGAATCAGAGCGTTGAGATCGACGAGCGAGAGCCTCAGCGTGTTCGAGACCGCGCCAATGCAACCCGCCGCCGCAGCCATCTGCACGGGACTGTTGAACATGATCGAGAAGCCAAATACGCCAACGAAGCTCATAAAAGCGCGCAGCGCCGTCAACTGCAGCGCGCCGAGCCCCTGAGGCGCAAAGTCATCCGGAGAGAGTCCCACGCACTCGGCGACCACCCATCCCACGAGCGTCGCCACCACCACGATTGACACCGCATACGTAAGCCGTTCGATGCCGCTTCTCATGTCGAGCTTTGAGATGTCGAGCCCGGCCGTGATGAGGGGAAATCCGGGAATCACGAACAGCATGGCACCGATATAGCCCTCCTCGTGCGCAAGAGCCATGGGATCAAAGCACGAGAGTCCGAGCAACGCCAACAGATAGCAGACGCACGCCACGGCAACGCCCATCGCCAGCGCACTGAACTGCCCGATCCTTCTCGAGAGCATCGTGGAACGCACGAAGTTGCCGATTCCGGCGCCTACGAACGCGCCGAGCATCTCGATCGGACCGCCACCAAGGAGAAATACGAAAGCACCGCATGCGGCACCGGCAGCAAGCCCCTGCTGAACGGGACGATAGTCTGGCCTCGTCCCCTCAACGGTCGCAAGCATCTCGTGGTACTCGTGCACCGTGAAGTTTCTGCCATACGTTTCAATCTCGCGCAGGAAGTTCTCCATCATCCAGATGCGGTGCGTGTTCACTCCCGTTGTGGGCAAGCTCACGACCTCGTTGAAAATATGATGTCCCTCGATGCACGTGCATTCGAACGACAGCAGGCTCAGGTCCACGTGAATGGTGACGCCAAGGACACTCGCCACGCGATCCATCGTGTCGCGCACGCGCCAGGCGCCCGTTCCGCTCGCGAGCATGAGCATGCCAGTGCGGCAAATGATCGTGGACTTGTCAGCAAGTGGAGCGGAGATGGCGGGAGAGTCTCCCTCGGTCACGACATCGTGCCAGACGGTCTTCATGTGCAGCGCGTTTGCTCGCATGCCGTGATGGTGGAACAACGCGTGACTCAAGGCGTCGGGAGCCAGAGCAGACTCCGGCCTGGATGTGCCAAGACATCCGTCCTCGTCTTCGTCCTCGACAAGATCGAAGTCCTCGATGGGCTCGACCACTCGATGGCCTGGCTCGTCATCGACGTCATCCTCATCTTGCTCGTCAAAGAAGTTGAGGCCCTCCAGGACCTCCTCGCGCTCGCTGTCATCACCGGCAGCATGCTGACCGAAAGCCTGCATCCATGCCTCCCGTCTGGGGTGGCTCGATTGCCTCCCCGCACCGGTCACATTCCGCGGCCATATTAGAGCTACGTTATGTAAAGTTGCAAACCTCGATATAAAAAGCCCGCCGAGACCAAATCCTGGCTTCGGCGGGCGTGGAGTCCCAATCTGTAAAGCTGGAATGCCTGACCCTAGTACAGCTTGGCGCCAGCCGGAATGCGGTCGTCGACCATGAGCAGGTTCAGGCACTCCTCGCCCTCGACCTCGTGGATGGCCGAGAGGAGCATACCGCACGAGTCGATGCCCATCATGGCGCGCGGCGGCAGGTTGGTGATGGCAATGAGCGTCTTGCCCATGAGCTCCTCGGGCTCGTAGAACTTGTGGATGCCCGAGAGGATCGTACGGTCAGTGCCCGTGCCGTCGTCAAGCGTGAACTGCAGCAGCTTCTTGCTCTTCTTGACTGCCTCGCAGGCCTTGACCTTCACGGCACGGAAATCGGACTTGCTAAACGTGTCGAAGTCCACGTAGTCCTCGAACAGCGGCTCGATGGTCACGTTGGAGAAGTCGATGGGCTCGGGCGCGGCCTCGTCAGCCTCGGCGGCGGCAGCGGCATCCTCGGCAGCCTTGGCCTCGGCGGCACCGTTCTTGGCGCCGACCTCGGGCTTCATGTGCGGGAAGAGCAGCACGTCACGAATCATGGGCTGGTTGGTGAGCAGCATGACCACGCGGTCGATGCCAATGCCAATGCCGCCCGCGGGAGGCATGCCGTACTCGAGGGCGCGCACGTAGTCAGCGTCGAACTGCATGGCCTCGTCGTCGCCCGAGTCGCGCTCGGCAATCTCGGCGTGGAAGCGCTCGGCCTGGTCAACCGGGTCGTTGAGCTCGGAGAAAGCGTTGGCGTACTCGTGGCCGGCAATGACTAGCTCAAAGCGGTGCGTCAGGCGCGGCTCGTCCTCGTAGCGCTTGGCCAGCGGCGACACCTCGACCGGGTAGTCAACGACAAAGGTGGGGTTCACGATGGAGGGCTCGCCCAGCTCATCGTAGAGCTCGGCGATGAGCTTGCCGGCGCCCCACTCGGGCTTGGTCTCGATCTTGTTTGCGTGACAGAGCTCCACCAGGTGCTCGACGGGCGTGTCGAGGTCGACCTCCTCGCCAACGGCGTTGGAGACAACCTTGGTCATGGGGATGGAGGGCCAGGTGCCCGAGAGGTCAATCGTGGTGCCCTGGTAGTCAATCTGCTCGGGGTTGCCAATGGCGACGTTGGCGGCCTTAATGACGCCCTCGGCGAGCTCCTTCATGCCGTCGAGGTCGCTGTAGGCGCGATAGGCCTCCATCGTGGTGAACTCGGGGTTGTGGGTCTTGTCCATGCCCTCGTTGCGGAAGATGCGGCCAATCTCGTACACGCGCTCAAAGCCGCCCACGAGCAGGCGCTTCAGCGGCAGCTCGGTGGCGATGCGCAGGAAGCACTCCTGGTTGAGCGCGTTGAAGTGCGTGATGAACGGCTTGGCCGTGGCGCCACCCTGGATGGTCTGCAGAATGGGGGTCTCGACCTCCATGTACTGGTCCTGCTCCATGTAGCGGCGGAAGGCGGAGACGATGGCCGAGCGCTTGCGGAAGGTCTCGCGCACGTCATCGTTCATGATGAGGTCAACGTAGCGCTGGCGGTAGCGCAGCTCCTTGTCGGAGAGGCCGTGGAACTTGTCGGGCAGCGGGCGCACGGCCTTGGAGAGGAGCTTGACCGAAGCGGGAGCCAACGACAGGGCGCCGCGCTTGGTGCGCATCATGGGGCCGGTGGCCTCGATGATGTCGCCCAGGTCGAACTTGCGCACGGCGGCCATGCCCTCCTCGCCCAACGCGTCGATGCGGCAGAAGAGCTGGATGCGGTCCGTGGCGTCCTGCAGCTCGAGGAAAGCCACCTTGCCCTGACCACGCTTGGCGCGGATGCGGCCGGCGATGCAGTGGGCTTCGCCGTCGACGTCGTCCTCGGTAAGGTTGGCGTAGCGCTCGGCGAGGTCTGCCACGTGGTCGGTCACGTCGCAGTGCTCGGGATAGGGGTTTCCACCGGCGTCGATGACGGCCTGGCGGCGAGCGAGGCGGGTCGCGCGCTCGTCGTTGAGCGTGGACTCGGTGCTGGTCTGCTCGGACATGCGGTCTCCTTCTTGCGGCCGTGGGCGGGCGTCCCCGCGCGCGGCCAGTCATGTGGCCTGGCGCGGATGCACCCACGCGCGGCCAAAACTCTGTACAGACGTGAAAACGCCCCTCCCGCGACGGGCACGGAAGGGGCGTGATGCGGACATGATCGCGGGGCTATGCCCGCGAGCGAACCAATCTCGCCCTAGCGCGAGATTTTGGTGATGATGTAGTTGCGCGTGGCGCCAGAGGGACTCGTAACCTCGATGACGTCGCCCTTGGCGTGGCCCATGAGGGCGGAGCCAACGGGGCTCTCGTTCGAAATCTTGTGCTCGAGGGAGTTGGTCTCGGTCGTGCCCACGATGGTGAACGCAGTCTTCTTGTCCTTGCCCTGCTCCTGGATCTCGACGGTGCAGCCAATCGAGACGGCCATGACGTGGCCGGCGTTCTCGGACACCTTGGCGGTGGAGAGAATCTTGCGAATCTCGGCGATGCGGGAGACGTTCTTGGACTGCTCCTCCTTGGCGTCGTCGTACTCGGAGTTCTCGGACAGGTCGCCGAAGTCACGGGCGACCTTGATGCGCTCGATGATCTCGGCGTCGTGCTCTCCCTCGCGCCAGGCGAGCTCGTCGACGAGCTTCTGGCGGCCTTCGGGGGTAAGGATGATCTCGTTGTCAGCCATGGTCCGCTTTCTTACGTGGGGTGGTACGTACAGACGAAAGCACACCCACGGAGGGTGTGCCTAAGAAAGTGAGTTAGTCGAGCTTTGCTCCGCAGGACTTGCAGAACTTGTTGTCGGTCGGGTTCTCGGCACCGCAGTTGCCGCAGAACTTGACGTCGCCGGCGGGCGTGGCGTCAGCATCGGCGTCCTCGGAGTCGGCGTGCTCGACAACGACATCCTCGGCAGGCTTGGACTCGGACTTGGCGGCGTCGGCCGTCTCGTCCATGCCCTCGCGGATGCCCTTGACGGTCTTGCCAAGGGACTTGCCAAGCTTCGGGAGGTTCTTGGGGCCAAAGATGACCAGGACGACAATCAGAATGATGATGAGCTCAGGAGCACCCAGACCTAGAATCATGTTATTTCCTCTCCGAACAGACACTCGGTCGTGTATTCGTTCGTTAGCTAAGGCCGGTTTGCATCGGCCATGGCAACTTAGAAAGTATACTAGCCCGAGTGCCGTTTACGTGCGCGAAGTTTTCTTATCACGCATGTTGCCGCATTCTCCACGTTGGTTAGGCGTGTACCCGCGCGGGAACGCCTCTAACCACGACACCCTGCAAGCATTTGGGCGGGCCCACGCGAGGCCGCCCGCCGCCGCTGGCTTTGAACCAGGAGCCCCATGACCACCGCAATCATCATATTTGTGCTGCTCACCGTGGCAGGGCTGCTCATCCACCTGCTGTGCATGCGCATCCTGGCGTGGAGGGGCGTCACCATGCGGCGCACCAAGTTTGGCCTGGCGCTGCTGTTCGACACCGCAGACGAGGACGGCACGCCCGTGCGCATGCTCAACGTCAATGGTGCGTTCCAGAGCGTGGCCTATGCCACCGACGAGCTGTGGAGCGAGCTTGCATGCGAGTACCAGCGCGAGCAGGCACGTATCATCAGCGAGCTGCCCCGCCTTCGACGCGTGGCCGTTATTGGCGGAGGTGGGTTCTCGCTGCCCAAGTGGCTCGTGACGCACCTGGCGCCCGTGGCGGTGAGCGCGGTCGAGATTGACGAGAGGATCATCGAGATCGCGCGCGAGAGCTTTGGCCTGGAGAGGCTCGAGCGCGAGTACGCGGGAACGGGCAGGTTCGAGCTTGCGTGTGACGACGGCTGGGCATGGCTGAGGCGCGCCAGCGAGCCCTTTGACCTGGTGGTGAACGAGGCCTTTAGCGGTAGCAAGCCGCTGGGGCCGCTTGCGTGCGACGAGGGCGCGAGGGTCATCCACGATCACCTGAGCGAGGGCGGGGTGTACCTGGCCACGCTGAGGTTTCCCCTGGAGGGTCGCAAGAGCGCGAGCATGTTCGAGACGGTCGAGGCGTTTGGCCGCGAGTTTGGCCACGTGTGGCTTGTGCCCGAGTTCCCCGGCGAGCCCACGCAGACGGGCAACAACACCCTGGTTGCGTGCGACATCGACCTGGTTGAGGCCGGCTGTACCCCCCTGGCGGGGTTCGAGCGTTAGAATGCGGCGGTGCCCGCACCGTGCGCCGCGCATGGCGGCGACTCGCAGCCTGCACGCCGCCGCTAATGCGTAAAGGTTGCCTGGCCGCCGAGCTCAACGAACTCCTGGAAGAGCACGGTGTGCTTCTCGTCCACGTTCTTGTCAACGTGGAAGTGGCCGTAGTACCAGCGCTTGAACGCAAGCCTCTGGTCGAGCTCGTCGAGAAAGTCGGTAAGGCAGTCGCGGTCGGGATTCTCCCAGCCGTCTTTGGGCCACAGCGTCGCAGACAGCATCGATGTTGAGCAGGTGTGGGTAATCACGTAGTCTACCTGCCAGTTATTGGCATCGAGCGTCTCGAGGGCATGGTCGAGCTCGGCGTGGCTGGGCAGCTCCTGTGGCCACCAGTCCGCGCCGGGAATGCGCCATTCCTTGTCGATGCTCGTGGCACCGCCCAGGGTAAAGATGGTCGTGCTATCAAAGTCGAAGACCTCGCCGCGGCAGAGGCGGCGAATGGGCGAGCCCGGCGAGAGGCGCTGGGTCATGCCACCGTGCCACTTCTCGCATGGACGGTCTTCCCAGTGGTCATAGCGCTCGTGGTTGCCATCGACGAACAGCACCGTGTAGGGGCGGCTCGACAGCCAGTTGATGTCCTCAACCTCGTCCATTGAGAAGCTCCAGGGATAGCCAAAGTCGCCCGCAACGATGAGGTAGTCGCCAGGGCCGGCGGCGTGCGTTGCGTCCCAATCCGAGAGCCTCGCCATCTCGGCCCCAGAGTGAATGTCTCCCGTTACAAAGACGGTCATGCTGCCTCCCCTGTTGCGATTGCGCGCCACGCAGCAAAACTGCGTGCCTTGCGCAGTTAATTATCACCACTTGGAGACAATAACTACCTGCGTTTGGCACGCACCCTTGGGCGGAGTAACAAATGTCGCAGAGCTGCCGCACGCCCTCGCCTACAGGCATGCGAGAAACGCCCGGGCGGCCAAGCTTAGGTCTACCTCGCGGCGGCGCACAAGGTACAGCGCGCGGTGCGTGGGCTTCCTCAGGTGGCGAACGTCGAGCTCAAAGCCCGTGCGCTCCAGCGCCAGGCTCGGCAGCAGCGACACGCCCAGCCTCGCCTCGACCATGGCGAGGATGGCGGTAATGTTGCTCGTCTCGCAGTGGATGCACGGACCCTTGAGCTCGCGCTGCAGCAGCGGCGCCGTCTCGGTGTCTGCGATGAAACGCTCGCCCAGCAGCTGCTCCACGGCAATGTCTGCCGGCTCGGGCGCAAAGTGGCCGCGCGGCGCCACCACCACGATCTCGTCCTTGTCGTACACGCTCGAGATGAAGCCCTGGTCCTCAAGCTTGTTGGGAATAAACGCCAGCTCAACGGCACCATTGAGCAGCAGGCGCTCGGCCTCGCCATAGGTGCACTCGTTGATACTCACCTCAACGCCGGGGTGCTCCGCCGAGAAGCGCCCCAGGGGGCCAGGCAGTCTCATCGCCACCACGCTCGAGGGCGCCGCCATGCTCACGCAGCCATCGGCCAGCGAGCGCAGGCCCATCACGCGGCGGTCCAGCGCGTCGTAGGCGTCGCACGCGGCACGGGCCTCGCCCAGCAGCCGCGCGCCATCGACCGAGAGCGCAAGCGCGGGCCCGTGGCGGTCGAACAGGCGCACGCCCCACTCCTGCTCGAGGCTCGCGACCGAGCGGCTGAGCGTCGACTGCGCCACGCCCAGCTCCTCGGCGGCACGTGAGATGCTACCCAGCCGCGCCGCCTCGGCAAACGCCCGAATCTTGCTCACACTTGCACCCATGTTCCCCCCTCCCCTGGCGCCGCACCCAGCGCGGCGCGTTCCCACAATCTACCCATAGAAAGACTCCCCACCGCAGACGCATCTGCAGACGGGGAGCCAGGCTATGCGGGCGGCACCAGACGAGCTGACCGCCCATGCGGTGGGGCCACGGCCCAGGGGGGGGAGCCGCGGCCCCGAGGGGGCAAACGCTACAGGGCACCCTTGATGACCTTCTCGCCCTCCTTCATGATCACGTCCATGTTGTCGGGCGTCAGGTCGTGGATGTTTCGTGCCACGTCGCCGGTAACAACCAGCAGGTCGGCGAGCTTGCCGGCCTCGAGCGAGCCAAACTCGTCCTCGTGGTGGACCATCTTGGCGCCGTTGAGCGTGGCGGCCTTGATCGTCTCGAGCACGGAGATGCCCGCCTTGTCGACGAAGTCGTACATCTCGTCGATTGTCACGTAGCCGTACGGCGTCACAAACGAGAAGGAGTCGGAGCCAATGGTGAGCGTGACGCCCAGCTCGTTGGCGCGACGCAGGTTGGCATAGGTGCGCTGCAGCTCGCGCTCGATCACCGTGTCGCCGGGGAACTTGGCGTTGGCCTCGGACTCCTCGGGCGGGTAGGTGGCGTACCAGGTGGGCAGGAAACCAATGGTGGGCGTAAAGAAGGTACCCTGCTCGGCCATGAGGTTCATGGTCTTGTCGTCGAGCTCAAAGCCGTGGATGAGCTGCTCGGCGCCAAAGCGCACGGAGTCGTAGGCGGCGCTCACCGAGTTGTACGAGTGGCTCCACAGCGGAATGCCCGTGAGCTTGCACTCGTCGGCAACGGCCTGGATCTCCTCGGTGCTCATGAGCTGACGGCGGCCGGAGTCCCAGCGCCAGATGCCGCCGCCCGTGGCCCAGATCTTGATGGCGTCGGGATTCTCGCGCAGGCGCAGGCGCACGGCGTGGCGCAGCTCCCACGGGCCGTCTACCTGGTCGCCCCAGGGGTGGCTGTCCTTGGAGACCTGCAGCGGCAGCTTGTGCGAGTCACCGTGACCGGCGGTGCGGCAGAAGCCCAGGCCGGTGGCGTAGATTCGCGGGCCCTTCATGACGCCCATGTTCACCAGGTCGCGGATAGCGATGCCGTTGCGGCCAATCTCGCAGACGGTGGTGAGGCCGTGGGTCAGGGCGTCGTAGGACTGCTTGACGGCGCAGGCCTGCTTCTGGGCGGGCGTCTCGATGACCCAGTCGTTGTCGTCATCGGTGAGGTTGCCCGAGAAGTGCAGGTGGGTGTCGATGAGGCCGGGCATCACGGTCTTGCCCGCGCAGTCCATGACCTCGTAGCCCGCCGGGATCTCGGTGCGAGGACCGGCGTAGGTAATCTTCTTGTCGTCAACGAGAACGAGGGAGTCGTCAACCGGTGCGGCACCGGTGCCGTCGACGAGCCTGCCACCTGCGAATGCGTACTTGCCCATGATCTGATCCTTTCGATTCAAAACTAAGCTGCACACACTTCTCGCGCGATTCTTGGCCGCGCGATCTTGCCTATTTGAACGTGCTTCTAGCTGCGGGTTATTGGCCGCTTTCGGTCGCCCACGGGGCCGAGCGCGGCCGTTCGCTGGCACCCGCTGGAGCAGGCATTGGCCGTCTGCCACCCGCGGGGCCGGGCGCGTTACCCCTTGCTCGTCGCCTTGCGCCCACCCCCAAACAGCGCCAGGATGCCAAACCCCACGACAATCCAGACAATCGTGATGGCCCACTCGATGGGCGACAGGGCCGCCGGCGAGAAGGGCACCACCATGAGGACGATGATGGCGAGGCCTGCGACGATGGCGGCGGCGATGCCGGCCTTGCCGCCGTTCACCTTGTAGGGACGCGGCAGGTCGGGCTCGGTGCGGCGCAGCTTCCAGCAGGCGAAACCAGCCATGGTGCAGGCAAAGATGAAGCCGAGCGACGCCACGTTGGTGAGCGGCACGAGCATGTTGCGGCCCAGGAACGGGCCCACGAGGGTGAGCACGCTCATGACCACGACGGCCTTCTTGGGAACGCCGGACTTCTCGTCGATCCGAGCAAAGTCCTCAGGCAGCATGCCCTTGCGTCCCATGGCGAGCATGAGGCGACTCGACGCGCCAAAGAACGAGTTCATGGGGCCAAGCGGGCCCAGCGTGGCGATGACGAGCATCGCAACGTAGAAGAAGATGTTGATGCGCTCGAGCACCGCCAGCGCCGGCACGGAGCTGCGCACGAACTCGTGCCAGTCGACGATGGTGCCAAAGCTGTAGATGCACACGAGGTAGAACGCGCCCGAGGCCAGAAGGGCGATGGCCGGAATGAGACCAAACTTCTTCCAGTTGATGCCCTCGGAGGCCTCCTCGGCCTGCTGGGGAATGGTGTCGAAGCCCGCGTAGAAGAACGGCGTCATGACGAGCACCGCAACGATGCCGCCCAGAAGGCTCGTGGCCTCGGTGGCGCTGCCGCCCGCGGCATCCGTGACCTGCGAGAACAGGGGCATGGCGTTGTCGGGCGAGCCGGTCATGAAGCTGATGACCATGGCAAGCACCATGCCCGCGAGCAGGGCCTTGGTGAGGAAGCTCGAGAGCTTGGCGGCCGCACCGGCGCCGCGCAGATTGAGGAAGATCACGAGGGCCGCGAAGCCCAGGGCGATAACCGTGGGCCAGAGGTAGACGTCTGCGCCCAGGATCGTGTAGAGCTTGACGCTGCGCAGCCACGCGAGCGCGGGGAACTCCGCAAAGCGGTCCGTGAGCAGCGTCGATATGGCAATGGCCTCCCACGGGCACAGCGGGGCGTTGCCCAGAAGCAGCATCCAGCCGGTGAAGAAGCCCATCTTGCGACCAAAGGTGCGGTCGACGTACTCGATGATGCCGCCCGAGATGGGAATGGCGGCCGTGAGCTCGCCAAAGCACATACCAATGGGCACGAGCAGCAGCGCTCCCAGGGCAAACGCAATCATGGCCGGCACGGGGCCGCCGCCCAGCACCATCCAGTCGCCCACGAGCAGCACCCATCCGGTGCCAATGATTGCGCCAAAGCCAATGGTGAAGAAGTTGAACAGCGTCAGCTCCTTCTTCATCCCACCGCTCGACGCCTCCTTCTGAGCCATGTGGTCCTCCTTCGCTCGATCTTTCGTCCTTCTCGCCCCCAAGGGGTCAATCCGTTCTTCACCAAGGATTGTTGGCTTTGGACGGCGTCGGCGCGGCGCGAGCGGCGGCCGTGGCGGCGCGAGCGGTCTTGCGGCATCCGAGAGCGGGCGCAGTTTGCGGCGGCAAACATCGAGGCTGTCGATGGAACAGCGCCCAACTTTGCATAATCCGAGAAGCGCGCGGGGACACGACAGGGGTCTGCAGGCGCAGTCACGCCGGCGGCCAAAGCGCGTGCTCAACGCAGTTAATTACGGGGCAGCTAGGGCCATAACTGCCTGCGTTTGGCACGCACTCTTGAACAGCGGGGGCAGCGCACGAACACGACGCGGCCCCACGCCGGACCACCGCACGCCGTGCCACGCTGGGACATTGACCTATGGGAGCTCGTCCCAACCGTTTACAAATAAGTGACACTTCGTCGCTTGTATTGCCACTCTTCTCGGCCGATAATTCATGACAGTTGATTGGCGTGCGGGGAATCGCGCCGCACTTACGGAGAGGAAGCGCATGGAACCCTCAAAGGTCTACTTCTGCAACCTGCACACCCACATGGGCGACGGTCTGCCCAACAAGCTCAAGCGCCTCATCAAGAAGGCCGGCATTGGCCAAATCGACTTCGAGAACAAGTTTGTGGCCATCAAGATGCACCTGGGCGAGCCGGGCAACCTCAGCTACCTGCGCCCCAACTACGCCCGCGCCGTCGTCGACGTGGTGCGCGAGCTGGGCGGCAAGCCCTTCATCACCGACTGCAACACGCTCTACGTGGGCGGCCGCAAGAACGCGCTCGACCACCTCGACAGCGCCTATGCCAACGGCTTCAACCCGTTCCAGACCGGTTGCCACACCATCATCGCCGACGGCCTCAAGGGCCTCGACGAGGTCGAGGTGCCCGTTGAGGGCGGCGAGTACGTCAAGAGCGCCAAGATCGGCCGTGCCCTCATGGACGCCGACATCGTGATCAGCCTCACCCACTTCAAGGGCCATGAGCAGGCGGGCTTTGGCGGCGCCATGAAGAACATCGGCATGGGCGGCGGTTCGCGCGCGGGCAAGATGGAGCAGCACGCGGCCGGCAAGCCCAGCGTCAATGCCAGCAAGTGCATCGGCTGCCAGCAGTGCGCCAGGATCTGCGCGCACGACGGCTTCTCGTTTGACGATGTGCGCGAGCACGAGTTTGCCAGCGGCAAGACCCGCGAGGTCCACGCGGCCACGATCGACCACGACAAGTGCGTGGGCTGCGGCCGCTGCATCGCCGTGTGCAACCAGGACGCCATCACGCCGGACTACGACCAGGCCGTCGAGGTGCTCAACTACAAGATTGCCGAGTACACCAAGGCCGTGGTCGACGGTCGCCCGAGCTTCCACATCAGCCTCGCCATCGACGTGAGCCCCAACTGCGACTGCCACGACGAGAACGACAAGCCCATCGTGGACGACATCGGCTTCTTCGCAAGCTTTGACCCGGTGGCGCTTGACCAGGCCTGCATCGACGCCGTCATGGCGCAGCCGGCGCTGCCCGACACCGAGTACACCCACATGCACGACAAGCTCGAGGCAGAAGGCGAGCTCGACGAGGACCACGCTCACGACAAGTTCTACGTAACGCACCCCGACACCGACTGGAAGAGCTGCATCGACCACGCCGAGAAGATTGGCCTGGGCACGCACGAGTACGAGCTCATCGAGGTCAAGTAGGCTGCGACCGGCTTTTGAGCCCCACATCGCTGCAAACAGCAGGGCCTCCCGCCGACTATTCAATGGCGTGAGGCCCTCTTTTGCGTCTTGTATAGTAGGCGCAACAGTAGTCTTTTCGTTTTCTTGAGGCTAGATAGCCCCACGCCAGATAGAGACTCTGGTGGCAACTACAAAACGCGGGTTAGTGAAGCCCCATTTACAGGTCTATGCGTTCCCCTATTATTTAGCCTCAATATTTCGCAATTACTTTCCCGAGACCCCTGCTCCAGACGGCCTCGTGACCCACGCCATGGCCGCGAGCGGCGCGATTGCCACCACAGCAAGCACCAGGTAAGCTTCGCGCGTGTCCGCCATCGTCGCCACGGCCATGTCTGCGACGCCAAGCTGCGCGACCGCCACGATCACAGACGACACGCTCGTGCCAATGGCGCCGCTCAGCTGCTGCAGCGTGTTGACCACGGCGTTGCCGTCGGCCTTGGTTGCCGCCGGCAGGAAGGACAGCGACTCGGTGAGCGAGTTGCCCACCATGAGGCTCTGGCCAAAGGCAAAGCAGACGTAGTAGCAGATTGCGGGCGGTGTCTCGAGGTGAGCAGAGAGCGCGGCAAAGAGCACGACGCCCACCAGGGCGCACGTGGCGCCAATTAGGATGGGGCGGCGCGGCCCCACGCGGTCGAGGATCTGCCCAGACCGCGGCGCCATGCAGGCGCCCACCACGCAGCCCGGCAGAAGGATCGAGCCGGCCTCGGTTTCGCCGGCACCCATCACGAGCTGGGCATAGTTGGGAATAAGAAACGACAGCCCCAACACCACAAACTGCAGGCACACGATGGCAACGACACCCATAACAAACCCGCGCTCGACAAAGACCGACAGAGCCAAGGCAAAGGGCGCACGCTCGGCACATGCCAGGCGTGCGCCCTTGCTATTTGCTCGCCCTCCAGAGGAGGTACGAGTAGGCGTAGGCGCCGATTGCCCCCGCAATCGTAAGCCCCGCGGCGAGCACGAACCACAACACACCACCGCCCATGAGGGCCGCGAGCACAAAGGCAAGCCCGCTCACGATGAGCACTACGCCGCCAAAGCGCTGCGTGCGGCGCCAGTTGCTCTCGTCATCGAGCGCCCAGGGGGTCCTGAAGCCAAAGGTGTAGTTGTCCCTCACGCGCGGCAGGTAGTTACCCAGCACCACGAGCAGCACGCCAACCATGAGGGGAACAACGAGGCCAAAGGAGTCCCCGGAGACCAGGCCAAAGGCAACGAGCTCGGGGGCCCACGTCATCGCCATCATCATCAGCGTGAACAGCACCACAAACAGCTGGTACACCTTGCCCGAGCGCTCGTAGTTGTGACCTTTGGGGTCAATGCGCGGCACAAGGTAGAATAGCGCGAGAAGCGCCAGCGGCAAGACGTCGAGCAGCAGCGCCTGCCACTTGGCGCCCCAGCCGTCCACCTCGCCCGACGCCCCAAAGTGGAGGGGCACCGCATCGGGCAGCTGCGGCAGCAGCGCCAGATGAGCCGCGAGGCTCGCAACGCACAGGACGATGAGGGTAACCCAGCAGCGCACGCTTACCGGGCTCACTCGATTGTTATTCATGAGAGGGCTCCTCCCCCTTTGAGCTGTCATACTCGGCCGCCACGGCAAACCCCATGAACCAACCGATGAGGTCCTGCATGACCGTGGTGTTGAGGCTGTAGACGATGTTTTGCCCATGACGCTCGTCGCTCACGAGTCCCGCGGCGCGCAACGTTGCCAGATGGTGGCTGATCGAGGGCTTGGTCATGTCAAAGTGCTCGGCCAGCTCGCCCGCCGTCATGTCTCGCTCGCGCAAAAGCTCGAGGATACGCCTGCGCGTGGGGTCCGCGAGCGCCTTGAACCCTTCTCCCGCCACGGCCACCTCCTTAGAACAGAACCGATTAGTTAGGCGTTTGTCTAACTATCGAATAGTCTAATCATGACGCGGAGCCCGTCAAGACCAAGCCTTAGATTCTCGGGATGAGGGCGAGAGGCGCGGCACCAATACCTCAGGCCTCGGCAAATACAAAGGTCAACGGGACCGGCACCGATAGCGGAATCATCCGCCGCCGGCATTGGCCCGCCCGTCGCGGGCCATCCCCACCATGGCAGCAAACGCGGCACACTACTCGGCAACAAAAAAGCCGCCGGCGTTTCCGCCAGCGGCTGACAATTCGTGGTCGGGTTGACTGGATTCGAACCAGCGACCCCCGCGTCCCGAACGCGGTGCTCTACCAAACTGAGCCACAACCCGATGCAAGAGAGAACTCTACCAGATTCTTACCCCAAAGCCAAGAAAAAGATACCAACTAGCCCAAAGCTCCACCACAAGTCGCCGCCCAGGCGCGCCAGCCGCGTGTCTCGCGGGCATCGCGGGCAATCCGCTCGGCCACGTCCATGCGCTCGCACAGGGCAAACGAGCAGGCACCAGAACCCGTGACCATCGAGCCCAGCACACCCTGTTGGCGGGCAATCCACGAGCTCACGGCCGCAACGTCCTCGCACAGGCTGCACGCGGCGGGCGCGAGGTTGTTGTAGAGGCTCGCGGCCATGGCGGCAACGTCGCCGCTCGCAAGGGCGGCGCAGGCGGCCTCGTAACCAGCCGGCGCCTCGCCCACGCGGTCGAACTCGTCGTAGGCCTCCTTGGTGGAGACGCCGTCGACCGCGGGCATGACCAGGGCAACGGGCACCGCGAACTCGGGAAAGGCCTGCTCGAGCACGTCGCCCGCGCCCAGGTAGAGGCCAGGGTGGGGGTCGAGGAAGAAGGCTACGTCGGCACCCACGCGGCGGGCCACGCCCACCACGCGCTCATCGTGCACGTCAACGTCCCAGCGCTGGGCCAGCGCGCGCAGCACGGCGCCGGCGTCTGCGGACGAGCCGCCCAAGCCCGCCTTCTCGGGGATGCGCGCCGTGACGCTCACGCGCACGTTGGGGCTCTCGCCCAGCTCGGCGGCGAGCATCGTCGCCGCGCGCCAGACCGTCGTGCGCTCGGGCTCGACCTCGAGCGCGGGCTCGTGGCAGACCTCGAGCGCGGGCGCGTCCTCCACCACGATGGTGTCGCACAGGCTCACGGGGACCATCACCGAGTCGACCCGGTGGTAGCCACGCCCGTCCCTGCCCCGGTGAATGCCCAGGTGCAGGTTAACCTTGCAGGGAGTCTCAACGACCTGGCGGCAAGCCATGCGACAGTCCTACTCGAGGGGCTCGGCGGCCACGAAGTCAAACAGGCGCTCGCCAGTCTCGATGTCGAACAGTTCGACGGTGCCGGTGAGCACGTCGACGTACTGGTAGGACTGGCGGGCCTTGCGGCCACGGTGCTCGTCGACCTCGAGGACAAAGAGCGAGGGGTGCGCCATGACGAGGGTACCGGTGCGCTCGACGATGCGGGAGCGGCCCATGTTGGCCCTCACCTTGAGGCGTTCGCCCTGGAGGCCCTGGAGCTTCTCGCGAATCTCGTCGACCCTGTTGACGGAAGGAACTTCGTTCTCCATGCGTAACTCTCTATTCTGCGGCACGCCTTGGCACCACGCCCGCGGGGCATGACCAAAAATCGGCAGACTGCCGCACTCTGCATTCATACGAACTACTATCGTATTCGGCAGCATCGCGAGGCTCAACAGCCCCGCAGGAAGGAACGCAGAATGAACACGCCTGATAAGGATTGCTTCTCGCCCAGCGGCACGCTTGACCTCGCGCGCGCCAGACGCGTCATGGACAATCTCGAGCGCAGGGGCATGCGCCAGATGCTCGTGGCAGACCCCATGTCAATCTGGTACCTCACTGGCTACTGGAACGTGCCCTACGAGCGCTTCTACGCCCTCTACCTCGCACGTAACGAGGCGGGTCGGCTCGGTGCCACGATGTTTTGCAACCGCCTGTTCCCCGACGCCACCCACGTTGGCGCCCGCGTCGTGACCTTCGACGACACCGAGGACCCCATTCCCCTCGTTGCCGAGGCAACCAACCACGACGAGCCCCTGGGCGTCGACAAGGTCCTCGCCGCGCGATGGCTGCTGCCCATGATGGAGGCGGGCTGCGCAAGCGGCTACCACCTGGGCTCTGCAGCCGTCGACGACGCGCGCGCCATCAAGGACGCCCGCGAGCTCGACCTCATGCGCGCCGCCTCGGCCACCAACGACCGCGCCATGGAGTGGCTCGTGGCCCAGCTCCACGAGGGCGTCACCGAGCACCAGATCGCCAGTGGCCTTCTGGCGGAGTACCGCCGCCTGGGTGCGCAGGATGTGAGCTTTACCCCCATCGTGAGCTTTGGCGCCAACGCCGCCGACCCGCACCACGAGCCCGACGGCACCGTCCTGCACAAGGGCGACCTCGTGCTCTTTGACGTGGGCTGCAAGCAGGACGGCTACTGCTCGGACATGACCCGCACCTTCTTCTTTGGTGCCGAGCCCAGCGCCCATGAGCGCCAGGTCTACGAGACGGTCCGCGCTGCCAACGAGGCGGCCGAGGCCATCGTTGCCCCCGGCGTCACCTTTGCCCAGATTGACCGCGCCGCCCGCAAGGTCATCGAGGACGCGGGCTGGGGTCCCTACTTCACGCACCGCCTGGGCCACCAGATTGGCCTCGAGGACCACGAGCCCGGCGACGTCTCGTCCACCCACGACGAGCCGGTGCGCCCCGGCATGTGCTTCTCGATCGAGCCGGGCATCTACCTGCCGGGCGACACGGGCGTGCGCATCGAGGACCTCGTCATCGTCACCGAGGACGGCTGCGAGGTCATGAACTCCTACCCCAAGCAGCTTACGGTCGTGGGGTAGCCGCGACTAATCATTTGGAGAAGTGCCACAAATACGGGGCGCGCAAGGGTGAGGCCATCCCCCACCGTCGCGCGCCCTCTTTTACACGTGTAAGCCGCACGTCATCGATTGCTCAAGCAGGCCGCGACCCTACTGGCCCAGCACGTACTTCTCGATGGCCCAGGCGCAGCCGTCCTCGTCGCACGGCGGCGCCACGACGTCCGCCGCGGCCTTGACGCTGTCGGCCGCCTGGCCCATGGCAACGCCCAAGCCCGCGTGCACGAGCATGTGCACGTCGTTGCCGCCGTCGCCCACGGCCATGCACTCGGCCGGCGTGATGCCCAGACGCTCGCAGAAGGCATCGATGGCGTCGCCCTTGCCGCGGCCGCGCTCCACCACGTCCATGAAGGCGGGGCTCCAGCGGGCGCTCTCGAGGCCGGGGACGTTTGCGAGCAGCTCGTCATCGAGCGCGGGGTCGCAGTCGACCACCATCTGCAGCACGGGGTTCTCGCCCACCACGGACCAGGGGCGCACGCGGCCGCCCGGCTCGTCCTGGCGCGACTGCCAGCGGACGGACTTCTCGAGCTCCTCGCGCGAGCCGCAGAAGTAGATGTCGTCGGGCTCGGTGATCGTCGTGGAGAGGCCGCTCTCCTCGCACGCCTTGGCGAAGGCCGTGACGTCTGCCGGGTCCATGGGCTGCATGTGGATGAGCTCGCCGTCCGCCATGAAGCAGTACTCGCCGTTGGCCGTCGAGTAGCCGTCAAAGGCAAAGTCGGCGTTCACGCCAATGCCGTCCTTGTAGCGGCCGGTCACGATCATGAGCGCCACGCCCCGGGCGCGGGCCGCCTCGAGCGCCTGGCGCGTGCGGTCGTTGAGGTGCCTCTCGTTGAAGCGCACGAGCGTGCCGTCGATGTCGAGAAAGACTGCCTTGATTGCCACCTGTGTCCCCCAATCAAAGGGGGCCCGAGACGCGCAGCATCTCGGGCCCCTTGCATGCAGATGCTGCCTAGATATTAGTAGAGACCCTTGCACAGGGAGAGCGCGGCATCATCGCAGACAACGAACACGTTGGGGTGCAGCTGCAGAATCGAGGCAGGGCAGCTCGGCACGATGGGGCCAAAGCACATGTCGTAGACGGCCTGGGCCTTGTTCTCGCCGTTGGCGACCATGAGGATGGCGCGGGCGTTCATGATCGTCTGCGTGCCCATGGTGTAGGCCTGGCGCGGCACGTCCTCCTCCTTCTCGAAGAGGCGGGAGTTGGCCTCGATCGTGCTCTCGGTGAGGTCAACGCAGTGCGTGCCCTTGGAGAACTCGGCGGCCGGCTCGTTGAAGCCGATGTGACCGTTGCGACCAATGCCCAGGAGCTGCAGGTCGCAGTAGCCGGCCTCGGCGACCATGCGGTCATACTCAGCGCAGGCGGCGTCGGCGTCGGGATTGGCGCCGTCGGGCACGTGGACGTTGGCCGGATCGATGTTGACGTGGTTGAAGAGCTGGTCGTTCATGAAGTAGTGGTAGCTCTGCGGGTCCTCGTGGGTGAGGCCGCGGTACTCGTCGAGGTTGTAGGTGCGAACCTCGGAGAAGTCGAGCGAGCCAGACTGGTGCTTCTTGATGAGGCCCTGGTAGGCGCCGATGGGCGTGGTGCCGGTGGCAAGGCCCAGCACGCAGTTGGGCTTGAGCTGAATCTGGGCGGCGAGGATGTCGGCGGCCTTGCGGCTCATGGCCTCGTAAGTTCCACAGTTGATGATTCTCATGGCGCGTCCCTTCTCTTGAGGCGGTGGGACGCGAATTTGCTCGTCGCGCCTCACCGTGCGGCCCGCGTCGGCCGCAACCAACGTGAGACGCGGCCACCAGGGCGAGGTCGCGCAGCTATGAGGATGTCCCGGCGCGTCGAGGCCCCTGCCCGTCCACGTCGGCCCAGGGCGTTGCCCTAGACATCTACATGATGCCCCGCTCGCCCCCTCGATTTCAAGCACCAAGCGGACGAGCGGCACCGGGGACAGGGGGACGTGCCTATTGTCATATGACAGAAGGCACGTCCCCCTGCCATATGCCCCACGAGGGTTAGGCCAGCTGGCGAGCGAGGTCTGCCAGGGCGTGGGCGCGGTGCGAGATGGCGTTCTTCTCGGCAGGCTCGAGCTCGGCCATCGTACGGCCCGGGGTGTCGGCGGGCCAGAACAGCGGGTCATAGCCAAAGCCGTGCTCGCCGCGCGGCTCGTGGCCAATGGTGCCCTCGCAGTCGCCCTCGCCCGTGACGCACGAGCCATCGGGGTAGAGCAGCACCACGCTCGAGTGGAAGCGCGCCGTGCGCTCGTCGTCGGCGACGCCCTCCATCTCGCGCATGAGCTTGGCGTTGTTGCGCGCGTCGTCGCCGTGGACGCCCGCCCAGCGCGCGCTCATGATGCCCGGCTCGCCGGAGAGGGCGTCGACCACGAGGCCCGAGTCGTCGGCAACGGCGGGCAGGCCCGTCTGCTCGCTCGCGGCCTGGGCCTTGATGACGGCGTTCTCGGCAAAGGTGTCGCCGTTCTCCACCGGGTCGGGGAAGTCTCCCAGCTCGCCCAGGGCGTAGAAGGTCACGCCCGGCATGACGGGGGCGAGGATGGCCTCGATCTCGGTGACCTTGTGGGCATTGCCAGTGGCAACGACGACCGTCTTCTCGGGGTCGAGCGCGGCGATGTCGATCTTGGGCATGGGGACTCCAATCTTGTGGGAGAAGCGGGGCTCGCGGCGACGCGGGCCCGCGAGTGGCGACGAGTGGCTAGGACCTAAAGCCCGTGACCTCGTTCTGCAGGCTGCAGAGGCGGGCGATGGCGGGCTCGGCCATGTCGAGAAGGTCGTTCAGCTGGGCGCGCGAGAGCGTGGAGTGCTCGCCGGTGCCCTGGATCTCGACGATGCCGCCCGCGTCGGTGCCAATCAGGTTGAGGTCGACGTCCGCGTGACTGTCCTCGGGATAGTCGAGGTCGAGCATGGGTACGCCGCCTACGATGCCCGCCGAAATGGCGGCGACCTGGCCGGTGAGCGGCAGGCGCTTGATCTTGCCCTGCTCCACGAAGCTCATGAGGGCGTCGTGCAGGGCCACCCAGGCGCCGGTGACGCTCGCCGTGCGCGTGCCGCCATCGGCCTGGATGACGTCGCAGTCAACGGTAATCGTGAACTCGCCCAGGCGGTCGAGGTCGCACACGGCGCGCAGGCTGCGGCCAATGAGGCGCTCGATCTCCATCGAGCGGCCCTTGCGGCCCTTGTACTCGCGGGCGGTGCGGTTGGACGTGGAGGCGGGCAGCATCGCGTACTCGGCCGTGACCCAACCCTTGCGGCTGGCGCGGCGCCACGCGGGCAGCTTCTCCTCGATCGTGGCGGTGCACATGACGCGCGTGTCGCCAAACTCGGACAGGCACGAGCCGTGGGCGTTCTTCATGACCTCGCGGGTAAGCTTGACGGGGCGCATCTGGTCATAGGCGCGACCCTCGGGGCGACGCTGGGTAAGGTCGGTCATTCTGTCTCCTCGCAAAAGTGGCGGATGATGAACAAGGACGAGCTAGAGATGCCCGTTACGGGCATGGCCGAGAAGCTCGGCAACAGCGGGGCACGCGCAAGGCGCGCCGGCGGCAGGCTCGCGGCGCCCTACCGCTCGACGAGCGCCTCGAGCGTCTCGAGCTCGATGTGCTCGATCGAGTCGAGCGGGTGGCCAAAGATGAACTTGCCCGCGACGGCAAACGACGTAATGTCGTCGGAGGTCGTGGCGAAGCGGTACTTGGGCTCGCCGCCCGCGCCAAGGTCTGCGGTGTCCTCGTCGGCAAGCTCGCCGCGGCGCTCGAGAATCTCGGCCACCTCGCGGGCGGTCTCCTCGGCCGAGCTCACGGTGCGCACGCCCGGGCCCAGCGCCTCGCCAATCTCGTGCGAGAGCAGCGGAAAGTGCGTGCAGCCCAAAACCACCGTGTCGATGCCGCGGCCAAGCAGCGGCGCCACGTTCTCGCGGGCGAGCGCGCGCACCTCCTCGGTGTCGAACACCTCGGGGTTCTCCATCCAGTCGTCGTGCAGGTAGGTTCCCGAGGCGAGCTCGCGCTCCACCAGGTTCACGAAGCTGCCGGCGGGGGCCTGCGTCACGTGGACGCCGGCGTCGAGGTTGTGGATAGCGCGCTCGTAGGCGCCCGAGGTCACGGTGCCCTGTGTGGCGAGCACGCCCACGCGGCGGGTGCGCGTGGCCTGGATGGCGGCGCGGGCGCCCGGCTCGATGACGCCGATGACGGGCACGGCGAGCGCGCGCTGGATCACGTCGAGGCCGGCGGCCGTGGCGGTGTTGCAGGCGATGACCACGAGCTTGACGTCGTGGCTCTCGAGCCAGTGCCCCACCTGGCGCACGAACAGGCGTACCTCGGCCTGGGGGCGCGTGCCGTAGGGGCAGCGCTTCGTGTCTCCCACGTAGTAGATGGACTCGGCCGGAAGCCGCGAGGCGATGGCACGGGCAACGGTGAGGCCGCCGAGGCCGGAGTCAAAGATGCCGATGGGCTTGCTGTGTGACATGCAACCTCCCCCGCGTCTGCGTGCACGCGTATCTCGGCCTATGAAAGGGGCCGAAGACGCTGGTCTTCGGCCCGTGCTCTCGGTTGGTGGGCGATGAGGGATTCGAACCCCCGGCCTTGTGCGTGTAAAGCACCTGCGCTAGCCACTGCGCCAATCGCCCACAGGCACAGGAAGTGTAGCACACGCCGCGCCCCTCCCCGCGCGCCCGGCACCGACCGCGCACAAACCGCGCGGGTATACTGGTTGGGGTTCATCTAGCAAAAACAGTGGGACAGGGGCGGCCCCTTTGTCCCAGCAAGTATGAGACGAAGGGGCTGTCCCCTCGTCTCATCGAGATGAGGAGTCCATCCATGTCCTGCGCTCCCACCACCCTGGCCGGCCTGTGCGCGCTGCTCGAGGAGCACGGCGTGCTCGTCTCGGGCATCGACGCCACGACAGACGCCCCCGTCACCGGCGCGGCTTGCGACTCGCGCTGCGTCGCGGCCGGCAACGTCTTCTTCTGCAAGGGCCGCGCGTTCAAGCCCGCCTATCTCGCCTCGGCACTCGAGGCCGGCGCCATCGCCTACGTCTGCGAGCCGGCCCACGCCGCCGAGCTCGCCGCCGCGGCCCCGGACGCCCCGGCGATCGTCGCGAGCGACATGCGCCTCGCCATGGCGCTCGTCTCGGCCGCGGCGTTTGGCAGGCCCGACCTCGACATCCCCCAGGTGGGCCTCACGGGCACCAAGGGCAAGTCCACCACCGCCTACATGCTGCGCTCGATCGTCGACGCCGCCTCGGGCAAGGGCTCCTGCGGCATCATCGGCTCCATCGACACCTACGACGGCGTCGAGGACATCGAGTCGACCAACACCACGCCCGAGGCGCCCGACCTGTGGCGCCACCTCGCCAACGCCCGCGACTCCCAGCTCGCCGCCATGGTCATGGAGGTATCGAGCCAGGCCCTCAAGTACGACCGCTCCCTGGGCGTCGAGCTCGACGTCGCGGCCTTCCTCAACATTGGCAAGGACCACATCTCGCCCGTCGAGCACCCCACCTTCGAGGACTACTTCTCCTCGAAGCTCAAGATCTTCTCGCAGTGCCGCCACGCCGTGGTGAACCTGGGCACGCAGAACCTCGAGCGCGTGCTCGATGCCGCGCACCGCGGGGGCGAGCAGGGCGAGGCGCCCGAGCTCGTCTGCGTTTCCTCGGCTGGCCCCGAGCCCGTCGAGTGCGGCAGCTGCGACATGGTCTTCCCCGACATCTGGGCAACCGACGTGACGCCCCAGGGTGCCTCCCTCTCGTTTGTGGCACACGGCACCACGAGGGACGGCCACCCCGCGAACGGCGAGGTCAGGGATGCCTGGGAGCTCTCCGTCACCATTGGCTTCCCGGGCCTGTTCAACGTCGACAACGCCCTCGTGGCCATCGCCTGTGCCGAGCTGCTCGGCATCGATCACGCCTCGATCGCCGCGGGCCTCGCCGCCTGCCGCGTGCCCGGGCGCATGGAGCTCATCGGCAACCCTGGCTCGCAGGTGCTCTGCGTGGTCGACTACGCCCACAACGCCCTCTCCTACCAGAGCTTCTTTTCCTCGATGGCCAAGGAGTTCCCAGGCAGGCGCATCGTGGCGCTCATCGGCGCGCCCGGCGGCAAGGCCTACGAGCGCCGCGTCGAGCTGCCCCAGCAGGCGGCCAAGTGGGCAAGCCACATCGTCGTGACCGAGGAGGACCCCGCACACGACTCCAACGAGGACATCTGCCGCGAGATGGACGCCAACGTGCCCGCGGGCGCCACGCTCGCCGACGGCACGCCCGTGACGCACGAGTACGTGCTCGACCGCCAGCAGGCCGTTGCCCGCTGCCTCGACGTGGCCCTCTCGTACAACCAGCCGGCCCTCGTGTGTCTGCTGGGCAAGGGCGACGAGACGCTCATCCACCGCGGCGACGAGTTCCAGCCCATGGTGCCCGACGCCAATGCGTTCAGGGACGCCGCAGCCAAGCGAAACATCAAGATCTAGGAGGCCTATGTCCAGCTACGCAACGTTTCCCTCCAAGCCCACCGGAGAGCTCGCCGAGAGGCTCCGCAAGGTTCGCTACGTCATCACCGACGCCGATGGCACGATGTTCACCGGCGCCAAGGCCACCGTCAACACCGCGGGCGAGCCCTCGGCCGAGCTCGTGCAGACGCTCGTCGAGCTCACCCGCGCGGGCGTGAGCGTCATCCCCTGCACCGGCCGCAACCGCGCCATGATCATGGAGGACGCCCGCGTCCTGGGATTTCCCGGCTGGATTGCCGAGATGGGCGGCGTGCTGTGCACCCGCCAGAGTAGCCAGCCCGAGTGGCACTACTTCACCAGTCGCATGCCCTATGACGACGGCTGCGGCAAGACCCCGCACGACGTGATCTGGGAGACGGGCATCATCGACGCGATGCTCGAGCGCTGGCCCGGCCACCTCGAGACCTACCACGACAACGGCGTTGGCTTTGAGTACCGCGAGGTCACGGTCGCCATGCGCGGCGACGCCCCCGAAGACGAGATGCAGGACATGCTCGACCACTGCGGCCTTCCGCTCTACCTGTCGGACAACGGCATGGTCGACCACATCTCCGGCGCGAGCAACCTCGCGTGCGACCACGCCCGCCCGCAAGGCATCCACACCTACCACATCACCCCGGCCGGCGTGAGCAAGGGCACGGGCATCGTGCGCTTCGTCGAGCTCGCGGGGCTTGCCCCCGAGGAGGTCCTGGGCGCGGGCGACTCGCCGGCAGACTGCGTCATCGCCGACGCCGTGGGCACCTTCCTGTTCATGTGCAACGGTCTGGGGCACGACCGCGCCGCCGAGGAGCTCGCCGCGCGCGACAACATCCTCGTCTCGACCAAGCGCGCCACCGATGGCTGGGTCGACGCGATGCGCGGCCTGCTTGCCGCCAAGGAGTAGGCCCAGATAGAAAATGCCGAGAGCTGCAAATCGGACACTTAAGGGGCTGCGACCCTGCCCCAACTGTCCGATTTGCAGCTCTCGCACTCTTTCTTTCCGGCAGAAGCACCCAGCCGCGAGGCACAAGGAGAGCCCCAGGCTCCGGAGCGGACATTCCGCAGGCCGTAAGGCCGAGGACGTCCGCGAGGAACCTGGGGCTCTCCGCTGGGATGAATCGAGGCGAGCTTAGAAGTCGATGTCCGTGTCGTAGTAGCAGGCCTTGAGGATCTTCTCGAAGTCCGCGGCCTTGGTCTCGCGCGGGTTCTCCGGGGTGCAGGCGTCCTGCTCGGCGTTGGCAGCGATCTCGGGGAGCTTCGCGAGGAACTCCTCCTCGGAGACCATCTGCGGGTGCTCGGCGTCGACCTTCACGCCGCCGTTGGCGTAATCCTTGATGGACTGCGGGATGTTGAGCTCGTCGTTGAGGTCGCGGATCTTCTGGACCAGGGCAGCGATGAGCTCCTCGTTGGTCTCGCCGGGAAGGTGCAGGACCTCCTTGGCGACGTAGGCGTAGCGCTCGGCGGCACGCGGGTCCTTGGAGTTCCACTGGATGACCTTGCCGAGGTACATGGCGTTGGCGGCACCGTGGATGATGTGGCCGTTCTCGAAGGCGGCACCGGTCTTGTGGGCCATGGAGTGCACGATGCCCAGCAGGCCAGAGGAGAAGGCGATGCCGGCGATGCACTGGGCCTCGTGCATGTGCTGACGGGCCTCCTTGTCACCGGTGTAGGACTTCGGGAGCCACTCGACGATCTCGCGGATGCCGTGCAGGGCGTTGGCGTCGGTGAACATCGAGGCGAAGGTGGAGACGTAGGCCTCCATGCAGTGCGTCAGCGCATCCATGCCGGTGTGGGCGCAGAGCTTGGCGGGCATGGAGTAGGTGAGCTCGGGGTCGACGATGGCGACGTCAGGCGTGATGTTGAAGTCGGCCAGCGGGTACTTGATGCCCTTCTGGTAGTCCGTGATGACGGAGAACGCGGTGACCTCGGTAGCGGTGCCGGAGGTCGAGGAGATGGCGCAGAAGTGGGCCTTCTGGCGCAGCTCCGGGAAGGAGAACGGCTGGATGATGTTGTCGAAGGACTCCTCGGGGTACTCGTAGAAGACCCACATGGCCTTGGCGGCGTCGATCGGGGAGCCACCGCCGAGGGCGATAATCCAGTCGGGCTCGAACTCGCGCATGGCCTCGGCGCCCTTCATGACCGTCTCGATGGAAGGGTCGGACTCGACGCCCTCGAAGAGCTTGACCTCGAAGCCAGCCTCCTCGAGGTCGGCCTGGATGTCCTGCAGGAAGCCGCCGCGGCGCATCGAGCCGCCACCGGAGACGATGATGGCCTTGGAGCCCTTGAGGTTCTTGACCTCGTGGCGAGCGCCCTCACCAAAGTACAGGTCACGCGGGTTGGTAAAACGTCCCATGGTGCATTCCTCCAATTCGAATTCCCAGCCAGTCTGTGGCCAGGCCCGGCCGCCCGTGCGGGCCGCCGGCTCTCCCCGAATAGTGGCGCCCGGACATGCCGGATGCGCCGTGCACAGCTGGATGCCAAAGCCCCTGAGGCAGCCAGCCAAGATGCTGCCACAAGCCATAAAACCCCAGCTTCAGGCCACATCTACATAGGATATTATCCATGTGGGCTTCTCAGTAGCCCGACCTTTCCGCGACCGTTGCAAAACCAGCCGCCCGCAGAAAAATACCCTTCGCCGATTTACAACCTCGATTGACCTCGTTCCGATGGACAAGTCGGCACGGCATGATAAGGGCGCCGACACCCCAAACGGTTGCCGGCGCCCCTCGCGTTTGGTCAGGCTTTTATGAGTCGCAGGTCGTCTACAGACCCGATGCCTCGATGGCCGCAACGGCGCGGCGCAGACCCTCAGGCGGCAGCACGAGCGCCATGCGGACGAAGCCCTCGCCACCCGGGCCAAAGCTCGCGCCTGGCGTCACGATGACGCCCGCCTTCTCCATGAGCTCGAGGCAGAAGGCCATGGAGTCCGTGCGGCCGTGCGGCAGGCGCGCCCACACGAACATCGAGCCGTGGGCGTTGGGGCGCTCCCAGCCAATCGACTCGAGGCCGTCGCACAGGGCGTCGCGGCGCTCCTGATACCTGCGCTCCTGCTCGCGCACCTGCTCGCGCGGACCGGTGAGGGCGGCGATGGCGGCGCGCTGGATGGGAAGGAACATACCGTAGTCGCTCTGGGCACGCAACTTGCGTACCGCGGCGATGACGTCGGGGCGGCCCACGAGGAAGCTCACGCGGGCGCCGGTCATGTTAAACGACTTGGAGAGGCTAAAGAACTCGACACCCACCTCGGAGGCGCCCTCGTTCTCGAAGAAGCTGTGGCCCTCGACGCCGTCGAAGATAATGTCGCTGTAGGCGTTGTCGTGGACGATCAGCAGGTCGTGGGCGCGGGCGAACTCGATGATCTGGTCGTAGACCTCGGGCGTGCCCACCGAGCCCACGGGGTTGGCCGGCAGCGACACCACCATGTACTTGGCGCGGTCGGCCACGGCCGAGTCGATGCGCGAGACATCGGGCAAGAAGTTCGTCTCGGCACTGAGGGGATAGAAGGCGAGGTCGGCGCCGGCGATGAGGGCCGAGGCGCGGAACAGCGGGTAGCAGGGGTCGGGCACGAGCACGAGGTCGCCCTCGTCGAGAAGGGCCGAGGCCATGCGGCCCATGCCCTCCTGCGTGCCATTGACGCTCATAATCATGTTGGGCTCGAGGCCCTCGACGCCAAAGCGGCTGGCGTAGTAGTCGATGACAGCTTGGGTGAGCTCGGGCAGGTCTGCCAGAGCGTACTTCCACATGTTGGAGTCCTTGGCGGCCTCGACCAGCGCCTCCTTGACGTGCGCGGGCGGCTCGAAATCGGGCGTGCCCACCGACAGGTCGATGACCTCGCGGCCCTGCGCCTCGAGCTCGCGACGGCGCGCGTTGAGCGAGGCAAACACCTCGTCGCCAAATCGGTCGAGTCGCTTCGAGAACCGCATGGGAACCTCCATTGTGGGCTTGGGCGCATCGTGCGCGTGCATACAAGGGTTCATTCTACGCCGCGAGCGGGTGGCGCGGCGCGGTAGGACGAGACGGACGCGCAGCAGGCATGCGGGCCGCGGCCGGCACATCAGCCACTAGAGGGTGGCGAGCAGGGCCTCGCAGCCGGCGCGGACGTCGCGGTAGGTGTCGTCGAAGTTGCCGGTCCACCAGGGGTCGGCCACGTCGCGGACGGTGCCGTCGTGCAGGTGGGCGCGCGGGCGAAAGCTCGAGTCCTCGGGGATGAACGAGAGGAGCTTGGCGCACTTGTGCTCGGGATCGTTGTTGAACAGGCGCATGAGCGCCCACTCGTTGTCCTCGTCCATGTAGACGATGAGGCCCCACTTGTCGTACTCCGCGGCGCGGGCGCGACGGGCATGGTGGGCAACGAGCGGGATGCGCTCGCGGCGAAGCTTCTCGACAGTGCCGCGGTGGGGCGGGTTGCCGCTCTCCTCGGAGCTCGTACCTGCGGAGTCGATGACAAACTCGTCGGAGCGGCCCGCCTCGTCAACCAGATATTGCATGACGGACTGGGCCATCGTCGAGCGACAGATGTTGCCAAGGCAAACAAACAGGATGCGGTGCATGGGCCTCCCCTTCTGGAGACATTCGTTTACGCGTCTTTCGATGTTAGCCCACCGCCGCGCGCTCGCCCCGCGTGTCCGTCGCGACAATCCGGGCGACGAGCTCATGGACGTTGCGCCACCTGCAACGGTCCTCGTCCTTCTCTCGGCCGGCCTCTTCCTTGTTAGGCGAAGCATCCGGAACTAAGACACCCCAGCCTTTGCAGTGGACAACAAACGGGCCCGAGCTTGTGTACAGCTCGGGCCCGCGCTGGTTACGCCATGCGCTCGCTGCTATTTGGCCCTACCGCGAAGGCCGCGGACGGGACCGGACGGCATCGGGATGCTCAGGCCCAGCAAGAAATTGATGAGCCACACAAAGAAGAGCAGCACAAGGATGGGGATGACGCAGTCGGTCACGATCATCACGGCAAACGACTCGACAAGCGTGGCGATGGCTCCCTTGGCCCAGTCGAGCACCGAATTGGCCCCGTTCATGAGCGCGCTGGCGGCGCCCGTCGCGGCGTCGGCCACGCCCTGGCCAATGCCGCCCAGCCAGTTGGCAAAGTCGCTGAGCGGGTTTGACTCACCCGAGTCGTGGTTCGAACTCGAGCTGGAGCCGCTCGTCTCGGCTTGCTCGGATTGCTCGCCCACGGCCTCCGCGCCCTGGTTCACCTGCTCCGCCACGGCCGAGGCGTCGTAGTTGAACGTGCTCTCGATAAGTCCGGACACCCCGACGCTCGCCGGCACGAGCGCCACCATCGCCACCGCGAGCAGCACAAGGCGCAGCACCAGCCCGCGAATCCTCGCGCGCGTGGACTCGCCAAGGCGCGCAAGGAGCAACACGGCTCCCAAGCCGCACGCCAGTGGCACCACAATTCTGCAAGCCGCAAGCCCCAGAATCGTAAGCAGGTACTTCTCGAGATAGATTGACGCAAGCACTATGCCCAGGTTGGCCGCGATGTCGAGCAGCTTGCCCGAGATTCCCGAACCTCCCGGGAAGAACGACGTGGCAACCGAGGCCGCCGTCGAGGCACCCACGAGGGCCGTGACGTCCGCCGCCTTCTTGTCGAGCGCCTCGATGGTACCGGCATGCGTGTCGGGAGAGGAGGCAAGCGTCGCCAGTGGGAAGAAGCTCAGCAGCGCGATGAGCACCATGGCCACGCAGCCAATGATCTTGGCGCGCCGGCTCAGGGGCTCGCTGCCTTCGGGCGAAGGGGTGGGCACGGGCTGCCCAGCCGGTTGCCGCGTCTCGGTCTTCTCGAGCTCGTTCATGGCATGCTCCTTCTCGTCGAATACCAGCATGGGCAGCTCACTGCTTATCTACCCCTCCTCGACGCGCAACGTAGAGCCGGTGCGCCCGCGATCGACCACGATCTTGTGCCCAATGCTCTGGCGCAGCAGCTCGACGTGGCTGATGATGCCCACGAGCTTGTTGCCGTTCTCGGGGCCCGTGAGTGTGCGCATCGTGAGGGCGAGCGACTCCTCGTCGAGCGTGCCAAAGCCCTCGTCGACGAACATCGTGTCGAGCTCGATGCCACCGGCATGCGCTTGAACCACGTCGGACAGCCCCAGCGCCAGGGCAAGGGATGCCTTGAACGACTCGCCGCCCGAGAGCGATGACGCGTCGCGCTCCTTGCCCGTGAAAGCGTCAAGAACATCGAGGTCAAGGCCCGTTTGCGCACTGCCCGAGGTCTCGGCGGAAAACCCGCGGCGAACGAGCTCGTAGCGGCCGTCGGTCATGACGGAGAGGCGCTGGTTTGCCGCCGCAAGCACGCGGTCGAGCCAACGCATCTGCAGGTACGTCTCGAAGCTCACGCGCCTCTTGCCCGAGAGCTGGCCGTTTGCCGTCCTCGACAGCGTGTCCATCTCGGCCAGGCGAGTTGCGAGGTCGCGCGCCTCTCCACCCAGTGCCCCGATCTGGCCGGCCAAGCTCGCGTTGGCCTTCCTGCGCGCACGGACCATCTCACGCTCCTCGTCCACACGCGCTTTCTCGGTACGGGCAGCGGCAAGCTGTGCGGCGGCATCCTCGGCGGACCCGCCATCATGCTCAAGCCGCGCGACCTGCCCCTCGAGGCCGCGCTTGCGCTCCTCGAGCACGTTGAGCTGGCGCTCCAGTTCCGCAGCCTTCGCCTGGGCGGCTTCGAGCTGGCAGTCGAAGTCCTCGACGAGGGCGCTCTTGCGCGCCCGCTCAGACTCGACCTCCTCGCGAGAGCCCGAGCTCAGCTGCGCGCCAATCGCCTCGGCGGCAGCGTGGGCGCTCGCCAGCTCGCGCTGCGCGACAGCGGCCTCCTCCCGAGCCGCCCCCATCGCCTCCTCGAGCGCGGCAACCTCCTTTTCGCTGGAAGCCACGCGCTCCTTGGCCTCTTTCAGCTCACCGACGGCACGGGTGGCCACCTGCACGCGCTCTTCCGCGCCAGCGAGCGCATCCCCCGCGACGGCGAGGGCGACGTTGGCCGCTTGGGCGTCCCGCTCCAAGAGCGTCCCCGCGAACTCGTTGAGGGCGGCCTCGCGCTCCCTGAACCTGGCCTGTGCCTCGTTTGCCGCATCCTGGCAGGCAGCCGCTCGCTCCTGAAGGGTGACCTGGCACTTCTCGGCCCGAGCGACCAGGATTTCGTTTTTCTCGAGCTCATCGACGCGTGCGAGAAGAACGGCAAGCTCTCGGTCTGCCTCCCTCTTCTCGCCCGTCAGCTTGGCGCCCAGCGCCTCGATCTGCTCGCAGGTGCCAAGGCGTTCCACGGCGGCATCGAGCTCTGCCTGCGCGGTCTCGGCCTGCTTGCGGGCCGCGGCCACGGCGGCGGACTTCTCGTTGGCGCAACCCGCTGCCTTGTCCGCCCTCTCCTTGGCACGGTCGAGCTCGTCGCGCGTGGGAACCGCGCCCTCGTGCACCGTGGGATGGGGATGCGCGGTCGAGCCGCACACGGGACAGGGCTCGCCCTCCCTGAGCTCGGCGGCCAGCACGCCCGCCTGACCATCGAGGAAGGCCTGGCGAAGCGCCGTGTAGGCCCCGTCCTTCGCATTCATCTCGGTACGAGCCGCAGCGTAGACGCTCGTTGCCCTCTCCAGCTCGTCAGAGCGCTCGGCAACGGCAACCTCGCGTGCATGAACCTCCTGGTAGTTCGCGCGCGCCTCGGCAAGCTTGCGTCCAAGTTCAACGACGGCTGCCCTGGCGCGCTCGCACTCGGCTGGCGCGCCGGCCAGCGAGGTCGCGCGGTCGTTCAAGCCCTCAAGCTCGGCACGCGCCGCCTCAAGGTTGGACTCCGCCTGCTCCAGCTCGGCTTCCTTGGCCTTCGCGGCATCCCCCAGCTTCTCGAGCTCGGCCTGGCGGTGCGCAAGCTCGGCGAGGCGCTCGCAGGCCTCCTTGGCCTCCTCGAATGCCTTCCGTGCCGCGTCTTGATCGCCCTTGGCGCGCTCGAGTTCAACGGGGGCATCCGCGTGCGCGGCCATGCGGGCACGCCCCAGCTCGAGCCGTTCGCACGCACCGTCATGGTCGATGGCGAGCTTCTCGGCAGCGCTCTGCTTCGCCTTGGCCTCCCGGGCGGCCTTGACCTCCTCGGCCCTTGTCTCGTCGAGCCTCCTGAACGCCTCGAGCTCCTGGTCAAGGCGTGCCACCTGGGCGGCAAGTCCCTCGCGGGCGGGCTTGCGCGCCTCGAGCTCCGCAAGCTTGTCGCGCGCGGGCGCCACCTTCTGCCCCGCCGCCACAAACTCGCCGGCGGCCTGCGCAAGTTGCCTCTTGCAATCGGCAAGGCGGGTCGCGCGGTCTGCCAGGGTCACGAGCCGCTCGACCTCGCTGGCCGCACTGGCGCACGTCTCGTCAAGGGCAACGAGCGCCCGTCCATCGGCCTCGTCTTGCTCTGCGATAAGGGCCAGGGCCTCGTCGGCGTTGGGCAGCGAGGCCTCGCGCAGGGCCTCCGCCCTCTCTGCACGCTCCTCGCCCTCCACCTGGATGTTGGGCACGAGGGCAAGGAGCTTCTCCCTGCCTGCGCGGCCCTGCTCCTCGAGCTCGCCCGCACGGGCCTTCAGGGCCCTCTGGAAGCTCTCGTAGGGAGCCGTGCCAAAGAGCCTGCGCATGATCTTGCCGCGCTCGCTGGTGTCTGCCTTGAGGAGGCGGCGGAAGTCTCCCTGCGCGATCATCACCACCTGCGAGAACTGGTTGCGGTCGATGCCCAGCAGCTCCTGGATTGCCTCGTTGGCCTCCTTCATGCGCGTGATGGGCGCCTCGCCCCCAGCCATGAAGCTTACGCTGGCGAGCTGCGTCGCCATGCCCTCGCCGCGCTTCTTGGGGCGCTCGTACTCGGGGTTGCGGCGCACGGTGTAGGCCTTGCCATGGTGAACGAACTCGAGCTCAACGTAGGTGGGCGTCTCCTTCTTGGCAAAGTCGCTGCGCAGGCTGCGCGTGGTGCGGTCCGAGCCGCTCGCCTGTCCAAACAGGGCAAACGAGATCGCGTCGAAGATGGTGGTCTTGCCGGCACCCGTGTCACCGCAGATGAGGTAGAGGCCGTGCGTGCCCAGGCGGTCGAAGTCGATGGTGACCTCGCCCGCATAGGGGCCAAACGCGCTGATGGTGAGTTTGGTGGGTCTCATCTACTTCTCCTCGATCTTCTTGAGCTCGTCGACGACCACGCCGCGCTGGGCATCCGTGAGCTCGCTTCCGTTCTGCAGCTCGTAGAACTCGCAGAACAGGTCAAGCGGGCTCGTGCCGTCCTCGCCCGCAGCCGGGGCGTCCGAGGACACGCCGGCGGCGCGCGTTCGGGCGTTGTCATACTCGAGGCTCATGACGTTGGGATAGACCTCGCGCAGCTGCGCCAGGGCGTCAAGCACGGGGTTCTCGTCGGTCAGCACGGCGTAGATGTAGTCCTCGCGGCTGGTTCCGGGCTCGCCAGCGACCTCGCTCGACACGAGGCGCTCGAGCGGCCCTCGCAGGCGGCGCAGGTCATGGAGGGGCTCAAGCGCCGCGAGCTCGATGGCGGGCTCGTCGCCGGGCTTGCCCAGCTCGACCAGGGTGGCTGACTTCTGGCCGCGCCACTCGGAGAGGGAGTACTTGAGGATGGAGCCAGAGTAGCGCACGGCATCGCGGCCCACGCGCTGGGCACCGTGGACGTGCCCCAGTGCCACGTAGTCAAACGGGTCGAACACGCTCGCGTCGACGTTGTCCATGCCGCCCAGCGACAGCTCCGAGGCGCAGCGCTCGGGCGAGATGCCGCCACTCGTCACGAACTGGTGGGCCACGCAGACGTTGCGCACGCGCCGGCCCTCTTCGTCAACATCACGCAGCTCGCAGGCGTCGACCACCACGCGCAGGGCGTCGGTGTAGTCCAAGACCTGCTCGTCCGGAAAGAAGTGGCGCACCGTCGCGGGCTGCAGGAAGGGAATGGGCCAGACGTCGACCGGGCCAAGCTCGTCTGTCAGGCGCACGGGCTCGATGCGGCCGTCGAAGACCGGCGACACGTGGATGCCCTGGTTGGCGAGCAGGCTCGAGGCATAGGCCACGCGCTCGGCCGAGTCATGGTTGCCCGCGGTCACGATGGCCGGGACGCCCGTGGCGGCGAGCTGGGCGAGGAACCAGTCGACGAGGGCCACGGCGTCCGCGCTGGGCATCGAGCGGTCATAGAGGTCGCCCGCGACGAGCACCGCATCGACGCCGCGCCCGCCAATCATTCCTATGACCTGCTCGAGCACATGGCGCTGGTCCTCGAGCAGGGAAAACTCGCACACCGACTTGCCGATGTGGAGGTCCGAGATGTGCAGCAGCCTCATGGCCCCTCCCTAGGGTCGAACCGGGATCGAATTCCAATTGTCTCCATTGTATTGCTCGCCCCTGACACTATTTCTCAGTCACGTGACAGGGGGCTGGTCTTCCGTCTCCGCAGATTGGGGACAAAAGACCCGTCCCCCCGTCCCCGCGCCCCGCGTCGCCGGGCGCACAGGGCGTGGGCCAAACGGCCCACCCGCATGTCTCCCCACCGCTTATAGGCGGTAAAACCACTTATAAGTGGTGGTGGAATGCGGCCACAAACCACATATTTGAGCCATGCCGACTCAAGACACATACTCCCTCACCTGCGCCTTTGCGAAGAAGTTCGCTCTGCGTCTGCGCAGTCTGCGCGAAAGCAGGGGCCTCACCCAGGAGAAGGTCGCCGAGCTTGCCGGCATGAACACGAACACCTACCAAAAGTACGAGCGCGGCATCCTTGACGAGGACAAGCCCGCCAACCCTCGCCTGTCGTCGCTCCTCTCGATTGCCAGCGCATTTGAAATGGACGTGAGCGAGCTGCTCGTGGTCGAGTACGATAGCTCCGTCACCGGACGCGCGACCCTAGCCGGCCAAAACCTCGACCCAGCCTGGACAGGGCAGCACCGCGACGGCGTAACGACCATATAACTCCAGCTCGGAGGTCACATGTACGGACTGCAGGCCGAGGCCCACTTCGACGGTGCCCACTTCCTCACCAACTACTACGGCAAGTGCGAGAACCTCCACGGCCACCGCTGGCGCGTCGTCGCCACGATCGAGGTCGAGCAGCTGCAGGACGGCACCGGCGTCGGAGGCGGCCTTCGCGAGGACGGTACGCAGACCGGCGACGGCACGATGCGCGACATGGTCGTCGACTTTGGCGTCTTCAAGCGCGTCGTCGCCGAGGTAGCAGGCGAGCTCGACCACACCTTCCTCGTCGAGGAGGGGTCGCTTGCGCCCGCGACCATCGCGGCACTCGAGAGCGAGGGCTTCACCCTGACCATCCTGCCCTTCCGCACCACGGCCGAGAACCTCGCCCGCTGGTTCTACGAGCGCCTCGAGCAGCGCGGCCTGCCCGTCTCGCAGGTCGAGGTCGACGAAACGCCCAACAACCGCGCCTTCTACGCTGCAAGCGGTCACGTAGGCCGCTAGCTGCAGCTTTGCCGCTCCATTTGCACTGGGGTGCCCCGCTGTCAACACCCGAACATAGCGTGACGGCCTTGTGGTCGTTTCAGAATCGCCATCCTTAGTGTCCGATTCGCGTTGCATCATGGGTTCACAGGAAAACGAACACGTGTTTGCGAGCGGAGGCGAGGCACATGACAGGAACCACACCCCGGCGCGCGGCCATGCCCGGCGACCCCACAGATACGGGGCACGTCTACCTCTGCATCGACCTCAAGAGCTTCTACGCCTCCGTCGAGTGCGCTGACCTTGGGCTCGACCCGTTTAAGACCAACCTCGTCGTGGCAGACACGAGCCGCGGCCCCGGCACCATCTGTCTGGCGCTCTCCCCCGCCATCAAGGCCTGCGGCCTGTCGGGCCGCCCACGGCTGTTCCAGATTCCCAAGAACATCCGCTACCGCGCCATCAGGCCCCACATGCACCGCTACATGGAGGTATCGGCGCAAATCTATAGCATCTATCTGCGCTTCATTGCCAAGGAAGACATCCACGTCTACTCAATCGACGAGTGCTTCATCGACGCCACGCCCTACCTTGCGCTCTACCAGACAGACGGGGCAGGCCTCGCGCGTATGCTCATGGACACCGTCTATGCCGAGACGCGCATCTGCGCCACGGCCGGCGTGGGCACCAACCTCTTCCTCGCCAAGGTGGCGCTCGACATCCTCGCCAAGCACGAGCCCAGCCACATCGGCGTGCTCGACGGCCCCACGTTTCGCCAGAAGATCTGGCACCATCGTCCCATCACGGACATCTGGCAGGTGGGCCCGGGCATCGCGCGCAGGCTCGCCCGCCTGGGCGCCTACGACCTCGCGGGGGTCGTCGCCATCGACGAGGCAACCCTGCGCCGCGAGTTCGGCGTCAACGCAGTCCACCTCGCCGAGCACGCCCGCGGCATCGAGAACTGCACCATTGGCCAGATCCAAGCCTACGAGCCGCAGCAGCACTCCATCAGCGTGGGCCAGGTGCTCACGCACCCCTACACGGCAGACGAGGCGCTCACCGTCGTGCGCGAGATGGTCGACGAGGGCGTTCTCGACCTCATCGGCAAGGGCCTGGCCTGCGGCCACGTCTCGCTATGGGTTGGCTACCACATGGATGTGACGGACTGGGAGCTCGCCTGCGTCCGGCGCGGCCCGCACGCCGCGGCCTCGCACAAGCTCGCGGCCCACACCTCGTCGCGCGAGGCGCTCATGCGCGAGGTCGAGCGCCTGTTTGCCGAGGTCGTGGACACGCGGCGCAAGGTCAAGCGCCTGAGCATAGGCCTTGGCGCCCTCATCTCCCAGAGCCTTGCCGAGCCCACGCTGTTCGTAGACGTGCAGGCCGAGGAGACTGAGCGCAGGCTCGTCGCCACAACGCTCGCCGTAAAGCAGCGGTTTGGAAAGAACGCGATCATCCGCGGCCGAAGCTTCCGCAAGGAGGCCACGGGGCGCGACCGCAACGCACAGGTGGGAGGACACCATGCATAACAGCCTTCTTGGTTCGGAGAGCTCGCCCGCGGCACGCGCCGCCACCCCAACCGACGCCGCGCAGTTCATGCCGTTCGCGGCCCTCACCGGCTACTACGACGTCGTGCGCGAGCAGGAGCGCGTCCGCGAGCCGCGCCACACCATGACCGAAGAGCGCACCGAGCAGATCTCGCGAATGCTCTCGCGCCTGGGCAAGGGCAGCGAGGTGCGCGTCACCTACTACGCGCGGGACTCCTACGAGACCTGCGTGGGTACGGTGCGCCAGATCGACGCCGCCTTCAGGACGCTCGAGCTCACGCAGGGCGGCTCCCGCTCGAGCAGGCGCATCCTGTTCGAGGACATCTGGGAAATCGACTGGCTCGGCTAGGCACGGTCCGACGCCTCGCCGAGGCACGGAGGGCGGGGTCGGCGGTTCCGTCACCACGGGCGTAGTCCCGCACGGCCAGCACGGGGCGGCAACCACCCGGGGCGTCCGCGCGTACAATGGCACGGACACGAGAGGAGCCCGCATGGCAGAACAGACAGCGAGGTACGAGGAGAGGCGGCGCCTCGAGGCAGACCGCTTCGAGGTCTCCGTTGGCAGGCTGCACGTCAACGACGCTGACTTTCCCTACTCGTTCATACGCATTCGCCCGGGCGTGTGCGTCCTGCCCCTCATCGAGGGCGAGGGTGAGCCCCAGACCGTGCTCATCCGCCAGTTCCGCCCCGCCACGGGCAGCATGCAGGTCGAGCTTCCGGCCGGCGCCATCGACGAAGGCGAGCAGCCCCGCGACACGGCGGCGCGCGAGCTGGCCGAGGAGACGGGCTACGTGGCCTCCGAGCTCGTTGACCTGGGCCCCTTCCACCCCTCGCCCGGTGCCACCGCTGAGACGATCCACCTGTTCCTTGCCCGCTGCGGCGGGCAGACGAGTGACGCGCGCCCAGACGCCAGCGAGGACATCCGCCACCAGGTGGTGCCCCTCTCCCACCTCGAGGGCCTCATCGCAAGCGGCGAGTTCCGCCACGGCGCGGGGCTCGCGGCCTGGGCGCGTGCGCAGGCGCGCGGCCTGCTGAGCGACCAGGCACAACCGGCAACGCCACGGCCCGCGCCGCAGGCAGGGG
>OKRW01000289.1_pt1 | contig 51100 bp, 46 predicted proteins | sample 1601151 | NCBI WGS metagenome assembly OKRW01 (sample SAMEA3541471, study PRJEB24748) | human gut metagenome | biome: human gut; feature: human-associated habitat; material: faeces | place: China | collected 2012 | reverse complement strand
TCATCGAGTAATTATAATCTGTTATCAGAATATTAACTCAAATATATACCCCAGAAGCTTAGGCTTCTGGGGTTTTTAATATAATAGAAAAGTGAGAACGCTGTAGCATATAAATTGTATTCTACAGGAAGTTATGATAAGATAATAATAGTTGGACAGAAAAGAAAATGGAGAGTATTTGTTATTGTCTAAATTTGATGAGGAAATTGTTTTTGAATATCATATTACAATCCGAGATGAAGATTTTAATCTTGGTATTTTGACAATGCGCACACCGGAAGGAGTATTTGAAGCCGATTTTGATGCGTAAAGATGATGCAACGAGCGAGGGGACTATTACGTGATCCTACATGGATCATATACGTTATAGAATTAAAAATTTTAACAATAATAATAAAAAAATTGGAGGATAAATTAAGATGAAAGAAAAGATTCATGCATTATCAGAAGAGATGGTTGCTAATTTGGGAAGATTGGTAGCAATTGATTCACAGCTTGGCACACCGGAAGAAGGAAAGCCATTTGGAGAAGGACCAGCTAAAGCACTTAGCGTAGGACTTCAAATTGCGGAAGAGATGGGATTCCGTACAGTGAATTTGGACAATTATTGTGGTTATGCAGAGATGGGAGAAGGAGACGAAATTGTTGGTATCGCCGGACATCTTGATATTGTACCTGTAGGTGGAGATTGGAGCTATAATCCATTCGAATTGACACGTAAAGGTGATTATGTGTATGGACGTGGAACTACAGATGACAAAGGACCTGTGATGGAAGCTCTTTATGCGATGAAATTACTGCGTGATTCAGGCGTAAAACTTAATAAACGTGTTCGTCTTATTATGGGATGTAATGAGGAAACAGGTTCTAGATGTATGCAGCATTATAATGAAGTAGCTGAGGAGTTATCCTGTGGATTTACTCCAGATGCAAGTTTCCCATGTATTCATGGAGAAAAAGGTCATATGGGTATGACTGTGTATTCTAAGAACACAAAGATTATTGCTATGAATGGTGGTTTTGTATCTAATGCAGTATGTGATAACTGCACAGCAGTTATTCCGGCAGAAGATGGTCTGAAAGAAAAATTGGAAGCCGCTTTTGCTAACACAAAACTTCAGGAATATAAAGTTACAGAAGAGAATGGAGAAATCCATATTGAAGCGAAAGGTGTTCCGGCACATGCAAGTACACCGACACTTGGTGTGAATGCAGCAGGCGTGATATTTGAATGTCTGGAGCAAGTTGGATTCGAAGATGACTTTGTAAAATTCTATAATTCACATATTGGAACTTCTTGTGATGGAGTTGGAGTTGGATTAAAATGCCAAGATGCATATGGAGAATTGACACTTTGTAACGGAATTGTGAAAACAGAAGATGGTGTGATCTCTTGTACAATTGATATCCGTGTTCCGGTTACATTTAAAGAGGAAGATATCCGCAGTATGTGTGAAGGAAAATTAGAGGATGAAAATGGACGAATTGAAATTAACAGTATCGGGAATCCATTGTTTTTCTCAAGAGAGTCACCGCTGGTAGAGGCCTTATACAAAGCGTATGTTGATGTGACAGGAGATACGGAAAATGAGCCAATGGTAATTGGTGGGGGAACTTATGCAAAAACATTGAAAAATATTATTGCATTTGGACCGGAAAAACTAGGAGTAGATTATCGTATCCATGGTTCAGATGAATATATTCTTGTATCCGAGATGGAAGAAGCTGTTCTGATTTATATGGAAGCAATCAAGAATCTTCTTGCTATATAGAATGTAAAAATATAATAATAAAATCAGGATCATCTGTGAGGCGGGTGCTCCTGATTTTATTATTTCATAGGAAATTCCATTTCCAGTGTTATTGAGGGAGAGCAATTTTCAGAAATTCTTCCATAGCTCTGCTGATGTAGCGTCCTTTTTTCCAGTAAAATGATACATTTCGATTACAGTTCTTGCCGGGAAGTTTATAAAAAATAAGTTCTGAAGTTGCCGGTGCGCTTGCGAGCAGGAGATCCCCGATAAAAGTGATCCCCATTCCAGAACAGGCGATATTATAGGCGGTCATCTGTTGATCTAGTCGAAAAATTGTATGCGGAGTAAAGTTGTTTTCCTGGCAAATCGTTAGAGCACGCTTACCGGTATCGTTATCTGAACGTAGAATAATAAAGGGTTCATTTGCAAAACTGTTTAGTGGAACGGAAAGAACCTCCGGAGAAAGGAAACTACCGTCATGAATGGTCTCAATAGGAATCTGATATTCTTGCAGTCGGGTATTTACGGAGTAGCTTTTGGGAACGGCAAGTAAAAGATATTCTTTTTGATAAACATAGTGATCAAAAATCTGCTCATCTAAAATACAGTTATCGATCATTAAATCTAGTTTTCCTGCTTGGAGGAGCAGAGAAAGATTCGCGCTGCTTTCCTCTACGAGAGAAATCTGGATATTAGGAAATTTTTGGGAAAAATCAGCGATAAGAGAAGGAAGCACCCATGAAGAAAAAAAGTTACTTCCGCCTATGTTGAGTGTTCCGGTTTTTAAATCTCCTAAATCGCGAATAAAATTTTCCAGATTATTTTCAATATCCATAATTTTTTCAATGGCCTGTATATAATGTTCGCCGACCTCTGTCAGTTGTAAGGGTTTTGTGCTTCGGTCAAAGATAGGAGAACCGATGCGATTTTCTATTCGTTTTACATTTGCACTTAAAGAAGGCTGCGAAATAAAAAGGCTGGCGGCAGCTTTTGAAAAACTTTTTTCTTTATATACTTCATAGACATATTTCATTCCTTGAAACATATTATCCCCCTTTGAAAATATAACTTTTAAGCTATATAATCTATAAAAATATATGTATTTGATTATATTATAGCAGGTATATATAATAAGGACAACTAAAAGAAACGAACCAAAATGATTCGCTGGGAGAATGAATGGTAAAAGGAGAGTAACTATGGACGATATGAAAAAAACGGATTATCGTGTAGAAAAAGATTCTATTGGGGTAAAGGATATTCCGGAAGAGGTATATTATGGAGTGCAGACTTTGCGTGCAGCAGAAAACTTTCACATCACAGGTCTGAATATGCATCCGGAGATTATTAACAGTCTTGCATATATCAAAAAAGCGTCAGCTATTACAAACTGTGAAGTCGGTATTCTTGAGAAGAAAAAAGCACAGGCTATTGTACAGGCTTGTGATGAGATTATTGAAGGAAAATTTCATGATGATTTTATAGTAGATCCTATACAGGGGGGAGCAGGAACTTCTTTAAATATGAATGCCAATGAAGTCATTGCCAATCGTGCAATTGAGATTCTTGGAGGAAAAAAAGGAGATTATACAATTGTAAATCCGAACGATGATGTGAACTGTGGCCAGTCGACAAATGATGTCATACCAACTGCCGGAAAGATGACTTCACTTCATCTGTTGCAGAATTTAAAGAAACAACTTCTGCGTCTTTATGATGCGCTTAATGAAAAAGCGAAAGAGTTTGATCATGTAATCAAGATGGGACGTACGCAGATGCAGGATGCAGTGCCGATTCGTCTGGGACAGGAATTTAAAGCATATTCAGTAGCGATCATGCGAGATATCCACAGAATGGACAAGGCAATGGATGAGATGCGTACTCTCAATATGGGAGGAACCGCCATTGGAACAGGTATCAATGCAGATGAGAATTATTTGAGAAGAATTGTTCCTAACCTTTCAGAAATTTCAGGAATGGAGTTTATACAGGCATTTGATCTGATAGATGCAACACAGAATCTGGATTCCTTTGTTGCTGTTTCCGGTGCAGTGAAAGCATGTGCCGTAACACTTTCAAAAATGTCTAATGACCTTCGACTTATGTCATCCGGTCCGCGTGCTGGTTTTGGAGAGATTAATCTTCCGGCAAAACAGAATGGTTCCTCTATTATGCCTGGTAAAGTAAATCCGGTTATTCCGGAAGTAGTTAATCAGGTAGCGTTTAATATTATTGGAAATGATATGACAATTACAATGGCAGCCGAAGCAGGACAGTTAGAATTAAATGCATTTGAGCCGATCATTTTCTATTGTATGTTCCAGTCTATCGATACGCTTGGCTATGCAGTTGAGACACTCGTAGATAATTGTATCGTAGGAATTACGGCCAATGAAGAAAGATGTCGTCAGTTGGTAGAAAACAGTGTAGGAATCATTACAGCGATTTGTCCGCATGTAGGTTATGAAAAAACAGCAGACATTGCGAAAAAAGCAATTAATTCCAATGAATCTGTAAGAAGCTTGATTTTGAAAGAAAATATTATGGATGAAGAGGAACTGAGTCGAATTCTTGATCCAATTCATATGACAGAACCAGGTATTTCAGGAAAAGATGTTCTTATGAAAATTTAAGATGAAAAATTAAGATGAAAATCACATATGATATATGCCCCAGAGTTTTAGGACTCTGGGGTTTTGTATTTATTACACAGGAAAGATTTTGAGTGATATAGTCAGGAGAGAGAATGGTTGATTACAGAAAAAAACATCGATATAATAAAAGCACATGAGATTAAAAATAAGAATGAGGTGTGGCTGCCATGAAATTTATACATATATCGGACTTGCATCTGGGAAAACGTGTGAATGAGTTTTCGATGCTGGAAGATCAAAGAGATATTTTGAAGAAAATACTTACTGTCGTTGATGAAGAAAAGCCGGAGGCAGTTTTCATTGCTGGAGACGTCTACGATAAATCAATACCGCCTATAGAGGCAATCCAGTTATTTGATGATTTTTTGTGTCAGTTATCAAGAAAAAAAGTGCAGACATTCATAATTAGTGGTAATCATGACAGCGCGGAGAGAATTGCATTTGGTGGCCGATTGATGAGAGAAAGTGGTGTGTATGTTGCACCGGCATATTCTGGAAATACAGATTCGATTGTACTGACAGATGAATGGGGACCGGTTAATATTTATTTGTTACCATTTGTAAAGCCAGTAAACGTAAAGCATTTTTTTGAAGAGGAACAGGTGGAAAACTATACAGATGCTTTGCGCGTTGCAGTGGAGCAGATGAAAGTAAATCCGGATGAAAGAAATGTAATCGTGACACATCAGTTTGTAACTGGGGCGAAGAGAAGTGAGTCGGAAGAGATTTCTGTGGGGGGAACAGATAATGTAGATGTAAATGTATTCGAAAATTTTGATTATGTAGCACTGGGCCATATTCACGGACCGCAGAAGATTAGCAGAGAGACAGTGCGATATTGTGGAACTCCGTTAAAATATTCTTTTTCGGAGATTCACCACAAAAAGTCTGTGACAATCGTAGAAATGAAACAAAAGGGAAATGTAGTTATTCGAACAAAAGAATTGAATCCTTTACATGACTGGTATGAGATAAAAGGAAGCTATATGGAAGTAGCGGAAAAATCTTATTATGACAGTCTGGACAGAAATTGTTATATGCATATTACATTGACAGATGAAGAAGATATACCAGACGCGGTACGGAAATTACAAGTCATTTATCCGAATCTTATGAAATTGGATTATGACAATCAAAGGACGCGTGGAAGGAAATCATTTGCGGATGTGCAGGAAGTAGAAGAAAAAACACCGTTTGATATATTTGAAGATTTATATGAAAAACAGAATAATAAGGAAATGAATGAAGAACAGAAGCAATTGATTCATTCGTTAATTGAAAAAATCTGGGAGGATAAGAATTGAGACCGAAAAAATTAAAACTATCTGCATTTGGACCGTATGCAGGTTGCGAGGAACTAGATATGGAAAGGCTTGGAACAGGTGGATTGTATTTGATTACCGGAGATACAGGAGCAGGTAAAACGACAATTTTTGATGGTATTGTCTATGCACTATATGGTGCGGCCAGTGGTGAGAATCGGGAACCGGCAATGCTTCGGTCAAAATATGCAGATGCGCAGGTTCCGACAGAGGTAGAACTTCTTTTTGAAAATGGGGGGCAGGAATATAAAGTCCGGAGAAATCCGGAGTATGAACGACCGGCAAAAAAAGGTGGAGGAATGACACTTCAGAGAGCAGAGGCCGAATTGACATATCCGGATGGCCGTGTAGTTACAAAACAAAAAGAAGTGAATAAAGCAATTATTGAAATTTTAGGTCTGAATCGAAATCAGTTTCTTCAAATCGCGATGATTGCACAGGGAGATTTTCAAAAATTATTACTGGCAGATACAAAAGAAAGACAGGGAATTTTCCGGGAGATTTTTAAGACAGGCGGTTATCAGATTTTACAGGAAAAATTGAAAGCGGAATCAGGTAAACTTTCGGATGAGCTGGAATTTGCAAGAAGAAGCGTAAATCAATATTTAGAAGGAGTGTTGGGAAAAGAAGAGATTAACTTTGCAAAACTTCCTATGGAAGAAGCAATTGCTGCGATAAAAGAATTGATAGGATTAGATCAGGAAGAAGCGGAAAATATAAATTGCAAGCTTCAGAATCTACAAAAAGAGTTGGAGCAGATACAAGAGCATTTACAAAAAGCGCAGACGAGAGAGCAGACGATTCGTACGCTTGAATTGGCTGAAGCTGATTATATAAAGGTGCAGGAACAAGGTGAAAAAATTCAACAGGAGTGGGAAGGACAAAAGAAAAAGCAGGAAAATAGAGAGGAGCTGGAAGTAAAAATTGCTCAAATTCAGACACAGATATCGATTTATCAAGAACTAGAAGAAAAGAAAAAGAGAATAATAGAAAGAAAAAAATTTCTAAAAGAGGAGAAAGAAAGGTTACAAACGCAGGACATTGAAAGAGAAGAGTTACAAAAGCGTCTGAAGGATAATGAAAGCGAGAAAATACAATTGGAAAATGAGCCGGAACGGAAGACGGAATTACTGTTTCGAAAGGAAAAATTAGATTCTGAAAAAGAAGAACTAAAACAGGTTGTGGAAAATACAAAGAAGTATCATTTACTTTGTGGAAAGCTTTCTGAGATTCAGGAGCAGTATGTGGATAAATCTCAGATTGCAAAGGAAAGAAAGACAGAGTATGATCTCGCATATCAGACCTTTTTAGATGGGCAGGCAGGAGTGTTGGCAAAGCATTTAAAAGAAGGAGAAGCGTGTCCGGTGTGTGGCTCCAAAGAGCATCCTAAAAAAGCTTGTGGTACGGAATATATTCCGTCACAGAAAGAATTGGAAGAAGTTAAGCTAAAATGGGAACAGGCAAGGAATCAGATGGAGGCTTCCAGCCAGGAGGCGGCTGAACTATTGGGAAAAGTAAATGCTCAAAAAGAACGGGCGGCGGATCAGAAGCAGATTGAGGAGCAGGAAAAAAGACTCATAGATGAAGAATACGAACTTCAAGAACAAATGAAAAGTAATAAGAAAAAGGTTGAAAGATATCAATTACTCCAAAATCAAATTCAGAAGATACAAGAGCAGATTGCTACAAAACGTGAGGAACGAGAAAAAATATCTGGTCAGATTGCAGCTTTAAAAGCAGAGATAGATATGGAAAGCAAACAGTTTGAAGAGCAACAGCAGAATCTCAGGTATGAAGACTGGAAACAGGCTGAAATAGAACTTCAGAACCTGCAGACATTGAAAAGAAACAGCCAGGCGGAATATGAAGCGGCACAGAAAAATCTGCAAAAATGGAATGGCGATATGCGAAAACTAGAAGGAAAACTGGAGCAATGCCATAAGCAGCTTGAGAATCTTGGAGAATTTTTTGTGGAGTGCGAACAGGAAAAAAAGACAAGATTAGTGGAACAAAGAGCTGATTATGAAAGGATATTAAAAGAGCTTCAACTACGGCTGGCGACAAATCAAAAAGCTCTTTTGAATATTGAACAGAAGTCGAAAGATATCATAGTTTTGGAACAAAAATGGGCGTTGGTGAAAGCACTGTCAAATACGGCAAATGGAAACATTTCCGGGAAAGAAAAGATCATGCTGGAAACTTATGTTCAGATGGCGTACTTTGAACGGATTTTACAGCGGGCAAACGTAAGATTTATGGTTATGTCGGAGGGACAATATGAACTCGCAAGAAGTGTTGTGGCTGGAAATAATCGAAGTCAGAGTGGTCTGGAACTAGATGTCATTGATCATTATAATGGCACAAGACGAAGCGTTAAGACATTGTCTGGAGGAGAGTCTTTCAAAGCTTCGCTTTCATTAGCGCTAGGGCTTTCGGATGAAGTTCAGTCAAGAGCCGGAGGAATCCGTCTAGATACGATGTTTGTGGACGAAGGTTTTGGCTCGTTGGACGAAGAATCACTGGAGCAGGCAATAAAAGCCCTGGCTGGATTGACGGAAGGCAATAAACTTGTAGGAATTATTTCTCATGTAGGAGAATTGAAGGAAAGAATTGACAGACAAATTATAGTGACAAAGGAAAAAGCCGGAGGAAGTCGGGCGGAGATTATTTGAAAGGAAATTGCTCAATCGTTTTGCAAAGAAAGAAGGTTGTCTGGTTCTATAAATTGAGGTAAGATAGATGTAACAACATGCGAGGGAGGAAAAGTGATGTTATATATTGGCGTTGATCTTGGAACTTCAGCGGTAAAATTGTTAATGATGGATGAAAACGGCAATATTCAGAAAATTGTATCAAAAGAATATCCATTATATTTTCCATACCCGGGCTGGTCAGAACAGAATCCACAGGATTGGTTTGCACAGTCAATGGAAGGAATAAAAGAATTGACATCTGAATGCGATAAAAGTCAGGTTGCAGGAATTAGTTTTGGCGGTCAGATGCATGGGTTGGTTGTACTTGATAAAGATGATCAGGTAATTCGTCCGGCAATTTTATGGAATGACGGAAGAACTGCAAAAGAGACTGATTATTTGAATCAGGTCATCGGAAAGGATAAATTATCCGAGTATACAGCGAATATTGCATTTGCAGGCTTTACAGCTCCAAAGATTCTCTGGATGAGAGAACATGAGCCGGAGAATTATGCAAAGATAGCAAAGATTATGTTGCCAAAAGATTATTTGGTGTATCGGTTGTCAGGAACATTTTGTACAGATATGTCGGATGCATCGGGAATGCTTCTCATGGACGTTAAAAACAGATGCTGGTCAAAAGAAATGCTGGAAATCTGCGGTATCATAGAAGAACAGCTTCCGAAATTATATGAAAGCTATGAAGTTGTAGGCACTTTGAAACCAGATGTGGCAAATGAACTGGGATTTTCAGAAAGTGTAAAAGTGATTGCAGGAGCCGGGGACAATGCGGCAGCGGCAGTTGGTACAGGAACGGTCGGAGATGGAAGATGCAACATTTCTCTTGGAACGTCGGGAACAATCTTTATTTCCAGTGAAAAATTCGGAGTAGATAAGCATAATGCCCTTCATTCATTTGCCCATGCAGATGGACACTATCATCTGATGGGCTGTATGCTGAGCGCGGCGTCCTGCAATAAGTGGTGGAATGAAGAAATTCTCGGAACAAAAGATTATGCCGCAGAGCAGACGGACATAAAAAATCTTGGAGAAAACAGAGTTTTTTATCTTCCATATCTGATGGGAGAACGATCTCCACATAATGACCCAGACGCGAGAGCCATGTTTATCGGTATGTCCATGGACACAACAAGGGCAGACATGACACAGGCAGTGTTGGAAGGCGTAGCATTTGGGCTTCGCGATTCTCTGGAAGTGGCAAGAAGTCTTGGTATTCAGATTGACCGGACAAAGATCTGCGGTGGTGGTGCAAAAAGCCCACTGTGGAGAAAAATTATTGCAAATGTCATGAACTTAAAAGTAGATGTGATTGAAAGCGAAGAAGGACCGGCACTTGGCGGAGCAATGCTGGCAGCAGTCGGATGTGGAGAATATCCAGATGTAGAGACGATTGCCGAAAAGCTTGTAAAAGTTGTGGATACAATTGAACCGGAACCAGAACTTGTAGCGAAATACGAAGAACGGTATCAGCAGTTCAGAAAATTGTATCCGGCAGTGAAAGGGTTGTTCTAGATAAATTCATTGTTTATAGTGTTTGAAGAAATTTCCGCAACGTTTTTTCCACGGAATCTGTCGTGTGTGTAGCGTAATCCGCTACTCCGGTGGCAGCAGTCGTCATGGCATAGCTTATGTTGGACAGTTGCAACATTTCCAAATCATTGTACTGATCTCCGAATGTGATACCATTCTTTGGATCCATGCCAAGGGAAGATACGATATTGGAAAGAGCAGAACCCTTGTTGGCATTCGGTGCAATGAAATCAATCCAGATATTCCCGGAGGTTACAATCTTGATTCGATCACCGAAACGTTCTTGAAAATAGGCGCGAAGACGTTTTTCGGTTCCATCAAAATCACATACTGCGATTTTGATAAAAGGCTCCTTGATATCACGTACATTTTGGACAATGTCCATGTCATAACCGACATCGTTACGGATATGATCGATGTAGTCAGAATCTTGTGAGTCGGTATATCCGGTCCGGGCTGTGGAAATCAAAGTGTGGCAATGACCATATTCTTTTGCAGCGTCTGCGATTTCATAGATCAAATCAGTATCAATATGTCCTAATGAGACAATTTTACCGTCATGCACACACATAGATCCATTTTCTGCAACATAGGAAATGTCATCTTTCACAGGGGCAAATAGGCGTTGGAGATTTTTGTATTGGCGGCCGCTGGCTGCAATAAAATGTATCCCGTGTTCTTTTAACTGGCGGATAATGTCAAATAATTCTGGATTCAGCGCGGTCGCGTGGCCGTGGAGTAAAGTTCCGTCTACATCGCTGGCAATATATTGTATCATAATAGTTCCTTTCTTTCTGAGTTGTAAGAGGATTAAAGTCGAACACTTGCTTAAAAGTAAGCTTGTGTAAAAAATTCTTATGTTATCTTTCTGTATTAATTGATGTACCTGTGTTGATAATAGAAATCGTATCTATTATAATATAAAAAGACGTCAAAGAAAAGACGACAAAGAAAAGAGGAGGATATAACGTCATGAAAATCGGAATTGGTAATGATCATGCTGCGGTAGATATGAAGAATCAGGTGGTAGAATACCTGGAAGGAAAAGGATATGAAGTTGTGAACTTTGGAACAGATACATATGAAAGCTGCAACTATCCGGAATACGGTGAGAAAGTCGGACGAGCTGTTGCGGCAGGAGATGTAGATCTTGGTATCCTGATCTGCGGTACAGGAGTTGGAATTTCTCTGGCAGCAAATAAAGTGAAGGGTGTTCGTGCAGTTGTTTGCTCAGAGCCATATTCAGCAAAACTCTCCAGACAGCATAACAATACCAATATTCTGGCATTCGGTGCCCGTGTGATCGGAATTGAACTTGCGAAGATGATCATTGATGAGTGGTTAAATGCAGAATTCGAAGGTGGAAGACACCAGACCAGAGTAGATATGATTACAGCAATTGAGAATAAATAAGCAAAAAATAATCAGTAAAAATAATCAGTAAAATAATCAGTAAACAAAACTGTTGCTTTGTGAAGGATAATCTGACGAAGCAGCAGTTTTTTTGTTGCCAAGCATGCGACAAAAAGGTCCGGTGGACCTTTTTTAGCGCTATAAAAGTATTCGAAGGAAATTGCCAGTGAAAGTTTATCTGTGCAGAAAATTTTTGGGGAAATCTGTACATTTCCACATTTTAGAAAAATCACCTATCTGATTTTTGAGTCATACTATAATATAAAAAGATTTCGAGGAATAAATATGCCATATTCTATGATGTTAGATAGTGGTCACGGGGGAAGTGATCCTGGAGCAGTTTATCGGGGGCGCCGTGAAAAAGATGATACATTAAGGCTGACGCTTGCAGTGGGAGAGATTCTTCAGGAAAATGGAATTGAGGTACTTTACACCAGGACAACAGATGTGTATTTGTCCCCATATGAGCGGGCGGTAGAGGCAAATCAGGCAGGAGTGGATTTTTTCCTGTCGATCCATCGAAACTCTTATCCGACAGATAATGAAGTAATGGGAGTGGAAAGTCTGATCTATGATTTGTCTGGACTTAAATATCAGATGGCGCAGGAAATCAATGAACAATTGGAGACGGTGGGGTTTGTAGATCTGGGGGTGAAAGCAAGACCGAATCTTGTAGTGTTGAAGCGGACACGGATGCCAGCTGTACTTGTAGAGGCTGGATTTATCAATTCAGATACGGATAATGAATTATTTGATTCTAATTTTCAGGATATTGCACAGGCAATTGCAACAGGAGTCCTGGATACATTGGAAAATGCCGGAGTTCTGAAAGAACCGGAAACGCCGGTGGAACAGACGAAGTACCGTATTCAGGTCGGACTGTTCCGGAACCGGAACAATGCAGCGAGGCAGCAGGAAACACTGGAAGACCGTGGATTTCCGGCATATATAGATCAATGGAAACAATATTACAGGGTGATTTCCGGAGAATATGATATGCTGGACGAAGCAGTGGCGGCACAGAGAAGACTTAAGAGAGCCGGATTTGAGACGCTCTTGATACAATAATCATTCAGGTACTCGTTTTGAGCCAACGCCCAGACTAAAATTGTTCAGGTGCTCATTCAGAGCCAGCCTCCCAACTAAAATTATTCAGATACTCGCCCAGAGCCAACGTCCCAACTAAAAAGCAGTTGTGACGTGTGGCGTATCCGTCAGATAGAATTATTCCCATATTCGTTCAGAGCCCAACGTCCCAACTAAAAAGCAGTTGTGACGTGTGGCGTATCCGCCAGATAGAATTTTAAAAACAACTTTAAAAATGTAATCATTTTACAGTTGTTTTATAAAATTCTGCCTGGCTCTGAACGAGTACATTTTACAAAGATTTAGCATTTCTCTGTAAACTGATTTAACATGCAGTTCCTATAATGTACATGAAGAAAAGAAAGAGATGGTGCGGACCACATGAAGATGTGAGAGCATCTAAGATATCAGAGGTGCGCAGTAGAAGTATGTCATGCAATTGCATGACGCGCACCTCGCAGCAAGAATGCCGAGGCATTCTTGATTCTTGGTTATTGAAAGACAGGAGGATTAAGGTGCGGGCAACAGTACTTTGTTATAATTTAAAAGGGACGACAAAAGGTCGGAAAATTGGATTGATTTTTGGATTTTTAGGCTACAGAGTCCGTCATGTGGAGGAAAAAGAATACTTGCTTCCGGTTGGTGAAGTTGCAGAAGGCAGAACAACGGAATCAATAAATGAAGAAGCTGGTGTTAAAGCGAAAGAAATAGAAGCTGTATTTCAAGATGAGATGCTCTTAATGTGTCCGGAAAATGAGCGTATGCTGGATCAGGCATTGCAGCGTATGAGAAAAGAAAAAGTTCAGGTTCCGTTAAAAGCCGTTTTGACAGAGATGAATAAGAACTGGACATCGGTGGCACTTCATGATGAGATCATGCGAGAGCATGAGAAGATGACAGGTGGAAAATAATAAGAAAGGAAACGAAAAGAACTTGAATATATATGATACGTTAAATGATAAACAGAAGGAAGCAGTCTTTCACACGGAAGGACCGCTTCTTATTTTAGCAGGAGCGGGATCAGGTAAGACAAGAGTCCTGACCCACAGGATTGCGTACCTGATTGAAGAAAAAGGCGTTAATCCATGGAATATTTTGGCAATTACATTCACGAACAAAGCGGCAGCAGAGATGCGAGAACGTGTGGACAATCTGGTTGGGTTCGGCTCAGAAAGTATCTGGGTGAGTACTTTTCATTCTATGTGTGTGCGGATACTAAGACGCCATATTGCATTGCTTGGATATGACACGAATTTTACAATTTATGATACAGATGATCAGAAGACACTGATGAGGGATGTGTGCAAGTTGTTGCAGATTGACACAAAAATCTACAAAGAGCGTATGCTGATCGGGACCATTTCTCATGCAAAAAATGAGATGTTGACTCCGGAAGAATTTCGGCTTCAGGCGGGCGGAGATTTTCATCAGAAAAAGATTGCGGATGTATATGAAGAGTATGAAAAGCAGCTTCGAGCTAACAATGCACTGGATTTTGATGATCTGCTTTTAAAGACAGTTCAGTTATTCCAGACACAGCGCGATGTGTTGGAATATTATCAGGAGAGATTCCGCTATATTATGGTAGATGAGTACCAGGATACGAACGGGGTGCAGTTTGAGTTGGTACGTCTGCTTGCTTCCAGGTATCAGAATCTGTGTGTAGTCGGAGATGATGATCAGTCTATTTATAAATTCCGTGGGGCAGATATCCGTAATATTCTGGATTTTGAGAAAGTATTTACAAAGGCAGCAGTCATTAAATTGGAGCAGAATTATCGCTCCACAGCAAATATCCTGAATGCAGCAAATGCTGTGATCAGCCACAATCACGGAAGAAAGGACAAGACGCTGTGGACAGACAATGAAGATGGTGATAAGATTGCATTTCGTCAGTTTGATACTGCATTCGATGAGGCGGAATACATAGTATCCGATATAAAAGAACACGTGGAAAAAGGCGAGTGCGACTATCAGGACAACGCCATTTTATATCGTACGAATGCACAGTCCCGTATGTTCGAGGAAAAATTTGTAACAGCAAATATTCCATATAAGATTATTGGCGGCATTAATTTCTATGCAAGACGGGAAATTAAAGATATTCTTGCATATTTAAAAACCGTAGATAATGGTCAGGATGACCTGGCGGTGCGAAGAATTATCAATGTACCAAAAAGAGGAATCGGTCTTACCAGCATTAATCGTGTGCAGGAGTATGCTGCGATGCATGAAAAAGGATTTTATGAATGTCTTAAGGGAGCTGACCTTATCCCGGATATCGGAAGAGGCGTGTCAAAACTTGAGTCATTTGTAGCATTGATCGAGCACTTTAAAGTAGATGCAAAGGAATTGACACTTCATGAACTGATGCAGGAAATTATTGACGAAACCGGATATATCGAGAGCATTCAGGCAGAGAGTGAGATAGAGGTTCAGGCGAGAATTGAAAATATCGATGAGCTTTTAAATAAAGTCGTTGCTTATGAAGAAGTATGCGAAGAGCATGATGAACCGGTAACACTGAGTGGATTTCTTGAGGAAGTTGCTCTGGTGGCAGATATTGACAATCTGGATGAGAACAGTGATTATGTGGTGCTCATGACATTACACAGTGCGAAAGGACTGGAATTTCCACGCGTCTATCTTGCCGGAATGGAAGACGGACTGTTCCCGAGCTATATGACAGTAACAGCTGATGATCCGGACGAACTGGAGGAAGAGCGAAGACTTTGTTATGTAGGTATTACAAGAGCCCAGAGCGAACTGACTATGACTTGTGCAAGAAGACGTATGGTCCGCGGTGAGACGCAGTATAATAAAATGTCACGTTTCTTAAAGGAAGTTCCGCTGGAACTGATATCTACGGGAAATAAATTTTCCGGAAATGGAAAAAGTCTCACAGACCACGCGGATCATGAAGAAACGGAAAGAAAAACGGACTACCAGATGGCGAGACAGGCATTTAAGACGAAAGCATTTGCAGCAGTACAGCAGGGAAAATCCTTTGGAAAGCCTGCAGGGGGAAAGTTGGAGTATGGAGTCGGTGACCGTGTACGCCATATAAAATTTGGTGAAGGTACAGTTTTGTCGATAGTCGAAGGCGGACGTGACTACGAAGTGACGGTAAATTTTGACGGGCCTGGAACGAAGAAGATGTTTGCGGCATTCGCAAAATTACAGAAGATATAAGAAATATGCAGAAGCAGAGAATTTTGTAAAGGTAATTTTACACTGACAAACTTTGCAGCTTTCAAATTATTCCTTCAAATTATACTTGCAAATTTTATAAAATAAATGTGTAGTAATATTGTAAGACCAGTGTTATAATAATATACAATAATGAGACTTGCAAAGGGCAAGGGAAAGGACGAGGGATATGAGTAAAATTGATGAGCTTATTGCAACAACAAAGCTGAACGATCTGATTAACAAAAAGGAAGAAGAGAAAGCTTCCAAGACAGTTCTTTGGATACTGGCAGTGATCGGTGCTGTGGCAGCAGTTGCAGCAATCGCATATGCAGTATATTGCTTCTTTACCCCGGATTATCTGGAAGACTTTGAGGATGATTTTGACGATGATTTCGATGATGATTTCTTCAATGACGAGGATCAGGTATAGGTTCAGAACAACAAAACAAGTAAGTAAAAAGCAGGCTGAGATGCCTGCTTTTTTACAGGACGAGGTGGACGATGGATGGACAGTGCTTTGCTCTGTTGATTGATGCAGATAATGTATCTGCAAGGTATATAAAGCCGATTTTAACAGAGCTTTCAAAATATGGAAATATCACGTACAAAAGAATTTATGGAGACTGGACGAATACGCAACATTCAAGCTGGAAGGATGAACTGCTTAAGAACTCGATCACACCGATTCAGCAGTTCTCTTATACGCAGGGAAAGAATTCCACAGATTCAGCGATGATTATAGATGCGATGGATATTCTTTATGCAAAGGATGTGGATGGATTCTGCATTGTATCCAGTGACAGTGATTTTACAAGACTGGTGAGCCGATTAAGAGAGAGCGGTAAGATGGTTATTGGAATGGGCGAAAATAAGACGCCGGAGCCATTTCGAAAAGCATGTGACAAATTCACAATTCTGGAAAATCTTCTGTCAGAGAAAGGCTTGGAAGATGGAGGGGAAGAATCTCATGAAGTGCTGGGGCGTGAGAAGGTCGAAGATGCAGTTATTAAGATGATCATGGAGAATCAGGATAATAATAAGCAGACCGGACTTGGCGAAGTAGGAAGCCGACTGGTCAGCCTTTATCCGGATTTTGACGTGCGAAGTTACGGATATAGCAGCCTTTCCAAATTTTTTGAGGAATTTGACAGAATACAACTTGTGAAACATGGTCATGTAGCTTGGGTTACATTAAAAGAGAACCGTGCGAGAAAAGAAGACGTAGACCAGTTTGTGCGTAATTTGGTGAAAGGTGCCGGAGAAGCAGGTATGGATCTTGGTGCCATCGGAAATCGTGTGTATGATAAATACAAAGATTTCAAACTGAATGATTATGGATATTCCCAGTTCAAAAAATATGTTAAGAGCATTTCTCATATGAAGCTGGAACAGGATGGCAAACGCTGGAAAGCTCATTATAAAAAATAGATAGTCTGTAAAGGAGGACGAGAACGCTATGAAGAAGGGACAGGTATACGAAGGAGTCATCGAATCCGTAGAGTTCCCGAATAAAGGAATTGTAAATGTATCACAGGAGGACAGACGCGTCATTGTAAAAAATGGTGTGCCTGGTCAGAAGGTACGTTTTTCAGTAAATAAAGTGAAAAAAGGAAAAGCAGAAGGAAGACTTCTGGAGGTAATCGAGAAAGCGCCTCAGGAGATAGAGTCTGCCTGTCCGCATTTCGGACAGTGCGGCGGCTGCACTTATCAGAATCTGCCTTATGAAGAACAGGTAAAATTAAAGGAATCACAGGTCAAGGCAATGATGGATGAGGCAGTTGACGGCGACTATATCTGGGAAGGTGTACTGGAAAGTCCGGTAAGAAGTGAGTACCGTAATAAGATGGAGTTCTCTTTTGGTGACGAATACAAAGACGGACCGCTGGCGCTTGGTATGCACAAGCGGGGCAGCTTCCACGATATAGTCAATGTGTGTGATTGTCAGATTGTAGACGGTGATTACAGAAAGATATTGGCCTGCACACTGGAATGTGCGAGAAAATCAGGCCTGCCATATTATCACCGCATGAGACATGATGGGTATTTCAGGCATTTACTCGTGAGAAAAGCAGTGAAGACGGAAGAAATCCTCATTGATATTGTAACAGCATCAGAAGAAGGCTTTGACAGTAAACCAAAGGAATTTCTGGATAAATGGGCAGCAGCACTTCAGGCACTTGAGCTTACCGGAAAGATTGTCGGAATTCTCCATACGAAGAATGACAGCCTTGCAGATGTCGTAAAAGACGAAGGAACAGAAGTACTTTTTGGTCAGGATTATTTCTATGAGGAATTACTTGGACTGAAGTTCAAAATCACACCATTTTCTTTCTTCCAGACAAATTCACTTGGAGCAGAAGTGCTTTATGAAAAAGCGAGAGAATATATCGGGGATACGAATGAAAAAGTAGTTTTTGACCTTTACAGTGGAACCGGAACAATTGCACAGATTCTGGCGCCGGTAGCGAAGAAAGTAGTCGGTGTTGAAATTGTTGAAGAAGCAGTTGAGGCAGCTAAGGTCAATGCAAAATTAAATGGACTGGACAACTGTACTTTCTGGGCAGGAGATGTCTTAAAAGTCATCGATGAACTTGGAGAAGTACCGGATCTTATCATGCTGGATCCGCCGCGTGACGGAGTGAATCCAAAAGCCCTGATGAAGATACTAAATTTCGGGGTCGACAGACTTGTCTATATCGCATGTAAACCGACCAGCCTGGCAAGGGACCTGGAGATGATCCAGGGAAGAGGATATAAGGTAGAGAAGATTGCATGTGTGGATTTATTCCCAAACACGGTGCATGTGGAAGTCGTGTGTTGTCTACATCGGGTGAATTCGTAGAAATCCTTAGTTTTAGGCACTTTGCGAGGTATATGAGTTTCACACCAACAGGCAAACAGGGCAAGAAAAAGCAGATTATGAATGGAATCGAAGTGTCAGTAGTATTGCATCTGGTATGAGGAAATACATTCGGACAGAATTAACATTTTTTATTTAATAGCATAGAGAAAAGCCAAAAGGACGCTTGTTTTCAGAACTTCTGGAAGATGAGTGTCCTTTTCTTTTATCTCAAGGCAAAGGAGCAGATAAAAAATGGCAAGGAAGAAAGAAATATGTTCATCAGAGAATCACGAGCCGGGTGCAGGTATTGTAGCAGTAAAAAAGAAGATGGGACGCCTAATGGAAGAAGTTCCCGCGTAGAAAGCTCCTTCGGGAGCTTTTGGCTGTTTATAAGATAAATTCTGTCGGAGGTTTTGATTTAATAATTTGATTTATAAAACTGACAATGATACAATTAGCGTAATTTGTAAGAAAGCAGAGAAAATATGAGTGAAGCGATAGGCACTGCCATTGGTACTGTTGGTGGGCTTGTCTCTGGAATGAAATAGACCCGATAAAAATCCCATAAATATTCCTTTCTGCCTTAAGAGGCGTATTAAATTCAAAGTTTCGTCACAAAATAATTTATGCAAATGCTTGCAATTGCAAGCAAAAATAAATATAATAAAGAAAAAGGAGGAGATACTATGGCAAATACGTCCGCTGTTTATGCAAGAATAGATACGAATCTCAAGGAGAATGCTGAGAGCATTCTTTCTCAGCTTGGCATTTCTCCATCCAGTGCAATTCAGATGCTTTATAGTCAAATTGTACTGAAGAAGGGTATGCCGTTTGAACTGAAACTTCCTTCTTCTAAGCCATTAGCTGTTGGTGCAATGACCAGAGAACAGCTTGATGCAGAACTCCAGAAGGGTGTTGATTCCATCAAAGCAGGAAAGGTATATTCTGCGGATGAAGTCGATGCGGCACTGGCAAAGGAGTTTGGCATATGACGGATAGCTACAATGTCAGCTATTCTGTAGATGCACTTGGTGATTTACGTGAAATCTATTCGTATATTGTGAATGAACTTCTTGTTCCGGAGACAGCCGCAGCTCAGCTGGGGCGCATACGAAAGGAAGTTCGTTCATTGGATTTCATGCCAGCTCGTTATACGTTAGTTGAATGGGAGCCTTGGCATTCGATGAAAATGCATCAGCTTCCGGTAGACAACTTTATTGTGTATTATCTTGTCGATGATAAAGAGAGGACAGTTACAGTAGCACGAATATTCTACGGTGGTCGAGATATTGAAGGAGTCATAAATTCAAATAAATAAACAGTAATGGAGCTTTTGAGTAAAAACAAGAGCTCCATTTTTATATGAACAAAATTCCTCTTTCATCGTAGACAGAAGCACCGGTATTGTTTCCACAGCGGATTGCACGGTCAAGTCCCATGATGGTGGCAACAGCTCCGTCGATTTTCTCTGTGGATTTTTCTTTGTCTGCCTTTATATTTCCTGCTGGATCAGTACGGATATATATGTTATCCATCATCCATCGAAGCACCGGATGACCACCGTGAGCCAGCTTTTGCTCCAGCGTTAGCTTCATGAGTTCTAAAAATAAATATTAGAAATAAAATATCGGCTCTTAATGGAGTTGGTGCTTTTTCTATGCTCGGAGAAATCCGGGCTTTTATTATGCAATTTTTTAAGGAGATAGACGCCAATGGCAAACAGAATCAAAGGTATCACTGTCGAAATTGGCGGTGATACTACCGAACAGCTGCAGAACGGTGAAATTTCACAAGAGCAGTATGATGCTCTTCAGCGTGAGATTGCTGAGACAGAAGTCTTCCATAATAGCAGATGCCATACGATCAATCGGTACTCTGTGCAGGATTGTGTGGTGTGGGAAGTATTTCTCTAAGCGGAGGAAAAGGTAGTGTTTGATTTATTTGATATTTCTGAAAGAGGTTGAGATAAAATATTGGTTTAATAGTTTCATTCGTTTTAAGAAAAAATGAGGAATCTTTTAATCATTTTAAGTGCATAACCCGTTATTATATATATACAGATATTCAATGGAAAGGAGTCTGATGCGTGTTGAGTGATGACGAATTAGTGGAACAGATTCTACTTGGAAATGAAAATGCAGCAGAAGAATTGATAAAACGCTATTATACATCTATTTTACGTTACTGTAGGTGGCATTGCTCTAATCTGGAAAAAGCAGAAGACCTGACTCAGGAAACATTTTTGAAGTTGTTTAAGAATTTATCCGGATATAAAGGGAAAAAGAAATTTAAGGCTTATCTATACACGATTGCAAATCATTTATGTATTGATGAAAGTAGGAAGGTTGAGTTTTATCCATTAGAAGATGAAGAAAATATAGTGCATGAGTATAACGACATAGTTCGGCTAGAGGATAGGGCAGAGATAAGCTATTTTTTGAATTTTTTATCATCAGAACAAAGGGAAGCAGTCATTCTACGCTTTGGAGAACAACTTAGTTTTGGAGAGATTGCAAAAGTGATGGGATGCAATATGCGAACAGCACAAAGCAGGGTTCGTAATGCTTTAAAAATTATGAGAAAGGAGCAGGAAAATGAAAGATAAAAATTTGAAGGGCTATTTACAGCAATCTTTAGGAGAGGAAGTACAGCCTAAAAGATTAGAGGAAACGATTAAGCTTTGCACTGAAATTGTACGAGAACAGGAAGTGACTAGGGCAGAACCGAGGACAGGTTTCTTTCACTATCTTTCAGATGTATTTCGCTTTGAAGGTATTCCAATATTTGGTTTGCAGGCAGTAACGTTATTTATAGTTTGTTTAACAATTGCCAGCATTGCAGACGTGCCAAAGAATATACCAATTTTTATGCCGCTGTTTGTATTGGCTATCATACCAGCAATTTTTAAAAGCCAGTATTATGGAATGAGCGAGATTGAAGCGGTAACAAGAGCTTCTGGTGCCCAAATCACGTTAGCAAAGCTGGTTTTGGCTGGGGCAGCTAATTTGGTGTGTATAACAATTCTTTTGTGTATGGAAGTTTATTTGCAAAATTCTTATAAAGAGATTGGACAGATGGTCCTATACTGCCTGGTTCCGTACTTAGTGTGTATGGTTGCGTTGCTGCGTTTGATCCGTTTGCAAAAGAAACAGAGTTTACAGATATGTGCGATTGTAATGCTGGGTTCCTGCATTTGTTGGGGTATGTCAGCAAGAATATTGCCATGGTTATATGAAACATCAGCAGTGGGGGTGTGGATTGTTACATTTTTGATTTTTGCTATGTTCTTTATAAATGAAATTCATTATATTGCAGAGATGAGAAAGGAAGGAAAAATGTATGGAATTGTCGCTTGATCGTTTAACAAAACAGTATGGCAGGAAAATAGCGGTAGATTGTGTTAGTGCAACCTTAAAGCCGGGAGTATATGGTCTTTTGGGGGCTAACGGTGCAGGTAAAACAACATTGATGCGTATGCTATGTGCTGTTTTGGAGTCAACCTCAGGGGAGGTATTGCTGGATGGAAAAGAAGTAACTTCGATGGGGGCAGATTACCGGAATGTGTTGGGTTATTTACCACAGGATTTTGGATATTATCCAAATTATACTGCGGTGGAGTTCTTAATGTATATTGCAGCACTGAAAGGAATACCGAAGAATGTTGCAAAAAAACGTGTGACTGAATTGTTGGAAGTAGTTGATTTAAGCCATGTGGCAAACAAAAAAGTAAAAACTTTTTCCGGTGGTATGAAACAAAGAGTAGGAATTGCACAGGCGTTACTTAATAATCCGAAAATTTTGATTTTGGATGAGCCGACTGCAGGACTTGATCCGAAAGAGCGTGTCCGTTTTCGTAATCTGCTCTCAGAGTATGCAGGCGATAAAATTGTAATTCTTTCCACACATATTGTATCGGATATAGAAGCAATAGCAGATGAAGTGCTATTGATGAAAAAAGGAAAATTTGTATTGCAGGGTACGGTTCCTGAGTTGATTCACAAGGCAAATGGTAAGGTTTGGGAGCTTTCTGTTTCTCCACAAGAAGCTAGACAATGGCAGACAAAAACAACGGTTGCTAATTTACGGCACGAAGGAAAAGAAATTATATTGCGTATTATTTCAGACAATATGCCTAGTGAGCGAGCGGTTCCTTGTGAAGCTACATTGGAAGATCTTTATTTATTTTATTTTCCCACAGAGGAAGGAGTGAAATAGAATGGAACTATTTTGGTTAGAGCATAAAAAGTTATGGCGAAAGAAAATTGTTAAAATATGTGTGTTGTTGTGTTTTGTTTATTGTGTAATTTTTGGAAGCATACTTTCGTTTCAATGGTTCGGTTTTGGCAGTTCAGATGACTATACAAGTGCTTTTGGCAATAATTTTGATGGATATACAGTAATAAAGGATAGTCAGGAATATGCACTTTCATTTGGTGGAGAATTGACGGATGAAACCTTGCAGCAAATAGTAAGTGATTATCAGCAAATGGAAGCTGACGGTATGGAGGAAGAACTGGAAAAGACAGACTGGCAGATAGTTAATAGTTGGCTCGGAACATTGTATCCGGAGCTTCGAGATACCAGTAATTATAAAACGATGATAAGCTATGTTGATCCGGATAAGTTAACAGGCTTCTATGAAAGAAGACAGCAGGTGCTTGATGAGTTTTTGGAGGTCAGTGGTCAGGTAGGAGCTGAAAAAGAGTTTTTACATCAGATAGAGAGAAAGGTAGAAAAACCATTTCATTATGAGTGGGTAGAAGGATGGTCAATGCTTCTTGGTAGTACGGTTGCGGATCTGGGAGTTGTGATGGCTTTGTTTCTCGGTATTGTTTTATCCTCTTTATTTGCTGGCGAATGGCATGATAATACAAGCGCATTAGTATTGACGACTCGAAATGGTTGGGGGAAAATCGCTCTTGCCAAAATTCTTACTGGTTTAGCGTTTACAGTGGAGTTATTTGCATTACTTGCTGTTTCAAGTGTTATATCACAGTTGTTTTTTATGGGAACTGCCGGATGGGATATGCCGATTCAGAATATCAAGCTGATTGCTGTTGCGCCTATGAATATGCTGCAGGCAGAAATTTATGAATATGCTTTTGTACTGCTTGGAGCAATAGGTTTTGCCGGAATTGTTATGTTTATATCAGCGGCTGTAAAAAATAATGTACTTACCTTACTGCTTAGTCTGGCTGTTGTATATGGACCAATGATGATTGCAGAATATCTTCCTTATGGAATGCAAAAAGCATTAGATTTAATACCAATGGTAGGAAGTTCAACAGATATTTTCAGAACTAATACTTTTCGTATTTTTGGGAAGCTTATCTGGTCACCATATCTACTTATTACAATTCCTGTCTTGATTGGTATTCTATGTATGCCATTCGCTATAAAGAGCTGGTCAAGAAGGATGAAGGCATAAATAATAATATGGAAAAGAAAAGAGATAAAAAAATAAGTTGCGAGGGAAATGGTTGAGAGGAATTATCATACATTTCAGGTATGATACAGAGGAGAGTGCATATGTGGATTTTATCAGAAAAAATGTGGTTTCATTTGAAACTGCTGTTTGCAAAAAATATGAGAAAAGCCGAAAGAGCACTTGCTTTCAGAATTTCTGGAAGTAAGTGCCCTTTTCTGACTTATTTATTGCTGTGCTACAGTTCCGAGTCTTTTGCGGACCATCGGTCCAATGATCATTGCAATGACCATTTTGCACAGATCCGCAGGAATGAAAGGAATGACACAGACTGCAAGTGCTGCGCCTATTGTATATCCGGCCTGGAGGCAGAACCATGCTGTTCCAAATGCGTAGCAGATTGCAGTTCCGACGATCATTCCGAGGATCTGGATTCCACGGTTGGTGAATTTATCAATGACAATACCTGCGATGATTGCCATTGGAATAAATCCGATGATGTATCCGCCGGTCGGACCTGCCAGTTTTGCCAGTCCACCTGTGAATCCGGAGAATACCGGAAGCCCTACCAATCCGAGCAACAGGTAGATCAGGTAACTTAAAGTTCCTTTTTTCCAGTCTAACAGATAGAGAGACAGGTAAATCGCAAAGTTAGTAAGTGAAATTGGCACCGGACCAATTGGAACAGATAATGGTGCGAGAATGCAGGTCACAGCTGCCATAAGTGCGGTTACGACCATAGCGTAAGTACTTGTTTTTCGAAATGTCTGTGTATTTGTATTGTCATGTGTCATAGTAAAACTCTCCTTATTATTTAATGATGTGCAAAGACGTTAAATTTATTAAGCGGACTCAATCTCATAAGTGAATCCGGCGTCTTCAATTGCCTGGATCGTATCTTTGATTCCCTGTCCGCCAGCGGTAAGATATCCTGAGGCAAATATGGAATCAACGACGCGGAGCAGATTTTTTTCTTCTCCTTTAAAATAAATCTCACGTCCTGCGGCACAGCGGATATCGGACTGCGGAACTAAAAGTCTTGCAAGACAGAGGACTTTCATACAGTAAGCAGTTGTGAGAGCGGACATATCGGCGTGCTCTAAAGGTGTTCCCGGAATTGGAAGAAGGAAGTTGATTGGAAGTGCCTCCGGTCGGATCTCGCGAAGCTCCAGTAACATATCTACCACGTCTTCTTTGCTTTCGCCCATACCAATAATGCCGCCGCTGCAGATTTCAAAACCAAGCCCTTGAAGCATTTTTATATTAGCAACGCGTTGTTCAAATGTGTGAGTGGAACAGATGTTGTGATAATAAGCACGGCTGCTGTTCAAGTTATGGTTGATGCGGTCAAGTCCGGCTTCCTTTAACATCAATGCCTGCTTTTCTGTCAGAAAACCGATAGAACAACACAGGTGTGTTCCCTGTTCTTTCATTTTTCGAATTTTTTCAGCCAATTCTTCAATCTCTGCATCGGTAAATTTCATTCCACTAAGTCCGATACAGTGGCGTGACAAATGATGCTCATTGACAAAATCATTGTCTGCATATAATTTCTCATCTGCGACCCATTTGTACTTATCAATGTCAGCTTTTGAACGGCAGGACTGAGCACAGTAAGCGCAATCCTGAGAACAGTTTCCACTTCTGGCATTAGTAAGAATGTGGATACTTACATGATTTCCTTTGTATTTTCGACGCAGTTTTTCAGCCCGGGCAATCAGCTCATCCAGATTTTCATCCGGCGTGTTGAGTATTTCAATTGCTTCTTCGCGTGAAAGCTGTGGATCCGTAGATGTATTTTGATTTGAAATCATTAGAAGTCCTCTCTTTCCTTGAGTAATTCATTTTTCTGAATTTTTATACAAGACATACTTTAACATGCAAAAAAACAATTGTCAACCATACATAACACAATGGTTGACAAATAATATCAGCTGGGAGATGACTCCCACCTCGCAGCAAGAATGCCGAGGTATTCTTGAATCATCACTTTAGTGTGAGACAGAAAATACAAAGTGCCAAAAAGAAGGCCGTGGAATCTTCGACCAGAATATAGTATGATAGTATACAGAGTAAAATACAAAGGAGAAGATTCATCATGAAAAAATTTATGGAAGAATTCAAAGCATTTGCCTTACGCGGTAATGTTATGGACATGGCAGTCGGTGTGATTATCGGAGGCGCATTCTCCGGAATTGTAACATCTCTGACTGACAACTTTATCAATCCGATCTTAAATCTTTTGACAGGCGGTGCAACTTACACTATGACAGACGTTGCAGGATTTGCATCTAGTTTTGTATCAGCAGTTGTAAATTTCCTTATCATGTCACTTATTTTGTTCTGTCTGATGAAAGGGATTAACAAATCACTTTCCTTTAATAAAAAAGAAGAAGCACCGGCAGAGCCGACAACAAAGAGATGTCCGTTCTGTCAGAGTGAAATCAGTATCAAGGCAACCCGCTGTCCACACTGTACTTCTGTATTGGAAGAAAAATAAAAGCGGCATATACAGTAGAAGTAACTGTCGAAAAATGAAGGTTATTGCTGAAAAGAGATAGCCTTTGTTTTATAATGAGGCTAAGTTAGATGATAAAAGAAAGTGGGATAAGCTATGACATTGGAAGAATTGAAAGCATTGCCGAAAATAGAACTGCACTGTCACCTGGACGGTTCACTGAGTCGGGAATTTCTGGAAAGCCGTCTTGGAAGAAAAGTAGAGCCTTCTGAAATTCATGTATCTGATGACTGCCAGAGCCTTCAGGAATATCTGGAGAAATTCGATCTTCCGGGACAGTGTCTGCAGGACGAGGAAGGACTGGAGCTGGCAGGGTATGACGTATTAAAAAGTATGAGTCAGGAAAATGTCCGGTACGCGGAAGTGCGGTTTGCCCCGCTTTTATCAGAAAATGAAAACTTAAGCTGCGGTCAGGTGATAGAGGCAGTCATTCGGGGGATGAATCGTGGAAAAAATGAGTTCGGTGTGGATTATGGCATTATTACCTGTGCCATGCGCCATCACAGCTATGAGGAGAATCTCCGTATGATCCGGACAGCAAGAGAATACCTTGGAAATGGTGTGTGCGCGGCAGACCTTGCAGGAGCTGAGGCCATCTATCCGATGTCAGAATTCATGGAGTTATTTGGACAAGCAAAAAAGCTTGGAATGCCATTTACCATTCATGCCGGGGAGTGTGGAAACGTGCAGAACATTCTGGATTCCGTAGAGGCAGGAGCACTTCGAATCGGACATGGAATCGCCATGCGAGGTAATTCAGAAGTCCAGAAAATGATTCGGGAAAAAGGAATCGGTATCGAGATGTGCCCGATCAGCAATCTTCAGACGAAAGCTGTAGAAAGCGAAAGCCAGTATCCGCTTCGGGAGTTCCTGGACAACGGGATCAAGGTGACGATCAACACAGATAACAGGACCGTCAGCAACACAACCATGACAAAAGAATTGCAATTTATTCAGGAGCATTATAGAATTACCGATGAAGAGATTCGGTTGATGATGAGAAATGCAGTAGATACAGCATTTATCCATTGAATCCAGACGAGTAAAGGAGACTGACAGATGGTTACATTAAACGATTATTTATATTCCGGGGACACGATCTTTAAAATTATACAAAATTATATGACAGATTTGAGAAAAGAAGCAAAGCGGACACATAATGAAATCGACCTTGTGCATAGCAATTGTCTCCTTCAAGTACAGGAAATGCTGGAGCACAACGATTTCCTGACTTCCCAGTCACAGAAAATCCGGGAATTTTACAAGTACATGGCAAAAGAATTTCCATTTCTCGCCTTTACATTTCGTGGAAGAATCAAATCTTTGATTCGTACAGAAGAAAAATTCAACGGCTACATTGTGGAATACATTTATAATTATTATGAGGAACATGGAACATATCCGGCTGTGGCAGATTTAAAAGAAAAACTGAGCTGTTTTCGGGATATTATCGCATATCGGATTGTAATTGCATTGCCGAAATGTCATCTGAAGCCGGGGCAGAATCTCGAAGAGAAAGAGATGAAATATCTTTATCAGATAGCCAATGCGCTGCCGGGATTTCTGGAAGAACGCGGCTTTACAGCCGAGCCGGCAAAAGGAGTCCGGGAGAGTAAATCAGACTTGCTGGACGATGAAGTAAAGCCATATTACAGAGATTTCATATCTAATCCGACCATGTACGGTTATCAATCTTTACATATCACATTTTATGATAATACGTCCAGAAGCTATATGGAAGTGCAGCTTCGAACAAAGAAAATGGACGACATCGCGGAAATCGGACCGGCGAATCACTTGGGCTATGAGAAGCGTCAGGAGCATGAACGAGCAAGAAGGGATGCAGTTCCAAAAGGGGAATGCATTTACTTCGACGAGGCATACGAGCGCGGAATGAAACTTTTTAATTTAGATTTAAAAGACCTTGACGTTAATATGTTCGCAGCAATGAATAACAGCCTGATCAACGACGGATGCGGACTGTATCGTGGGCGCCTCATTCTGCCATATGAACATTTGTCCAGATTTCAGAACGATTTGATTGATTAAGGTGGAAGAAAATAGCAATTTTATAGAAAAACTTTTGCAGAGAGACAGTTTCTGACATTTGCAAAACGTATAATGGCATAAGAAATGAGCCGATACGGAGGAGCAATATGGAAGAATACAAGAATGGCAAAATCGAGCGTGTACTTGGAATTTATAACTTATTTAATTTTATTGACACTACTTGGCTATTATACTATAATTGTCCGCGGACAAAATAATGATTTTAAAGAATAGCGAGGACATTATAGATGAAGACGAAGATGACTTTACGGGAGTGGCTCCCGTTAATCGGTATGACGATTTCAGCGTTTTTGGTAAATACTTCGGAATTTATGCCGATTGGGCTTTTAACGGATATATCTAATGAGTTTCATATGACGGAGGCTCAGGCGGGCGTGATGATTACAGCCTATTCCTGGACTGTGACGTTATTGTCATTGCCGCTGATGTTGTTAGTATGCAGGATACAGCCGAAGAAATTGCTGCTTGGAACGTTAAGTGTGTTTGCGGTATGTCAGGTGTTGTCGGTAATTTCAAGTGGCTTTACATTTCTTGTATTGTCACGTATTGGTGTGGCGTGTGCACATTCCATTTTCTGGGCGATTGCATCACCGGTTGCAGTTCGGGTTGTGGTGAAAGAGCATCAGTCAAAGGCTCTTAGTGCAATTATTACCGGAACGTCAATTGCCATGGTACTTGGCATGCCGCTTGGCCGAATGATCGGACTTAAGATCGGCTGGCGAATGACATTTTTATGTGTGGCGATAGTTTCATTTCTGGTACTTGGCTATCTGGCATTTGTATTTCCGAAGCTGGAAGGAACAGAATCATTTTCCGTGGGACAGCTTCCGGAGCTTTTCAAAAATGCAAGATTGATGAGCATTTATGTAATTACATTTCTTGTGGCGACCGGATATTATACAAGCTACAGTTATATCGAGCCGTTTTTGCAGAAGGTAGCAGGGCTTCCGAGTAACTGGGTAACTATGGCATTGATGTTATTCGGAGTAGCGGGGCTTGGAGGAAGCTATTTGTTCTCAAGATATTATGATGATCATCGGTATGCTTTTGTTCAGACCGTTATGATTGGTGTTGTGGCAGCTCTGCTGCTCTTATATCCAGCTTCTGTCAATATGTATACCGTGATTTTGGTATGTGCTGGATGGGGACTGGCGATTATGGCATTTCAGGTAAGCTTTCAGGCAGAGTTGATTGGTTGTGTCTCTGCGGCTGCATCATCTGTCGCTATGGCGATATTCTCAGGAATTTTCAATCTGGGAATTGGCTGCGGAACCTGGTTTGGCGGAACAGTGTATACAAAGATTTCGCTGAAAGATATAGGATTTGCAGGTGGAGTGATTGTGGCAGTGGCGACTTTGATCTGCATGGCAAGATTTCGAGTTGGAGATAAAGCAGAAAGCGCATCATAGAATTTGATATGTAAAAAAAGAATCGGGATATCCTTTAATGAGGATAACCAGATTCTTTTTTATTATCCAATCCCGCCAAGTGCGATTCCAAGAATCAGTACGATAAAGCAGATTGGTACATAGATGTATTTGCAGACAGGAATGAAGTATTTGGTGAATTTCCGTTCCCGGCCTTTATTGACTTGTTCTTCGACGTAGCTTTTCTTACATACCCAAAAGAACATGATTCCGGCGAGTCCTGCGCCCAGTGGACAAATGTATATAGAAAGAATATCCATCCATGTGGAGACGATGCCTTGAATCAGAAGTGAAACGATGATTCCGATTACTGCAATGACACCGCATGCAGGTACGCGGGATAAATGTAGTTTTTCCTGTACCGTTGCAATTGGTGCTTCGTATAAGTTGATCAGTGATGTCATCCCTGCAAGGAATACGGCTGCAAAGAAAATGATTGCAATGATCCGGCCTCCCGGCATGGAACGAATCAGGTTCGGCAGGAAGATGAATAAAAGTCCCGGTCCTCCCTGATTTAACTGTGCTCCGGTGGTTGCCATAGCTGGAATGATGACCAGGGCTGCAAGGACTGCGGCGATGGTGTCAAAAAGTGCTACTTTTGCGGCAGAAGCGGGTATATTTTCCTTATCTGACAGGTAGGAACCATAAATCAGAGTTCCATTTCCCGCAACAGACAGGGAGAAAAATGCCTGCCCAAGAGCAAAAATCCATGTAGACGGGGATGCCAGCATTTCCGAATCCACCCGGAAAATGTAGCGGTATCCGTCAATGGCTCCCGGCTGGAATGCAACGTAAACTGCCAGAATAACAAACAGGCAGAAGAAAAGCGGCATCATGATTTTACCGGCACGTTCGATTCCACCTCCGACACCGAGCATGAGGATTAACATGCAGATAATCAAAGCGCCAATCTGCCATCCATTATTTCCAAATGCAGAAGCCATACTGCCAAAAGCATTTCCATATTCTTCTACATTATCTGGGGCAAGAGTCGAACCGGTCAGGGTACCGATTGCATATTTGAAAATCCAGCCCATAACGACGGTGTATCCGATTGCCATTGCAAGGGAACCGAGAACTGGAATCATGCCAAGGGCTTCTCCGAGTTTTCGTTTGCCGTTTGCCTCGCAGGCGCAGCCAAATGCGTCGACCGGACCAGATCTGGTAGCACGACCAAAGCTCATTTCTGCAATGACTCCAGTGAAGCCGATGAGGGCAACAAAAAATATATAAGGAATCAGGAAAGAGCCGCCTCCGTAAAGGGACACTCTGGTTGGAAACATCCAGATATTTCCCATGCCGACGGCGGAGCCGATGCAGGCGAGGATAAAGCCCCAACGACTGCCAAAAGATTCGCGATTGTGTTGATTAGTACTCATTTGATTTCTCCTTTAAATAACAACATGATTTGATTATAAAAGGTTGCAGGGAAAATGTCCACAATTTATAATAGAAGGTAACTATTCCGAACCCCTTGAAATAAGAAAAATTGATGCGTCATGCTTGCATGTAAGTAGCGGTTTTTCTTATTTCAAGGTGACTCGAATAGAGTTACCACCCCACATATGAGCAAAATTAGCTGCGTAGCAGTGGGAAAGCACGAGTATCGTGCGGTTTTGCGAATTTGTGTGGTGGGGTTCTGAACAGTTATAGATGAAAGAGGAGTGTTACCGTCTGAAAAGTGTATGAACGGTAACAGGTGAGTTGGAAATTATGAAATGTAATATATCGAAGAAATGTGGTGGCTGCCAGTTTCAGGGTATTCCTTATAAAGAGCAGCTTAAGAAAAAGCAGAAAAAAGAACAGAGTCTTCTTGGAGCATACGGGAAGGTCTGTTCAATCATCGGAATGGAGAATCCATATTATTACAGGAATAAAGTGCATGCGGTATTTGACCGTGACCGGAAAGGAAATATTATTTCCGGTATTTATGAAGAAGGAACGCATAGAGTAGTTCCGGTGGAGAATTGCCTGATTGAAGACGAGAAGAGTCAGGAGATTATCCGGACGATTCGTGGAATGTTGAAATCATTTAAAATCCGGACATATGATGAGGACACAGGTTATGGACTTCTGCGTCATGTGCTGATTCGACGTGGATTCTCTACCGGAGAGATTATGGTCGTCCTTGTCACAGGTTCGCCGATTTTTCCGTCGAAAAATAATTTTGTGAAAGCGCTTAGAAAAGCGCATCCGGAGATTACGACCGTTGTGTTAAATGTAAATGACAGACAGACAAGCATGGTTCTGGGAGACCGGGAAAAGCCGATTTTCGGTCCGGGGTTTATTAAAGACAGATTATGTGGCTGTATGTTTCGTATTTCACCGAAGTCCTTTTATCAGGTCAATCCGGTGCAGACAGAGATTTTATATCAGACTGCCATCGATTATGCCGGCCTGACAGGAAAAGAGACGGTGATTGATGCGTATTGCGGAATTGGAACGATTGGGCTGATTGCTGCGAAGAAAGCCGGTAAGGTGATTGGCGTGGAGCTAAACAAAGATGCAGTAAAAGACGCCAGGATCAATGCGAAAGAGAATAAGATCACGAATGTTGCATTTTATCAGGGAGATGCCGGAAGATTTATGGTTGAGATGGCAGCAAAAGGTGAAAAAGCCGATGTGGTATTTATGGATCCGCCGAGAGCCGGAAGTGATGAAAGATTCTTATCTTCTGTTGTAAAGTTATCACCGAAGAAAGTCATCTATATTTCCTGCAATCCGGAGACGTTGGCAAGAGATTTGAAATATCTGACAAAGCATCATTATAAGGTGGAAAAGATTCAGCCGGTTGATATGTTCCCGTTCTGCGATCACGTAGAAACTGTTTGCTCACTATCGCGTAAATAGGCGGTTTCTCGACTGTGTTCAGTGCGATTCAGTGAATTTGCCACCCATTTGCCGACCACAAAAATAAAATTCAGAATGGCTATAATCAAACTAGCAGTTGTCAATATAAACGTAGCTGAATAAGTAGGACAAAGTTTTGACAATCTTTCTGGTTAAACAACTTGTAGTTTTTATTTATATTTGGTAAAATAAATGTGTTTACCAGAACGATAAAGCGCGGATTTTTGAATCGTGCAGGAGGGTTAAAATCATGTCTTCAGATTATATCATGACCATGCAGCAGGCTCAGACGGAGATGGAATTGTATAAAAAGGTCTTTACGGTTGTAAGACTGTTAGATAAGCGGGAGTTCCGGCTGGAAGAGAGCGACAATCCAGGCGGAGACATGGAATTATGCCATTGTTATGATTTCTGGAAGAAGGAAAAGCCATGTACGAATTGTATTGCTGCCCGGGCATTCGAGGAGAAGTCAGTGCGGACAAAGCTGGAATACCTGGATTCAGATATTTATCAAGTGACAGCGCGTTATGTGGAGATTGACGGACAGCCATACGTTATGGAGCTGCTCAGGAAGATGGATGAGGAATTCCTGGTTGATTTGGAGAATCGTGACCGTTTAATGGAGAAGTTGAGCGGATATAATGAAAAGCTGTATCAAGATGCGCTGACCGGTGTATATAATCGCCGCTATTACGAGGATCGGATCAAGAAGATGACAGCATCTGTCGGGGTCGCCATGATTGATATGGATGATTTTAAAATCTATAATGATACATATGGACACAATGCCGGTGATCTGGCACTTATCACCACAGTGGAAGCAATTCGTCGTTGTATCCGAAAGAACGATACTCTGATCCGTTATGGAGGGGACGAGTTTCTCCTTGTATTGCAGGGAATCAGCGAGACGATGTTCAGAGAAAAGCTTAAGCAGATCCGGACAGAAATTTATAATGCAAATGTTCCGACATATTCAAGGCTTCAGTTATCAGCAAGTATCGGTGGAGTCATGTCTGCAGGAAGGACTGTCGAGGAGACGGTAATGGAAGCGGATAAGTTTATGTATCTTGCGAAGAATCGAAAGAACACAGTCGTTACAGAGAAAGATTTTGCGAATGAGGAAGGTGAGGATGGAACTGCACTTGAAGCATTAAAAGTTAAGCAGCAGATTTTAATCGTGGATGATTCGGAGATGAACCGGGAGATTCTTACAGAGATGCTTCAGGACGATTTCAGAATTTTGGAAGCTGAGAATGGAGAAGAGGCATTGAAGATGCTTAAGCAGTATGATACGGGCATATCACTGATGTTGCTGGATATTGTGATGCCGGTCATGAATGGCTTCGAGGTCCTTGCGGCTATGGCAAGAGAGCACTGGATGGATGATATCCCGGTCATTATGATTTCCAGTGAAGGATCTGAGGAGTATATACGCCGGGCATATGAGATGGGGATCGCAGATTATATCAGACGTCCATTTGACGCGAAAACCGTATATCAAAGAGTGTTTAATACCATTAAGCTTTATGCAAAACAGAGGAGATTGATTTCTCTTGTTGCTGACCAGATTTATGAGAAAGAGAAGAATAACCGGATGATGGTCGGAATCTTAAGCCAGATTGTGGAATTTCGTAATGGAGAGAGTGGACCTCATGTATTACACATTCAGACTTTGACGAGATTACTTTTGGAGCGTCTCGTCCAAAAGACGGGGCAGTACGGACTGTCATGGTCTGAGCAGTATATGATCTCTATGGCATCTGCGCTTCATGATATTGGTAAGATAGGAATTGATGAGAAGATTCTGAATAAGCCGGGTAAGCTTACAAAAGAAGAATTTGATATTATGAAGACACATACACTGATCGGAGCTACCATGCTTGAGAATCTCAAGATGTATCAAGGAGAGATACTGTTGGAAGTTGCTTATCAGATCTGCCGCTGGCACCATGAACGTTATGATGGAAAAGGATATCCGGATGGGCTTGTGGGAGAGGAAATTCCAATTTCTGCTCAGGTCGTATCACTGGCGGATGCCTATGATGCGTTGATCAGTGACCGTGTGTACAAGAAAGCTTATTCTCATGAACAGGCTGTGAAGATGATTCTGAATGGAGAATGTGGTGCGTTTAATCCGGTTCTTTTGGAATGTCTGACAGATATTCAGGAGCATTTGAAAGAAGTTGTGAATTCGGACTTTGTAGATAATTTTGATGCGGAAGATAACATAGAGCTGGCGGGCAGCCATCGTTCAGAACCAGAGAATATTTCTGTGGGGGGGGGGCAAATTGCTAAAGCACTTGATGGAAGATATTTAATATCAAAGTGATTATTAAAAAGACAGGATAGAGAACTTTTTGTGTAAGTATGGAAGTTCTTTTTCCTGTCTTTTGACTTTTATGAAGTGATTATTTACATTATTTATCAGAATAAACAGTTTTACCGCCACAGATCGTATATTTTACTTTTCCGAAAAGTTCCTGTCCGGTAAACGGGGTATTGCAGGATTTGGAAGCGTAATCGCCAGGTTTCCAGCATTCTTCTGGATCAAAGATAACCAGATCGGCAGCAGCACCTTCTTTGATCTGTCCGTATGGGAGATGGTAAAGCTTTGCCGGATTGACAGTCATTTTTTCCAGAAGCTGTAACAGAGTTAGGTGACCAGGTCTTACAAGACTTGTGATGCCGAGTGCGAGAGAAGTCTCAAGACCAGTGATTCCGCTTGGTGCTTCTGTAAGAGGTTTATTCTTTTCTTCCATGCTGTGTGGAGCATGATCAGTGGCAATGAGGTCAATGGTGCCATCAGCAAGACCTTCGATGATCTGCTGGCGGTCCTTTGCGGTGCGAAGTGGTGGATTCATTTTGGCCAGTGTTCCGTAAGTCAGAAGTGCCTCATCAGTTAGTGTGAAATGATGCGGTGTTGCTTCTGCGTGAATTTTAGCACCGAGGGCTTTAAAAGTGCGGACCATTTCTACAGAGACACCAGAGCTGATATGCTGGATTACAACATCTGCGCCGGAGCGAAGTGCCAGAAGGCAGTCACGGGCAACCAACGATTCCTCGGCAATGGAAGGAGAACCATAAACGCCAAGCTTTTCAGATATAGCACCGTGATTGATTCCATTATTCTGAATAAAAGAAGGATCTTCCTCATGGAGACTTACAGGTACACCTAGTTTTGCGGCATGTTCCATAGCACGGTAACAGAAATCAGCGTCCAGGAGAGGGATTCCGTCATCAGTGAACCCGCATGCACCGGCATTTTTCATAGCCTCCATATCGACAGCTTCTTTTCCTTTCAGAGAGCAGGAAATGGCAGCTGCCTGGAAGATACGGATGTCTTCATTTTTCTCGCGGTCGATCAGATCTTTAAGCACAAGGAGACTGTCAACAACCGGTGAAGTATTTGCCATGCAGATGACACTTGTAAATCCGCCTTTTGCAGCAGCAAGTGCACCGGTATGAAGATCTTCTTTATAAGTAAATCCCGGATCGCGGAAATGTACATGAGTATCAATCAGTCCCGGAGCAACGACAAGTCCTGTGGCGTCCAGGACTTCGGCATCATTTGAAACTTGATCTGTATCAATGTTTTTTTCTATTTTCAGAATTGTTCCATTTTCAATCGCAAGATCCATCTTTTCGGAAAGTCCCAAAGCCGGATCAACGACGAGTCCATTTTTTATAATCATAATAATTATCATCCTCCTGTCATGTATGAATTTCGTATCATTCCCGATATATTTTTAAATGTAATAAATGAGTTTACAGGCATCATGGAATACCGGGAATATTTCTGTAAATTAGTATAAGGGATAGACAGGGTTCATGTCAAACTTCATGGAAATAATTGCAGTTCATTCCGAAATGTTATAGAAAGAATGGTACAATACAGGTGGATGTAGTATAATGAGCCGGGATTGTGGAAGTGCGAAATGTTCCGTAAGTATCATTTATATACGAAGAAAGCAGGCAGGAACAAATATGTGTCTGATAAGAAATAAAGCAGTAAAAAGGAGATTGGTAAGATGGGATATAAACGTTTGGAACAGAGCCTGATTGATATTGTAAAGGAAGAGCAGGCAAAGCTGGGATATAGAAAAGAAGATGTAAGATTATATTATCCACTCAGCACGCTGAATCATTTCTTTGATACTGAGGATACAGTGGAGGAGATGGCAGAGAGACTGACACATTTACCGGAAGATATGAAAGCAAGACTTGGAGAAATTGCTGTAACACATAAAAAAGATCGTTTCTGCTTCCATATTCCGGAGCAAGGAAGTGAGTATGTGCATGAGCATACCGCTGAAAATGAATTTATTAAAGAACTGATTGAACTGGTGAGAGAACATGGCTGCACGAAGAAAAAGATTCTGGAATTGTTTGGTCAGTATAGTGAAAACACAATCACAGAAGAGATGAATAACGGAGAGTTTGATTTCTATGTGAGATTTCCAGAGGGAAGTGAGGACAGATACTATTATTGCTTTAAAGATGAAGGCTGTCATATCATTTATCACAGATTCCTGCCGGAAGATTATGCAGATTTTGAATTTTAAAAGGATGGAGGATTAATCCTCCATCCTTAATAAATCCTGATCGATCGGATAATGCCCGAAGATACGGGCTGCATCCATAAGTGCAGTCATATTTTCTTCTGGTGTGAACATCGGAGTCTGGCATCCGGATGTCAGCACGAAACCTTTCGGGGAGTCATAAGCTTTCCGGATACTTTCTCTGGATGCGCGAAGAACATCGTAAGGAGTTCCAAGACGCATGACTTCTACAGGAGGGACATTTCCCTGAATGCACATATATGGTCCGAGGATTTCCTTGGCTTCTGCCATATCCTCGACGTTGTCCGGACCAAATGTACCGATTCCGGTCGGAATCAGAAGTTCCCATAATTTACGGCTTGTACCACAGATATGAAGACCGCATCCCCCACCTTGGCTTTTGATAAAGTCTACATTCTTTTGGAAAAATGGAAGTGAAAATTTCTCATATTGTTTCACACGAAGAAGAGAGGTGGAGCTTACCGGATCTGCAAATCCAACTCCTACGCCCATGTCCAGGAGTCTTTGGATGTAACGGTTATTATTTTCTGTAATGATGTCCATCATTTGAAGGACTTTATCCGGTTGTTTTACCATACCTTTCAGAAGATTTTCTGTTCCAACAAGCATTGAGGCAACGGTAAATGGTCCAGTGACAGTCCCGCTCACAGGGACTTTGTCTCCAAGCCGTTCTTTGACCATTTTCAGACCTTTTAAAATAATAGGAAGGCGTCCGTCTTCATCTACATTTATCAGTTTTAAGTTGTCTACTTCATCCAGACTTGAAATGGCAGGAGTCTCGAGCTGGGCAATGTTGTAATCAGAATATTTGATTTTTGATCCCATAGCCTCAGCCATGCCGCGCAAGGTTGTGGACAGACCGGCTCCGTCAGAGTGGAACTTATTATAGATATATTCCTCGAGTTCACACATTTTCTCGGCAGAAAAGTAATATTCCGGAAGAGTACAGCCAATCAGGGGAGCCAATGTCTCCCCTGAATCTATGCAGCACATAATCCGGTCTACGTCTTTTCCTTCGTTTAGCAATTTGTTACGTTCAATTGCAGTCAGTTCATCTTTTGGAACTTTCAGACCTTTTAAGTACTGTTCTATCATATTTTTTAATAACCTCACATATTAGTTTGTTGCTTTTTTCGTATCTACACCTTTTGCAAAGAAGATGGACAGGATTGCAAATGCCATCAGGATGAACTGATACCAGCACTGCGTGATTACCTGGAACGGACTGTTCAGATTCTCCATAAGAGCGCAGGCAAATAAAATCTGTGCACCATATGGCAGGATTCCCTGGAAAGCACAGGCAAAGATGTCGAGAAGGGAAGCGGTACGTTTTGGATCGACACCGTATTCTTTACTGATATCTTTTGCAATTGTACTGTCGATCAGGATTGCAACAGTGTTATTGGCTGTTGCAATGTTAGTCAGAGAAGTCATGACAGCGATACCGAGCTCTGCAGTCTGACGGTTCTTGATAACTTTGCTGATTTTCTGAAGAAGCCATTCTAAGCCGCCTTCTTTTTCTACCATTTTAGCAAGACCACCTGTGATCATAGATAACAGGAAGATTTCGAACATTCCGGAAAAGCCGTTATAAACATTGTTGGCAAGTTCCAGTGCGGAAAAGCTTCCGGTTGCAAGACCGATAGCACCGGAGAACAGGATTCCACCAGTCAGAACTGCGAATACATTGACACCGAGCAGTGATGCAACCAGTACGAAGATGTATGGCAGAACTTTTATAATATTGTAAGAGTACTCCTGTACTGCAGGTAAAGTTTCCGGACGACCGAAAATCAGTAATAAAACAAATGTTACAAGTGCAGCAGGAAGAGCGATCTTAAAGTTGGCACGGAATTTGTCTTTCATCTCTACATCCTGTGTACGTGTGGCAGCGATGGTTGTATCGGAAATCATGGATAAGTTATCTCCAAACATAGATCCACCAATCGTAGCACCTACCACGAGGAACTGATTGAGTCCACCGGCCTGTGCAAGTCCAAGTGCAATTGGTGTTACAGCAGTAACCGTTCCAACAGAAGTTCCTGTTGAGATGGAAATGAATGCTGATATTACGAAAACACCTGCAGCGATGAACTGTGGAGGAATGAAAGTCATACCCAGATTTACAACGGAGTCAACACCGCCCATTGCGGAAGAAACAGATGTAAATGCTCCGGCAAACAAGAAGACCATACACATGATCATGATATTTTCTTCTCCACAACCGTGAAGGAAAACAGATAACTTGTCATCAAATTTTCCCTTGAACATAGCAAAAGCAACAATAATACCGATAAATGAAGCAATTGGAGTAGGCAGCTGATAGAATGCCATCTCAACACCCATTGCATTCAAGGTGATTCCTGTAGCCAGGTAAACCCCTACAAATACTGCGAAAGGAATGAGCGCCAGACCGTTCGCTTTTTTCTGATTTGGTTCCATTTTATAATTCTCCTTTAAAATAACCTTATTTTGTTGTTGTTTAAAAAGTAGTCTTGATCAAAACGCGTTTTTCTAATGCAAGGCATATTGTATAGGAAAAAGTAAAAAATATCAAATAGATTTGTGTAATAATACTAGATAACATATTGACGATATTAATAAATATTATATCTAGATATAGGATAAAGCTATAATCGAAGGGATGGATGAATAATATTTGAACAATTAAATGGTGTTGGGGGCAAAACCCCCAACTATGATATAAAGGTAATCGGAATCATTTGGAGAAATCAAGTCTAAATCAGCTCTCCGAGAAATGGGATTTTTTCTTCTTTTGGTACATTTTTCGAGATAACATCACGGACATTCTGCATACGGCGGTCGAGGTCGGCGCTGATTTCGGCACATTCCAGCATCTCATTCTGGAGATAGAGAGCTTTGTCTTCCGGAATATTTTTTTTATAGCGGATCTTGTGTTCCAGACTTGCCCAGAAATCCATGGCTATGGTTCGAAGCTGAACTTCTACAGTAACCATGCGCTTTTCGTCCTGAAGAAAGATTGGCACGCTGATAATCAGATGAAGACTTCGATATCCGCCCGGTTTTGGGTTTTTTATGTAATCCTTTTTTTCAATCAGTGTGATGTCATCCTGATTTAACAGACAGTCGGCAAGCATGTAGATGTCATCAGGAAAAGAACAGACGACGCGTACTCCGGCAATATCGTGAATATTCTCTTCAATAGAAGAGAGTGTCAGAGGGATTTCTTTCCGGCGGACTTTTTTTATAAGGCTCTCCCAGGATTTGACACGGGATTTGATGTCTTCAATCGGGTTGCGGTCGTATTCCAGAGAATACTGATGATCCAGAACACGGAATTTTGTCTCTACTTCCATAATTGCGCAGGCATAGTAAGAGAGCAGTTTGTCCATTGGTTTTTTGTTCTTCTGTATAAAATCAATAAACTCATCCGACATCAGATTGTTGCGGATGAATTCTTCTTTTCTTTTTTCAATGAGTTTTTCTATAGGTCTCAAAATCTTAGTGCTCCTTTCTTTTATCAATACAGCATACATAATTCAAAAATTATGTATGTAGCTAGCCTCCGGCAGGATTGCAGAGGTGCACAGTAGAAGTATGTCATGCAATTGCATGACGCGCACCTCGCAGCAAGAATGCCGAGGCATTCTTGAATGGATTTTTACAATCCCATCAGGCATCATAATCATACCATGATATGAAAAGATAATCTATCCTACAATTGTTAATTAATGTCAGATTTGGTATGATTATGAGAAGAAAAAGAGAACCTTATCTTAATATAAAAGGAAGACGATAGATGTGTTGTGCGATTGTGACACTGATATATGGTGGTGAATTATGAATCAAATGAAAATATATAGGGTAGAACAGAAAAATGAAGAACCGGTAGAGGTACAGATCATCCGCTCATCCAGACGTTCGATGGGACTTCAGGTGAAAGCAGATGGGACGGTCTGTGCCAGAGTTCCGATGCAGGTGATGGATTATGCTGTGCAGGAATTTATTGAGGGACATGCAGACTGGATATTTAAGAAGAGAAAACTGGTTCTTTCAAGAGACAACCGCCCAGATATTGTGTATCTTCCGGAAGTGACAGAAGAAAGTGATAGAGAGCGTATACAGACATTTATAGAAGAAAAGGTGTCGCATTACGCCTCTGTTATGGGTGTCAGTTATGGACGGATCACTATGCGGAATCAGAAGACCAAATGGGGAAGCTGCAGCAGTGAGGGAAATCTCAATTTTAATTGCAGACTGTTGTTTGTGCCAGACCGAATCGTGGATTATGTAGTGATCCATGAACTGGCACACCGCAGATTTATGAATCATTCGAAAGCATTCTGGAAAGAAGTGGAGAAGTATATGCCGGATTACAAAGAGCAGAAGAAACTGCTGTCAAGATTTGCTATAAAGCATTAATTTTTATAGAAATTCACGGTTTTTACAGGTTTTCCCTATTTTCGAGTATTTCGTGCTGGATTTTCAAGAGTGTTGATTGTATAATAGTACCGATGATGATATATGGATTACTTATAATTTTAATAATTTAATCCAGGAGGAAATGAAAATGAATCTGAATTTAAGACCAAAAGAGGAGTGCCAGTTTGACGCAGTATCATTAGGCGAGGTTATGCTTCGTCTTGATCCAGGTGAGGGAAGAATCCGTACGGCAAGAAACTTCCGTGCATGGGAAGGCGGCGGAGAGTACAATGTTGTCCGTGGACTTAGAAGATGCTTCGGTATGAAGACTGCAGTTATCACAGCATTTGCTGATAACGAAGTTGGTAAGCTGATGGAGGACTTTATTCTTCAGGGTGGAGTAGATACATCTTTAATTAACTGGAAGAAGACAGACGGAATTGGACGTATCTGCAGAAATGGTATCAACTTTACAGAGCGCGGATTTGGTATCCGTGGTGCAGTAGGATGCTCTGACCGTGCAAATACAGCAATTGCTCAGGCAACACCGGAAGATTTTGATTTTGATTATATCTTTGGTGAGCTTGGAGTTCGCTGGTTACATACAGGCGGAATCTATGCAGCTCTTTCCGAGCAGTCATGTGAGACTGTACTTGCAGCTATCAAGGCAGCTAAGAAGTATGGAACGATCGTATCTTACGATCTGAACTACCGTCCTTCTATGTGGAGTGCAATTGGTGGACAGGAGAAAGCTCAGGAAGTGAACAAAGAGATTGCAAAATATGTAGACGTTATGATCGGTAACGAGGAAGACTTTACAGCATGCCTCGGATTTGAGATTGAGGGTAACGACAAAGATCTCAAGCAGCTTAACCTTGATGGATACAAGAAGATGATCAATGAAGCAGCTAAGACATACCCGAACTTCAAAGCTGTTGCAACAACTCTTCGTGAGGTTAAGACAGCTACAGTGAACGACTGGAGCGCAATCTGCTGGGCAGATGGAGAAATCCACAAAGCAAAAGACTACAAGGGACTTGAGATCATGGACCGTGTAGGTGGAGGAGACTCTTTCGCATCAGGACTTATTTATGGACTGATGACAACAGAGGATGCATCTCTTGCAGTTAACTACGGAGCAGCTCACGGAGCACTGGCTATGACAACACCTGGAGACACAACTATGGCTAGCAAGAAAGAAGTAGAAGCTATCATGGGTGGTGCAGGAGCACGAGTTCAGAGATAGTTCATACACTGGTTTTAGCAGAAAGAGTAAATGTTATTCTATGAGGGAATTGACGAAGGGCAGTCCGGCAAAGGTCATAATGACCTTTGCCCTGCCCATTATTTTTGGAAATCTTTTACAACAATTATATAATCTGGCAGATGGTAAAATTGTCAGCACTTATGTGGGGACACAGGCATTTGCAGCAGTTGGTGCAACAGCAGTTATTGCGAATCTGATTATTGGTTTTGTGAATGGAGTGACCCAGGGATTTGGAATTCCGGTATCCAGATGTTTTGGAGCAGGAGATTATAAGAATATGCGGCGTTATGTGGCAGGAAGTTTTATTATGACAGTTGCAATGACGCTGATTCTTACAGTCGGTGCGCTTCTTGGGATAGAAGGGCTTTTGCGTATATTGGACACACCGGCAGATATTATGGAAGAGGCACTTCAATATATCCGAATTATTATTATGGGGACAGCATTCATTTCTCTTTACAATTACAGTGCCAATATATTGAGAGCGGTCGGAGAAAGCCGGATTCCGCTTTTATGCCTTGCAGTTGCAGTCATTTTGAACATTTTTCTGGATATTCTTTTTGTGCATACATTTTCCATGGGACTTCGCGGTGCAGCGCATGCGACCAATATTGCCCAGTGTATTGCAGGAGTTCTGTGTATGGCATACTTGCTTTTTAGGTTCCGGGAACTTGTGCCAAAGGGGCAGGAATGGCAGGTACAGAGAAGAAAGTATCAAGAGATGACCGTATTTGGAATTTCACTTGGTATGATGTCCTGTTTTGTGAGTATCGGTACTGTGATTTTCCAGACTGCAGTAAACAGACTTGGTACGAAGATTGTGACGGCGCATATTGCGGCAAGAAGAATCGAGGAACTGACCAATGTTCCGATGCTGTGTACAGGCATGGCTATGACGACTTATGCCAGCCAGAATCTGGGGGCAGGAGAATATGACCGGATAAAAAAGGGAATCCAGCAGGCATTTGTGATCGTACTTGTGCAGGGAGTTATATTTACTACATTTTGCTGGATATTTGGACACCCATTGATACGCTGGATCACAAGCAGTAATGATACCTATATTTTGAATACGGCATACCGTTATCTGACAAGAAATACGTCATTTTATTTTGTGCTTGGACCACTGTTTGTATTGCGTTGTTCTCTTCAGGGGCTGGAACATAAAGTCATTCCGGTGGCGTCCAGTATTCTGGAACTTGTGTTGAAAATAGTATCCACGATCTGGATCGTGCCGGTTTTGGGATACACTGGAGTTATCTATACAGAGCCGATTATCTGGATTTTTATGACATTGATGCTGATTGGCGGATATGTAAGGGCTCTGAAGCAGATCAATGAAGCAGAGCACATAAAAAGTGCAAGAAATGCGAAAGCTGAAAATGAAAAGATAAACGTTGATAACAGATTATAAATGATAAATAACGAAGAAAGGAGGATGGAATCCAGATGAAGAAGGTAGAACATTTGATTAAGGAAGTCTATCCGGGCTCCATCGCAGAAGAATTGGAGATTGAACCGGGAGATGTGCTGCTGTCGATCAATGATCAGTCAATTGAAGATGTGTTTGATTATCGTTATATGATAAAGGACGAATATATAGAAGTGCTTATTCGCAAACCGGATGGAGAAGAATGGGTTCTGGAAATCGACAAGGATTATGATGACGATCTTGGTATCGAATTCGAGAATCAGTTGATGAGTGATTACAAATCATGCAGCAATAAATGCATTTTTTGTTTTATTGATCAGATGCCGCCGAATATGCGAGAGACCTTATACTTTAAAGATGACGATTCCAGACTTTCTTTCTTACAGGGGAATTATATTACGCTGACTAATATGAAAGAAAAGGACGTAGACCGCATTATCAAGATGCAGCTGGCACCGATCAACATTTCCGTGCAGACTACGAACCCGGAACTTCGTTGTAAAATGCTGAATAACCGATTTGCAGGAGAAAAGTTGAAATTTTTAGATCAGCTTTATGAAGGTCATGTGGAGATGAATGGTCAGATCGTGTGTTGTAAAGGTGTGAATGATGGAAAAGAGCTGGAACGCACGATGGACGATCTGTCAAAATATCTTCCGTTTATGCGCAGTGTCTCTGTTGTGCCTGCGGGTATCACGAAGTACAGGGACAATCTTTATCCGCTGGAACTTTTTACGAAAGAAGAGGCTGGAGAGATTATTGATATGATCGAGAGCCGTCAGAAAAAATATTATGAAGAATATGGACTTCATTTTATGCATGCAAGCGATGAATGGTATATTACCGCTGGACGTGATTTTCCAGAAGAAGAGCGGTATGACGGATATATCCAGTTGGAAAATGGTGTCGGTATGATGCGGCTTTTCATTACAGAATTCACGGAAGCGCTTGAGCAGGTGAAAAGCAATCCTGGATATCTTAAAATGCGTGAAGAAGTGAAGCGCACGGTCACAATCGCGACCGGAAAATTGACTTACGCAACCATTTGTTCATTTGCAGAGCGTATGATGGAGGCATTTCCGGGACTTCAGATCCATGTATTTGCCATAAGGAATGATTTCTTTGGTGAGACAATTACCGTATCCGGACTGATTACCGGACAGGATCTGACTGCTCAGATAAAAGAGTACCAGGAGAATAGTAGGAAACATTTTGTGGAAAAAAACTCTGATGCGAAGAAATTTGTGGATAACATAGGAAATGCTGATAAAAATGTGCATGGATTAGGAGAAGATCTCATTATTCCATGTAACATGCTTCGTACCGGAGAAAGGGTATTTTTGGATGACTGGACTGTGGAAGACGTGGAACAGAAGCTCGGAATGCGGCTTATTCCAATAGAATCTGGTGGAGGAGATTTTGTCGAGGCAATTCTGAATCCGGAATATAGTATGGAGCGTACCAATGATAATTTTGTCTATGTAAAGGCGTATGACAGATAATGTAATTGAAAAATAAGTATGACTAAAAAATAACATTAAAAAAAGTAATGAGCCAGAGGGTGTCCAAATAGAAGCGTTGCATTATATAATATATGAGTTGAAAAAATGATTCAGGAGGAAAAGAATGAATACAAAAGAAGCAAAACAGTCTGTTCAGATGGACAAAGCATTGTTTGATTTTTACGGGAAGCCTTCCATTGGACAATCACTGCCACTTGCAGTACAGCACGTACTGGCTATGATCGTCGGCTGCGTAACGCCTTCTATTATCGTGGCAGGCGTAGCAGGTCTTTCACAGGAAGACTCTGTGATTCTTATTCAGGCAGCGCTTGTGATGTCTGCATTGACGACATTGATTCAGTTATTTCCGTTTATTAAGACAAAATGGTTCACTATCGGAGCAGGACTTCCGGTCATGATGGGAATCAGTTTCGCATATGTGCCAAGTATGCAGGCAATTGCTGCGGATTTTGATATTGCAACGATTCTTGGAGCGCAGATTGTTGGTGGTATCGTTGCACTTTTAGTGGGATTAAATATTAAGAGGATCCGCAAGTTCTTCCCGCCGCTTATTACCGGTACGGTAGTGTTTTCTATTGGATTATCTTTGTATCCGACCGCGATCAATTATATGGCCGGAGGAGCCAGCAGTGAAAATTACGGTTCATGGAAGAACTGGCTCGTAGCAATTATTACATTGATTATTGTAACGACACTTAATCATTTTGGAAAAGGTATCTGGAAACTGGCATCTATCTTAATTGGAATTATTGGTGGATATATTGTAGCACTTTGTTTTGGAATGGTAGATTTTTCTTCCGTTGCACAAGCGGCAATCTTCCAGCTTCCGAAGCCGATGCATTTTGGAATTAAGTTTGAGCCTTCATCTTGCGTAGCACTTGGTATTTTGTTTGCTATTAACTCTGTGCAGGCAATTGGAGATTTCTCTGCAACTACAACAGGTTCTATGGATCGTATGCCGACAGATACGGAATTATCCGGTGGTATTGTAGGCTATGGAATCAGCAATATTTTTTGCGCATTTTTCGGTGGACTTCCGACAGCAACTTACAGCCAGAATGTAGGTATTGTATCTACAACAAAAGTTATCAGCCGCAGAGTGCTTGGAATTGCTGCTGCGATTCTGATGGCGGCCGGATTGATCCCGAAATTTTCATCAATATTGACTACGATTCCTTATTGCGTGCTTGGAGGAGCAACAATTTCTGTATTTGCATCAATTGCAATGACAGGTATGAAGCTGATTACAACAGAGCCGATGGATTTCCGCAATACAACAGTTGTTGGACTTGCAGTTGCAGTCGGCATGGGTGTGACTCAGGCAAGTGCATCACTGGCACAGTTCCCGGACTGGGTAACGACTATATTTGGAAAATCACCGGTAGTTCTTGCAACTATTGTAGCGATTGTGTTAAACTTAACTCTGCCAAAAGCAAAGAAGTAGATTTTGAGTTTGTTGGACGGGGGTTTTTAAAAGAGGGTAACCCTTTTTTGAAAGCCTCCGTTTTGTAGTGTTTATTGATTTTAGGGAAAGTAACAGTTTGTTGGAGAATGTGAATATGGAAGAACAAAAAAGCGGACAAGAATCAGGAAAACAGGGGCAAAAGCCTCATAAGAGAAGAAAGCGTTATTCCGGGACGCATCCGAAAAAGTATGAAGAAAAATATAAGGAATTAAATCCTGAAAAATATGGAGATACGATTGAAAAGGTCATAGGAAAGGGCAGCACTCCGGCAGGTATGCATATTTCTATTTGTGTGCAGGAGATTCTGGATTTTCTGGACATCAAACCGGGACAGCATGGACTGGATGCAACACTTGGCTATGGCGGACACACAAGAAAGATGTTGGAAAAGCTGGAAGGACATGGTCACATTTATGGTCTTGACGTGGATCCGATTGAGTCCGAGAAGACAAAAAAGAGACTGCGTGATCTTGGATATGGAGAAGATATTTTGACTGTGAAATTATGCAATTTTGCAGACATTGACAAAGTGGCAGAAGAACATGGAAAGTTTGATTTTGTACTGGCAGATCTTGGTGTATCCTCTATGCAGATCGATAACCCGGAACGCGGTTTTACTTACAAATTTGACGGACCTTTGGATCTGCGCATGAACCCACAAAAAGGAGAAAGTGCGGCACAGCGTTTGAAAAGCATGGACGCAGAAGAAATAGAAGGAATGCTGGTGGAAAACTCTGATGAACCATACGCAGCAGAGATAACAGAAGTGCTGATGAATTGGAGAAAACACGGGAAATCTCCGGAAACTACAACAGAATTAAAAGAAGCAATCGAAGAAGCTCTGACATTTCTTCCGGAGAAAGAGAAAAAAGAGGCGGTCAAGAAATCATGTCAGAGAACATTCCAGGCACTTCGCATCGACGTGAACCAGGAATTTGAAGTGTTATATGCATTCTTAGATAAACTGCCACAAGTCATGAACCCAGGTGGAAGAATTGCAATCCTGACCTTTCATTCCGGGGAAGACAGACTTGTGAAACGAGCTTTTAAAGAAGGAAAAAAAGCAGGAATTTACAGCGAAATCTGTAAAGACGTGATTCGTCCATCAGCACAGGAATGCGCAAGAAATCCACGCGCAAAATGCACAAAAATGAGATGGGCAATTATTTAACAAAGGACGCAGTGAAATGTTAAAGTACTACGTCCCCATCATTGATTGACGGTGTCACCTTTGTGCATTGTGAATAAAAATGGGAAGGATTTTTTATGAAGTATTACCTTGCTCCGCTTGAGGGGATTACAACTTATATATATCGTCGGGCTTATCATCAGCATTTTGCACCGATGGATAAGTATTTTACGCCCTTTCTGGTACCACATACGAAGAAGGGGTTCAGTACGAAGGAGAAGAATGATGTGATGCCAGAGCACAGTCCGGGCATGAATCTTGTGCCACAGATTATGAGCAATCAGGCGGAGTCATTTTTACATACGGTTGAGAAACTGAAGGTCTATGGCTATGAAGAGGTGAATCTGAACCTGGGCTGCCCTTCAAAGACAGTTGTGTCTAAAGGGCGTGGTTCTGGATTTCTTGCGGATCCGGACGGATTGGACCGGTTTTTGGATGAGATTTTTAAAAAATGTGATGTGAAAATTTCTATTAAGACAAGAATTGGAAAAGATGATCCGGAAGAATTTGCGCGGCTTCTTGATATTTACAATCAGTATCCGGTAGAGGAACTGATTATTCATCCGCGGGTACAGAAGGATTTTTATAAAAATCAACCGAATCTTGGTGCGTTTCATGATGCGGTGGAAGAAAGTAAGATTCCGCTTTGCTATAACGGAGATATTTTTACGCCAGAAAGTTATGAAGAGATGAAACGGGAATTTCCGCAGGTAGATACCTTTATGCTTGGAAGAGGGATTTTAATGAATCCGGCTCTGCTTGATCTTATCCGTATAAGAGAAAAAACAGATGTGAAAAAGACAACTGATATAGATGTGACTGAGTGGAAAAAAGAAGAAACGTCACGAAAAATGCAGAGTGCAGACAGATATAAAAAGGAAATCCATGCATTTCTTGAACAGATTAAATGTGATTATCTGGAAGTGGGAATGGGTGAGAAAAATACGTTATTTAAGTTAAAAGAGCTGTGGGCATATATGGGACAGAACGCTCCGGAAGCGAAGAAGGCGCTGAAAAGGATCCGGAAATCTCAGAGTATGGCAGATTACGACAGTGCCAGCCGGGAAGCGTTGGAAGATTTCATACTTTTTTAATTGCATATGCTGTAGAAAAGAAGTACAATTAACATCGTGCCGAATAGAGGAGTTTTCGGTGAAGGTACAATGAAAAGTGGATCAGCAGCAAAAGGAAAGGAAGTAAATAGATGGAACAGAAAACAAGAGGCGGGAGAGGCTTCTGGTATATCTGGGGATCTGTGCTTATCAAACTGGGAATTGCATATCTTGTATATATGGCGGCGGTATCACTTCTTGCAGGTGTACATCTGATGCAGATGACAGGTGGAGATGCAGATGCGATGATGCAGATTGCGCAGAGTACAGCACAGTCCGGCAAATTATATGATCAGATCACAAATGAGCTAATGAACTGGACTGTTTATATTGAGGGTGTGGCAGCGCTGATTACGATTCCAGTCATGTTATTTTTATTTCACAGAGACAGCAGAAAAGAAAAAGAGCTTGGGATTGTAACGGAAAAAGCGTCAATTTGGAAATATATTGCAATTATAGTGATGTTTGCAGTTATGGCACTTGGGCTTAATAATCTGATATTTTTAAGTGATCTGTCAGCAGCGAGTGAAACTTATTCCGATACAATGCAGACTTTATACGGACAGGGATTTGCAGTGCAGATTCTCGTGCTTGGAATTTTGATGCCGACATGTGAAGAACTGGTGTACAGAGGACTTGTCTATAAAAGATTACGTTATACTTCACCGTTTTGGGCAGCGGCTTTGTATTCATCACTCGTATTTGCATTTACCCATGGCAATCTTGTCCAGGGACTTTATGGTTTTATCATGGGCATGATGTTCTGTTATGTGTATGAAAAATATGGTTCTGTGAAAGCACCGATACTTGCGCATATTACAGCGAATATCCTGTCAGTGGTTGGAACGCAGTTCCAATGGTTCGACTGGTTGTTCAAAGATCCGATGCGTGTCGGAATTTCAACAGTGTTATGTGCATTTATTGCATCAAGTATTTATGTTATGATTCAGAGATTGAACACAGATACAACTAAAAATAGTAGCCAAAATGAGGGGTAGTTATCAGACTACTCCTTTTACAATTGTAAAATGTCTGATTATCTGACAATTTAAAAAGAAGTTTTTATTTACAAATTTGAAAAATGGGTGTATAGTAGGAAAAAATAAAAAATGTAAGAAAGGACTCAGATATTATGAACGGGCAACAGCGACAGAAAAATGCTGGCTTGTATCGTCCTTCGTTTGAACACGATAACTGTGGTATTGGAGCAATCGTCAATATCAAGGGCCAGAAAAGTCACGATACCGTGGCGAATGCATTAAAGATTGTAGAAAACTTAGAACATAGAGCTGGCAAGGATGCCGAAGGTAAAACAGGTGATGGAGTTGGAA